>JGI12635J15846_10006153_pt1 | contig 10304 bp, 8 predicted proteins | sample BlaSpr_A8_OM2_M2_FD_15846 | JGI IMG/M metagenome (IMG submission 15846) | reverse complement strand
CGCGAAGGCGGTACTGACGTAGTGATGTCTTCCATCATAGTGAATGACAACGTGATCGACCTCGTCGTCAGGCCCGGAGTGAACAGCGGAGACGTAACCATCCTCGAATACTCGCCACACACTTCCTACGTAAATTTTGTCAATCATGTCACTACCGGAGCGCATGACTCAAAACCCAATCTAGAATCACCCGAAGTCGAATCAAACGAAGATGGCAGCGTAGTCGTGACCCTGACTGGCAGTTTACCGGCCGCTACCGCACCGCAAACGGCGGCCTTCGCTGTTCCATCGCCGACTGCATTCGCCGCCACAGTTCTGCGTGAAGCCCTCGTGGCCTCCGGCGTCCAGTTCAAAAAAGGCGCTGCAACGCGACCGCCGGACTTCGTTGCGTATTCGCGTTTCTATGTACCCGAAAACCTGGTGGCGGAACATGTTTCAGCGCCTTTGTCCGAAGAAATCAAAGTCACTTTGAAAGTCAGCCAGAATCTTCATGCCGGAATGGGACCTTACCTGCTCGGAACCTTGGTCGCCAAAGACGTGAAAAATCCGCTAGCAGCAGGTTTCCGCATAGAGCGCGAGTTTTTGCAATCCGCAAACCTCGATCTTTCCGGCGCCTCACAAGGCGACGGAGCCGGTGGCGATTGGGCGGATCTCTTTTCGCCGAATTTTATGGTTCACTACCTTACCTACTGGACCACACGCCTCGACTACCAAATATTTCTACGAGCTCTGCCGGTGTTAGGCAAAGATGGAACTCTGGCGACCATCCAAAAGAGTTCTGCAGGCGCGGGACACGTATTCGCAAAAACAGGTACCTTCAACTCGGAGGACAAGCTCAACGGAAGAGGGATGTTGAATGCTAAAGGACTGGCGGGATATATCACCACTAAATCCGGGGAGCGCTTGGCGTTCGCCGCCTACGTAAATCATGTGGCTCTGCCAGACGATCCAGAGGCGGCCCAGCGAGTTGCGGGGCAAGCCTTGGGAGAAATAGCAGCGGCAGCTTACGACGCGGACCTACGGTAGTTGTCGGGGCTCGCCCCCGAGGGCAATTTGACCGGTTTGAACCGCAGATTCGAGCAACTTTATGTCAGAGAAATCTTGCCCAGTTCAGCGACACGACGTTCAAAGGTCATTTCCACCAGGCCATGCTTTCCGTAGTAACGCAACACAATCTTATGGCCCGGTTCTATCTTGGCCCGAGCTCTGATCAACGAATCGGACATTTCCACCCACTCGCCGGTTACCAGGTAGGTACCTTCCCAGCCGCGTAATTCGAATCGGCCATCGTGCCGTAAGGTAAGCGGGACCGCCGAGCACTTTATCGCCTTGCCAGCCAGCTTGGCCGCCGCGCACTCATAGCGACCGGATACATCCACACTATCCGCCGCAGCCCGGGGAGCCGAAGCGACCAGGGGCAAAAAGAAGAACGCCAGAATCCAACTTTTCTGAACCAAGTACCGCATTGCATCTCCCGCCGGATTGCACGCGCTAATTCCGTTGTGCGATCACTTCCGGTAATGCAACCTAACCGCCACAAAAATCGACCATATCGACGTTAGAACAAATGGACTTAAGTCGCCTTCCAAGATAGGCAGTCGACTAAATGGAACATTCTGTGTCTCTTGACCCGCCATCTTGTGCAAACTTATGCGGTACTAAAACGTTCGTCCAGTACGGCCTATACTATTGCACCGGCAACTCCACACTGGCCTGCCCGTCCTTACGAGGATCAGATGCGCCGTAATTGACTCCGGTCGCAAAATCTCTAAGAACCGCCTGTCCTCCGCCCATGACGCTAGAAAAAGGTCCCCGCAAATCTATTTTGTGGCCCTTGCCGGTCAGTTCGTTGCGTACATTGCCCGCGAACCGGTTCTCCACGGATACGTCGCAGCCCGCGAACGTACGTTTAGAGAATCTGGGTGCCTCCAGGGCCGCTTGGATGTTCATTTTGAAGTCCGCAATATTAGCCACAAATTGCGCATGGGCCTGCGACTGATTCCACCCGCCCATGATTCCAAAAGCCACCCGCGTGTCGCCTCTCTGCGCGAACGCCGGGATTATGGTATGCAGGGGCCGCTTTCGCCCCGCAAGCGCATTCGGGGATGCAGGATCAAGCGTAAATAGCCCGCCCCGATTGTGCAGCGCGAACCCGGTACCGGCAGCCACGATGCCCGATCCGAATGCGTCAAAGTTGCTCTGGATCAGCGACACCATATTCCCTTCGCGATCCACCACGCTCAAATACGTCGTATCCTTGCCACCGCGCAGCTCTCCCGCCGAGACATCACAATTGGCATGCCCTGGGGCGATCAATTTCGCTCGCTGCTCAGCCCATTCCTTTGAAAGCAACGTGGACACGGGCAATTTTTGTTGCCGGGGATCCCCTATGTACTTCGCCAAATCCGCGTAGGCCAACTTCTTAGCCTCAATCATGGTGTGTACAGCATTCGTGGAACCGAACTCCCAATTTTTCTGGCCCAACGGAAATTTCTCCATGATGTTCAGCATTTCAAGGGCGGCCAGTCCTTGCCCATTAGGCGGTAATTCGAATACGGTCCAGTCGCGATAGGTTGTTGAAATCGGTTCCACCCATTCGCTCGAATATTCGGCCAGATCTTGCACAGTCATCACTCCGCCGTGATGTTTCATGCCTTCCAGAATTTTTTTGGCGATCTCGCCTTTATAGAATGCGTCTCTTCCATGAGCGGCAATCTGCTGCAATGACCACGCGAGATCGGGGTTCCGAAAAATTTCTCCGACATGCGGCGCGTGATCCTGTATCAAATACGTTTGAGAAGCAGCACTATCTCCACGCAAAAGATCCGTTTCTGCGGCCCAGACACCGGCGGTCAATTCGGGCACCGGAAAACCATCCTGTGCAATCTTTATTGCCGCCGCCAGGTCTTCACCTAATTTCTTGCGTCCAAATCTGTCAGCCAGCTTTTGCCATCCGTCTACGGCGCCGGGAACCGTCACAGAGTAGACGCCGTGCTGCGGCATGTCCCGCAACCCGTGATTATGCAGAAACTCGATAGTCAAATTCTTTGGCGCCCAACCACTGGCATTCAGCCCGTACAGTTTGTTGGCTTTGACGTCGTAGACGATCACAAAGAGATCGCCGCCTGCCCCGTTCATCATCGGCGCCACGACGCCCATGACGGCGTTCGCCGCAATCGCAGCGTCCACCGCGTTGCCGCCGTGTTCGAGGATTCGCACGCCTGCTTGCGCCGCTAATGGCGATTCAGCAGCTACAATGCCATCGCGCGAAATCACCATCGAACGTGCCTGCGAGCGATCCTGACCCTGCAAAGTGAAGAGTGGCATCAGGCTGAAAATATAAACCGAAAACCTTAATAATTTGGAAACTTGCATCTTGCTCCATGGTCCTGGCACCTGCCAGGATCTGCTCAACTCACAAATTTGTCCGTGGACTATACACCTTCGACCGCGCTTTTTATAGATAGCGACCCTTCCATCGACGCCTACTTGCTCGCGCGTCGCTGTCTACCATCTTCAAACGATTGGCATTTGGCTCCAGACCCTCTAGAATCCAAGAGCGCGGGTGGTCTTCCAAGAGCTTTACGTGTGAATCAACGCCTTTTCCCCGTGCGGGAGAATCTTCTTTGCCGCAACAGCCCCGAGAACCGCAGAAACCGCAACAGCAAAGCAGCGCAGCCGCGCAGACGGTTTCCGTGCCAGACGTTAAAAATGATGTTGAAATCGACGCGCTCTTGAACGGCCGTCACACCGATCCATTCGCGCTCCTCGGCCCACATCCGGTGCCGGGCGGCTGGGTCATTCGATTTTTTATTCCCTGGGCAGCGGAAGCTAGCATCGATATAGCTCCTGGCCAGCCCGTACTCAACAGCATGAAAGTTACCGACGCCGTGAAAGTCCGTCCGGAGGGGTTCTTCGAAGCCCTGTGGCCTTCAAATCAATCCGCGCCTCCCGCACCCGGCAGCTACAAGATTCGGGGGAGAACACACCACGGTGAAGCCTTTGAAATGTATGACGCGTATTCGTTCCCATACCTCCTAAGCGAATTCGATTTATACCTCATGGGCGAAGGCCGTCACTACGACACGTACGAAAAACTTGGCGCGCATATAAAGACGGTTCAGGAAGTTCGTGGCGTAAATTTTGCAGTTTGGGCGCCCAGCGCCCGGCGCGTCAGCGTGGTCGGCGATTTCAATCGTTGGGATGGGCGCGTAAACGTGATGCGGGCCCGCGGTTCTTCCGGTATCTGGGAGCTTTTCATCCCCGAGTTAAACGAAGGCTCTGTCTACAAATACGAAATCATCGGACCCAATGGCGATATGCTTCCGCTGAAAGCCGATCCCTACGCTTTTCGCGCCGAGTTGCGGCCAAACACCGGTTCGATCGTCGCCGACCTGGATAAATACAAATGGAATGACACCAAATGGATCAAGGAACGGCCTCAGAAAAATTGGTTCGAATCGCCGGTCTCTATCTATGAAGTACATCTTGGTGCCTGGCGACGCATACCAGAAGAAAACAATCGCTGGCTGACCTACAAAGAGCTCAGCGATCAGTTGATCCCTTACGTACAGGACCTCGGATACTCCCACATTGAGTTACTACCGATCATGGAGCATCCGTTTGACGGCTCCTGGGGCTACCAGACGCTCGGCTATTACGCCGCCACGAGCCGCTATGGAAGCCCCACCGATTTCATGGATTTTATCGATCGTTGTCACAATGCCGGCATCGGAGTCATCCTGGACTGGACTCCGGCTCATTTCCCTCGCGACTCGTACGGTCTCGCCCAATTTGATGGCACTCACCTCTACGAACACTCCGACCCCCGCCAAGGAGCACAACTCGATTGGGGCACGCTCGTCTATAACTACGGCCGCAATGAAGTCCGCAATTATTTGATATCCAACGCTTTGTTTTGGCTTGATAAATATCACATCGATGGACTCCGCGTTGACGCCGTCGCCTCCATGATTTACCTGGATTATTCCCGGCAGCCCGGCGAATGGATTCCCAATAAATTTGGCGGCCGGGAAAATCTGGAAGCAGTCGATTTCCTGAAGCGGCTAAATGAGATCACCTTCGAGCGCTTCCCCGGCATTCTAACTATCGCCGAGGAATCCACCGCGTGGCCAAGTGTCTCCCGCCCCACCTATCTGGGGGGCCTGGGCTTCAGCATGAAGTGGAACATGGGCTGGATGAACGACACTTTGAAGTATTTCTCCGCTGACCCTGTTCATCGCAAATACGAACACAACAAGCTAACCTTCTCCTTGATTTACGCCTTCACCGAGAACTTCGTGCTGCCCTTCTCGCATGACGAAGTAGTTCACGGCAAAAACTCCCTGCTCCACAAAATGCCCGGCGACATGTGGCAGCAGTTCGCTAACCTGCGCCTTCTCTATGCCTANCAGTATGCTCATCCCGGCAAGAAACTCCTGTTCATGGGCGAGGAATTCGGCCAACGGCAGGAATTCAGCGAAGCACGCAGCCTCGACTGGCATTTGCTTCAGTGGGAATCCCATCGCGGGCTCCAGCGTCTGNTCGGCGATCTGAACAAGTTGTACACGCAGGAACCCGCGCTCCACGAAGTGGACTTCGACTGGCNAGGCTTCGAATGGATCGACGCNAACGATGCCGATAACAGNATTTTTTCCTTCGCCCGGCACGGCAAAGCCCCCGCGGACCTCATGGTCGTGATCCTGAACGCCACACCGGTCTTGAGGGGTAGCTACCGCATCGGCGTGCCTCAACCGGGGTTTTACGTGGAAGCTTTGAACACCGACTCGGCAATATACGGCGGATCTAACGCCGGTAATCTCGGCGGCGTGCAGGCCGAAGCTGTGCCCCATATGGGTCGCCCCTATTCGCTCACACTGACCGTGCCACCGTTGGGCGGCTTGTTCCTAAAGTGGACACCGGAAGTGCCTCCGACGAAGGCCTGATCGAACCTGCCTTCCCCTACCTCTATTCGGGTTCAAAAATCGTCCGCGTAAATAAAGACGCCGCCGGAAACATTTCCCTGGCATGCCTCGTATGTATAGGCAGTGCCGGGGAGGCATCTACTCTATGTTTAATCGCACAAGGCTTTTTGTAAGCGTCAGCCTGTTATCCGTCATGGTCGTACTCGCCGGTACCTCAGTGGTATTTGCGCAATCAGGTTCTTCTAAGGACCGCTGGCTGCATGTCCGGGTCATCAACTCCGACAACAAAGGCGAAACCGTGCGGGTAAACATTCCGCTCGAATTGGCGGAAAACGTCCTGCCCACCATCAATAAAAACCATCTGCACAACGGCAAAATAACTATCGATCAGGCCCACATGAATGATGTCGACGTGCACGCGCTGCTCAATGCGATCCGAACAGCTAAAGACGGCGAATATGTCACTGTCCAGGGCACCGATCAAGATGTTCGCGTGGCCAAAGAGGGCGGCCGGTTGTTGGTTCACGTGAAAGATAACAAGGGTTCCAAGTCAAATAAATCGAATGTAGATATCAAGATCCCTATGCACGTTATCGACGCGCTATTCAGCGCCGGCAAAGACGAACTTGACGTCGTCGCCGGGTTGCACGCTCTCGCCTCCTTAGGCGATACCGAGCTGGTCTCCGTGAAAAGCGAGGACAGCACCGTTCGCGTGTGGATGGATTCAAAAAACTCCAGCGATTAATTACCCTGGCGGGCCATGTATCGTTAATATCCGCGGAAAAGGAGATTCGAGAATATGTTGATCGCGAAAATCGCTCTTGGCTTAGTTAGCACCGTGGCCTTCGCTGCCGCTTATACCTTCCGCGAAGGCGTTATTCGCGTAGATGTCGATGAGTACCGTGCTGGAGGCTCTCACGTGCACCTGTGGGTGCCGGCCGCGGCAGTGCCAATAGCACTGCGCTGCACTCCCAGAAACCATTTGGAAAATGCAGCAGTAAAAATCCAACCCTGGATACCTGCAATCCGGCAGCTAGCAAAGGAACTGGAAAAATATCCGGAGGCCAATCTGGTTGAGGTGGTGGACGGCACCGATCACGTGCAAATTCGCACCCACGGAGGCAAGCTGCAAATCGACGTTCATGAACCTGGAGAGTCCGTTCACGTCGCCTTTCCTATATCCACGCTGGAAGAAATCTCAGGCCAGCTTACCGAAAACATTCCAGGCGCTTAAGTTCAGGTCGGCTAGAAATATATGTATCGATTTTGGGGCAGAGCAACGGTGGAGAGCTGCGGTTAAGCGGATTTATTCCGCGTGTTCCTCTTTGACATCGCTTGGAACGAAGTAAATTTCCTCAAACATCGCGTTTTTTTGCCATCCGGCTCGCTGCAAAATGCCCCTGCCGTTTTCCACCATGTTGGGATGACCGCAAAGATACGCTGTAGTTTCCGCCGGGTTCAAGCCCCACGCGTCTGTGTACTTACGAACCAGGTCATCTACGCGGCCGGTCTCCCCCGTCCACGCCGCGTCCTCCCACGGCCTGCTCACGGTGGTTACAAATCTAAGCCACGGTGCTTCCGCGGCCACCTTCTCCATTTCATCGCGATAACCAAACTCCCACGAGCGGCTGCCACCTTGCACGCAATAAAGTTTGTGATCTCCCGGCATGGGACTGTCGCCGCTCTTCCAATCGCGATAGAGGGTCCGCACATAACTCACAAAGGGAGCAATCCCAGTGACGGTGGAAAGCAACAGGTGATGTTTTCTGCCGCTACGTAAATCCAAAGTGAACCGGCCCTTGGCAATCTTGCGGCAAAATAACTTGTCGCCCTCATTTAATTTGAAAAGATGCGGAGTCAAGGCCCCGTGTGGCACCAATTCCAGAAAAAATTCCAGCGCCTGTTCGTACGGAGAGGAAACCAGCGAATAGGCGCGCTCGATTCGCTGCCCCTCGAATTCCACTCCGAGCGTCGCATACTGACCGGCTAAAAATTTGAATGGCCCTCCGGGATCGACGCGGATAAGCCATAAATCGGGAGAAATGTCCCGGCGCTCGATTATTTTCGCTTCATAATGCTTATCCCCAGGCAGCATTCACAACTCCCGATTCGAAATTGAAAATTCGTGCGAACCCATCATTCGTACGCAAGCGCCACCACCGGATCATAACTTGCCGCCCGCAGCGCCGGATATGTCGCTCCGGTGGTTGCCCCGATAAAAGCCAACACCACCGCCGAAAAAATCCAGGATGGCGATATCAAAATCGTGAGGCCGGGATTCGTTTGTTTCAGAACGGCTTGGACCAGAAAGGTGATGGCAATGCCAAGGCCCGTTCCCATCAAAGTCAAAATAAAAGTTTCTCCCAGCAGCATACGCACCACGTCGAATCTGGAAAAGCCCAACGCCTTCAGGATACCGATTTCGCGCGTTCGCTCCATGACCAGCGTATGCATGTTCAGCAAGACCACCAGAAAACTAATCACGATTCCAAGCGCCACCATGGTCCTGGTAAACGGTCGCAATTGTGGAAGATTCGAGGAGGTCATCAAAGTTACGTATTCGGACAACGACCGAACGCTGTTTTGCGGATCCAATTTTAAGATTTCCGCTCGCGCAATCTCCGTATCCCCTTTGCTTCGAACGTAAAACATGGACACCCGCTTGTCCGCACCGGCAAGATCTTGAGCCGTCTGCAGCGGGATAAAATATCTCGCGCCTTTCCCGTGCGCGACGATCCCGCTAACGGTAAAAACGTGATTCAGCAGCGTGATCTGGCTGCCGACCTTCAGGTGCTTTGACTGCGCAATTATGTCGTCAGCTATTACTTCATCAGGTCCTGAGAACGGCCGCCCATCGCGAAACAAAAACCCGCGACTAAGGGCGTTGAAACGCCTGAAGTCGATGCCATAAACGATCACTAAGTTCTTTGGTTCCGTCAAAATTACCGTGGGAGCGACTTCATCTATATCCGGCAGGCCCGCTATTTTGTCCCCCAGCGATTCCTGCATGACCGCGCTTGAGAACGCGAAGAAAATCGACGAATTCGGCGACTGCACGATGATGTCAGCGCCGACACCTTCCACCCGCTTGCCCCACTCGGAAACCACCCCGGAGGTAAGCCCCGCGATCATCAGCACCAAAACCACCTGGATCGCGATAGCAATGACGCTCAGCGAACTTCGCAGCGGACGCGTGGAAATGCTGCCCCAAAACATCTGTAATAGAGAAAATCGTCCCTCAAAGGTTTCATTCATTCTTGGAAGCCGCGGTGAACTGTATCACCGCCATTTAAGAAGCGTGAAAAAAGTGAGCACCCTTATTGCACGATGCCTTCCGAAAGTCGCCACAAATATTTCGCTGTCATTAAGTTTTGCACACATGTGTTGATAAGTATGTGGAAAAGCGAGCACGCCTCGCGCCTAAATGCACGCTCATCAATACTCTTCCCCTCTTTGCACAATTTTCGTGCAAGCAGCAAAAACTTTTATGTGTCAGCCTATGGCCTCCGCACAAAATTAGTTTCAGCCGCAAGATAAAATAATTTTAGAGTTGTTCCGCGATGGGACATCGCTCGATCTAATACCACTTAGGCGGACGATCGAGATGAATCTTGATCGGCTCCTTGGTGCCCGTGATGTCGTACCATCTTCCGAAGGTTTTCCAGCCTTCCGCCACAATCTGTATCTCTACTCTCCCAAGCGGCGCATCCGGAATGTGTGCGATTCCCTCGCGGTTGGTCTTCACATTCAGTTCGAACTGCTTATTTTTCGCAATTTTGTGTTCTTCGACATACTTCAAGTAAACGCTGGCATTTTCGATAGGACTATCTTTATCGCCGCCGGTGACTTCGATGGTTACGCGGGTGTTGGGCAGAGAGCGCTGGGTCTGGCCTTTCGGAATGTCTTGGGCGTCGTTGACATTAGCAGTCAACCCGAGCATTCCCAGCAGGCCCGCAAGCCATGCAGCGCGCATAAAACGTAATTTTTTCATGCCGATTAAACTATCCTCTACGTAAGGCGGTTGGCGGTCAAGTTTTTCTGCATTTTATTGACGCGCGAAGCCTTGGCACGAGGTTCAATTGACTCGCAGTTATAGCTCCTGTAATTTTGAAGAACCAGGTTATTTTTTGTAGCTCACGCGTCACGGTGATCGCAGCCAGTCCGGCTTGTGATTAAAGCCTGCAGATTTTCGAGCCAAGAGGAGTACACATGGGTTTCGCCACTAATGCCATCCACGTCGGCCAGGAACCAGATTCGGCCACTGGCGCCATCGTCGCGCCTATCTATCAAACTTCCACTTATGTAAACGAAGAGTTGGGGAAATATAAAGACGGTTACGACTACGCGCGTACCAACCATCCCAACCGAAAAGCCTTGGAG
>JGI12635J15846_10006151_pt1 | contig 10305 bp, 6 predicted proteins | sample BlaSpr_A8_OM2_M2_FD_15846 | JGI IMG/M metagenome (IMG submission 15846) | reverse complement strand
GCGATCGTCTCAGCTGAAGATGAATATGCCAGTGCAGATAGTGAATGGAAGCGGCGAGGTCATCGCGGACAGCCGTATCAGTTTCATTTCGCCGCAAGTCGACAACACTACGCAGACGGTGCTGATCAAGTCGCGCATCGCCAACAATGAGGACCGGCTTCGGAATTTGCAATTCATCCGCGCCCGCGTGATTTGGGGTACGCATCAAGGGCCAGTCGTTCCGGTGGTGGCGGTATCTCGTGTCGGCGGACAATACTTCGCTTTCGTGGCCGAGGACGAGAAGGGCAAATTGGTGGCGCGTCAGAAAGCAGTACGCATCGGAGAGATGACCGGGAATGACTATGTCGTGCTCGATGGCATTAAGCCGGGAGACAAAGTAATCGTCTCCGGCGTCCAGTTTCTCGTGGATGGGGCGGCAGTAACGCCNCAAGGCTAGGCTTTATGCTTCGGGCATTGGGCTTCGGGCCCAGCGCTAAAGCCTGGAGCCTGAGGCCCGACGCCCGAAGCCGCATTAAGGTTTTCCCATGTTCGTAGACTTCTTCATCCGACGGCCGGTATTCGCTACAGTCTGCGCGTTGCTGATCATTCTCGCCGGCGCAGTCGTAATTCCCACCTTGCCGATCGCGCAATTCCCCAACCTGGCGCCGCCGCAAGTCTCCGTGAGCAGCGGGTACGTTGGCGCCAGCGCGCAGACGGTCGAGTCTGCAGTCACCATTCCCCTGGAGCAGCAGATCAACGGCGCGCAGGGAATGAAGTACATGACGTCTGACAGCGGCAATGACGGTTCCAGCAACATTGTTGCGACCTTTGAACTGGACCGCGATCCCGACCTCGCAGCCGTGGACATTCAGAACCGGGTGAACACAGCCCAGGGACGTCTGCCGAACGCAGTCAAAGCGACTGGAATCACGATCACCAAGTCGTCGAGCAATTTCGTTTTCGGCGCGGGCGTGGTTTCGCCGGATGATCGTTACACCCCGCTGTTCATGAGCAACTATCTCGACGTTTACGTGAAGGACACGCTGAAGCGAGTGCCAGGAGTTGCCGACGTCATCATTTTTGGTGAACGCAAGTATTCGATGCGTTTGTGGTTGGATCCGGTGCGCATGGCAAGTCGCGGCCTTACGGCGAGCGACATGGTCAATGCTCTGCAAGAGCAAAATGTGGAAGTCGCTGCCGGCCAGGTCGGACAGCCTCCCATCAAGGTCGGACAACAGTTTCAAATCAGCGTGCGGGCAATTGGGCGGTTGAGCGAGCCCGAGCAATTTGAAAACATCATCCTCAAAGCGAATGCGGATGGGACCTTGGTTCGTCTCAAGGATGTCGGCCGAGCAGAGCTGGGAGCGGAGGACTATAGCTCTGATCTGATTTACAACGGGCACGACGCGGTCGGGATCGCGATCCTGCAACTCTCAACTGCGAATGCGCTCGACGTGGATCGCCGCGCTCTGGCGGAGTTGGATCGGCTCTCGAAACACTTCCCGCCCGGGATGAAATACGAGAACGCTTTCGATACGACCGAAGCTGTGGGTGAATCGATCCAAGACGTTCTCGTGACCCTGATCGAAGCCATCGTGCTCGTCATTCTGGTGATCTTCGTATTTCTTGAAGACTGGCGCAGCACGATTATTCCATCGGTCACAATTCCAGTTTCGCTGATCGGGACTTTCGCTTTTGTCAAACTCCTGGGATTTTCCATTAACACCCTGACTCTGTTTGGCATCACATTGGCCACTGGGCTGGTGGTAGACGACGCCATCGTCGTCATCGAAAACATCGAACGCCACCTGCAGGAAGGCGAGCACGATCCGCGCAGAGCGGCCTCGGTCGCCATGGGAGAAGTAGCCGGCGCCGTCATTGCCACGTCCCTCGTTTTGGTTGCGGTGTTTGTGCCGGTCGCATTTTTCCCCGGAACAACCGGCATTTTGTTCCGGCAATTCGCCCTCACTATCGCCTTCTCGATATCGATCTCCGCTTTCAACGCTCTCACACTGACGCCGTCGCTTTCTGCACTTCTGCTCGGCCGTCAGCACGGAACGAAAGGCTGGTTCTTCCGCCACGTGGACAGTGTGATCAGCGCCGTCACTGAGGGGTATCGGCGTTCGCTGCACGCTTTCCTTCGCTTCCGCTTGGTCGCGGTAGTCTTATTCCTCGCTGGATTGGGCCTCACCTATGTGATTTTCCAGCGCGTGCCCACGGGTTTCGTCCCAGACGAGGATCAGGGATATTTCCCTGTGATCATCCAGGCCCCGCCCGGCGCCTCCGCGGACTACGTCAGAAACATCGAGGATCAGGTGAGCGCGATCATGCGCAAGATGCCGGAAGTCAAAAACATTTTTGCCATCACCGGTAACGGCGCGCCGAACCGCGGAATTATCTACGCCGGGTTAACGGGCTACTCGGAGCGCAAAGGCCCTCAGCATTCCGCAAGTGCAGTGGTCGACCGATTACGCGGCTCTGTTTCCGGAATCACAGGGGCGCTTGTGCTTTGCTTCTTGCCTCCCGCGATTCAAGGTCTCGGACAGTTTGGCGGCTTCCAGTATGAAGTGCAGGACCAAGGTTCGCATTCGCTCGAGGAGTTGGCGAATGTCACGCAGGACATGGTTCGGCAGGGCAACGCACGCAAAGATCTGACTGGCTTATTCAGCAGTTATACCGCGAGCGATCCGCAGTTCCTGGTTACGATCGACCGCGAGAAAGCCAAGAGTCTGCATGTGCCGCTGCAGCAGATCACGGATACCCTCGGCGTATACATGGGTTCCGCGTATGTCAACGATTTCGATTTCAATAACCGTTCCTATCGCGTCTACGTGCAGGCCGATAAACAATTCCGTGAGCAGGCCAAGGACATGAAGCAGTACTACGTGCGTTCGGATACAGGCGCCATGATTCCGCTGGAGAACCTGGCCACAGTCACGCAGACTACGACGCCGCAAGTGATCAGCCATTACAACCTGTTTCGTTCCGCGGAAATTGACGGCTCGCCCGGTCCGGGATTCAGTTCCGGACAAGCCATCGCCGCTATGGAAGACTTGAGCAAGAAAGTTTTGCCCCAGGGTTTTACTTACGAATGGACTGGATTGTCGCTCGAAGAACTGGCGTCGGGAAGAACAACAATCATCCTGTTTGGTCTGGGAGTGTTAGTCGTGTATCTGACGCTCTCGGCCCAATATGAAAGCTTCGTGCTGCCGTTCATCGTGCTGCTGGCCGTACCGATGGCGTTGCTGGGAGCGCTCGGAGCACAAGCTTTGCGCGGCTTGCAAAACGATGTCTACTGCCAGATCGGGCTGGTGATGCTGATCGGATTGTCGAGCAAGAACGCCATTCTGATCGTGGAATTCGCCGAACAGCTGCGCGAGCGCGGGATTCCGCTGGTCGAAGCCACAGTCGAAGCAGCCAGGATTCGTCTGCGCCCGATTCTCATGACTTCGTTCGCATTCATCCTCGGTGTCGTGCCGCTAATGGTGGCTACTGGCGCTGGCCAGGAGGGACGCCACTCCGTTGGAACCACAGTGTTCGGTGGCATGATTATGTCAACCGTTTTGAATCTCTTCTTCATCCCTGTGCTCTATCTGATCATCGAAGGATGGCGTGAGCGCGGCAATGCCCACGTCCCACAGCCAGCGCCCGCGCCCGCCGACTGAGTCTTGCTTCATGTGATGGTTCCACAGAGCCGTCGCTCGCGATGAGCGCCGTCGAAATTCTCCGCATGAATAGGAAGGCCTAACCTGGTGGCAGAAATAGAACTCAGCGAAGCTACCCTACAGGCCTACCAAGACATTGCCGCGCTCCAGACCGAGAGTTGGCGCAGTGCGTATCGCGGCATATTACCTGGGTCCTATCTCGACGGACCCATTCTTGAGGAGAGGCAGACCCACTGGCAAAATCTAATGCTCTCCGCTGACGGGAAACGGCGCGGAGTTTTTCTGGCGAAGGATCGCGGCGCTCTTCTCGGTTTTGCTTGCGTTCTGCTGGACGAGGATCCAGTTTGGGGTGCGCGCCTGGACAATATCCATGTGAGGCCTGCCTACAGATGCAGAGGGACAGGCCGCCTATTATTCAAGTGGGCCGCCAAATGGGTTTCCACGTGCGAACCGGAGTGGCCCAAGCACCTGTTCGTTTTCGAGGCAAATCATCCTGCGCGGCGATTCTACGAAGCTCTGGATGGTAGAGTTGTGGAGCAGTATGCCCAGCGGACTCCCGCAGGAGTCGTTGTGCCCTCTCTCCGTTTCCTTTGGAAGAAACCTGCGACGATAGCGGACCTCTAGACGTCGTGCCTGGGCTATAATCGCGCAGTCCAACCATCATGCGCGTACTCTTTTCATGGGCTCTCTTGATTTCCGTCTTTGCATCCGCGCAAACGACACCGCTGAAAACCACTCTGCCCAGGTTCGAAGACGTTGCCCAACAAGTTGGCCTGACAGTTTCCCACATTTCATCGCCTGACAAGCGCTACATCGTGGAATCCATGAGCGGCGGCGTGGGGCTGATTGATTGCGACAATGACGGCAGACTCGACATCATTACTGTGAACGGATCCACCGTCGATCGCTACAAACAGGGCGGCGATCCCATGATCACGCTTTATCACCAGGACGATGGTTTCAAATTCACCGACATCAGCAAGTCTGCCGGACTCACCCGAAAAGGGTGGGGCATGGGAGTAGCCGTCGCCGACTACGACAATGACGGTCTCCCCGACATTTACGTAACTGGCTACGGCGGCAACGCGCTGTATCACAATTTGGGCAATTGCAAATTCGAAGACGTCACGGAGAAAGCCGGAGTGGCAGGCGGCGGATTCAGCACTGGCGCGGCCTGGGCCGACTACGATCGAGACGGTCACGTGGATTTGTTCGTCTCGCGGTATGTGCATTTTGATGTGAACAAACTGCCCGACTTCGGGAAAAATGAGAAGAACTGCAGCTTCAAGGGAATCCCCGTGCAATGCGGACCATGGGGAATGCTCGGTGAGTCCGACTTGCTTTTTCACAATCGCGGCGATGGCACCTTCGAAGAAGTTTCCAAAAAGGCCGGGGTCGACGATCCCAACAAATACTACGGCCTGGGAGTAATCTGGGGCGATTACGACAATGATGGCTGGCCCGATCTGTACGTCGCCAACGATTCTGGTCCGAATTACCTCTACCACAACAAGCACGACGGAACTTTTGAAGAAGTCGGCATGCTCTCGGGAGCGGCTGTCAGCGGCGATGGCTCGGAGCGCGGCAACATGGGTGTGGACTGGAGTGATTATCTTCATGAAGGCTGGCTCTCCGTCTTCGTGACCACGTTTACCGAACAGCCCGACAGTCTGTATCGCAACCTGGGAACGCAGGGATTTTCGGAGGAGAGTTACCAGGCCAAACTCGCTAAACCGACCTATGAACCGGTGGGTTGGGGCACGGGATTTTTTGACATGGACAACGACGGCTGGCCGGACCTGTTCATCGCCAATGGGCACGTGTATCCGCAGATGGATCAAGTCCCGGGCGCCCCCCGCTATCGCGAGCCCATGCTGCTGTTCCGCAACAACCGTGACGGTACTTTCGAAGATGTCTCCAGCGTGCTTGCCGGAATACCGGATGCATCGCGCCGAGGCGCGGCCTTTGGCGACCTCAATAACGATGGAAACATCGACATCGTGGTGATGAATACGGGCGAACCTCCAACCCTGCTGCTGAATCAGGGAGGAAACAAAAATCATCGCGTGCTATTCAAGTTGGTAGGCACAAAGAGCAATAAAATGGCAATCGGAACGCGAGTGACGGTGAAAGCAGGAAAGTTGGTGCTGCTCGACGAAGTTCGCGCCGGCGGCAGCTACCTTTCGCAGAACGATCCACGACTGCACTTCGGTCTGGGCGCCGAATCCAAGATGGATGAAGTAGAAATCAAATGGCCAAGCGGCAAAGTTGACGTGCTGCGCGATGTCCCAACAGACTTTATTTATACAATCGTTGAAGGCGAAGGAATTCAGAAACAAATTGCACTCCCAGCACTGTGAGTCAACCCTGTCACTGCCCGATTGAGCTAGCCACCGAAGAAAACACGTTGTTGGCGTTTCCCCCGATCAGGCGAAGCGTACCCACCACAATCACGAGTATGACGGCCAGCATGACTGCGTACTCGGCGATGTCCTGGCCCGTCTCTTCGGACCAAAGCTTAAGTAGTAACTCGACCATGCCTGACCTCTCGACAAACATCAAAACAGCCTCCCAGTCAACCCGATTTATCCGTCTGTTGGTTCAACTTGCCGACCCTCGCTACCGATGCCCGTACTCGAGAGTGCAAAGATTTGCAGATCCACGGACGATTGACTGCGCGACAGTTAGATGCGGGAAACGCGGAGACGTCGCTGTTCGTCAATCCAGTGGCAATAGTGCCTTACTCTAGGAGCCTCGCCATCCCTAGGCAAGGGACATCAAGTGTCAGCTCGGGACATTTCACGCCAAAGGCAGACTGTGCCCAGCACGCGCGCGGCGCGAGCAAGTCGACCGCACGATCGAGCGCGTATGATGAAGAACGCCACAATCCGCCATGCTCCCATTCAAGCTGGTTTACAGCGAGGAATATTATCTTCCGATCGGCGCACACGTCTTTCCGGCCGAAAAGTATCGACGCATTCATGACCGGCTGCTCGAGACCCGAGCCGCCGAGGTGGATGACTTTGTAGCCCCGCAGCTTGCATCCGATCAGGATATACTTCTGGTCCACACGCCGGCTTACGTACAAAAATTGAAGACCGGAACGCTCTCCGCGCGCGAAGAGCTGGAATTGGAAGTTCCGTATTCCCCGGAATTGGTCCGAGCTTTCTGGCTGGCGGCGGGTGGTTCGATCCTGGCGGCTGATTATGCGCTGAAGAATCGCATCGCTTTCAACATCGGGGGCGGATTCCATCACGCATTTCCCGACCACGGCGAAGGCTTCTGCATGATTCACGACGTGGCCGTCGCCATCCGGCGCATGCAGCGAGATGACAGGATCACCCGCGCCATGACCGTCGATTGCGACGTTCACCAGGGCAATGGGACAGCCGCTATCTTTGCTGGCGTGCGCGTTCCAACCGGGCCGCTGCCCTCGACTTCGGCTTCCACTCTGAGGCCGGCTACACCTGCGAAAGTGCGCAATGCCCACGCGGGCGACGTATTCACGATTTCGCTCCACCAGGAAAATAATTATCCGANGTGGAAGCCGCCTTCTTCGATCGATATCGATTTACCTGACGGGATTGGCGACGACGATTATCTGGCATGGCTCGACAACGCTCTCAGCTCGGGCCTGCGTCAGTTTGATCCGGAGTTGATCTGCTACATCGCAGGCGCGGACCCGTATCGCGAAGATCAGCTCGGAGGTCTTGCGCTAACCATCGAAGGATTGAAACGCCGCGACGAACTGGTGTTCCGCGTAGCCCGAGCACGCGATATCCCGGTCATGGTCACTTACGCCGGCGGCTATGCGCAACGAGTCGAAGATACGGTCACCATTCACTGCAACACCGTGATCGCGGCGAAAGAGTTGTACGCGGGCAAGTAAAGTCAGATCTCTCGCCTTCGCATCGCTGAATGCTTCCCCGCTGACTGCTAAAATAGGTCTTTAATCCTTATGTTCGAGAATCTTTCAGAGAAACTTCAGCGTGCGTTCAAAACTCTGCGCGGGCAGGCCGTCCTTAGTGAAGAGAACATTCAGGAGGCGTTGCGCGAGATTCGTCTCGCTTTGCTTGAAGCCGACGTCAACTTCAAGGTCGTCAAGCAGCTTATCGACCACATTCAGGAGAAGGCGGTTGGCCAGCAGGTGGCAACGGCGCTTTCTCCGGGTGAGCAGGTCATCAAGATCCTGCGTGACGAGCTGGTTGAAACTCTTGGCCGCGACACGGCGCGCCTAAAGTTTGCTTCACAACCTCCAACTGTCGTGCTGATGGCGGGACTGCAGGGTTCCGGCAAAACCACCACTTCCGGCAAACTCGCAAACTGGCTTAAGAATGGCGGGCATCGTCCGCTGCTGGTTTCGGTCGACGTTTACCGTCCCGCTGCACGCGAACAACTCAAAGTCGTCGCGCAGGCGATCAAGGCCAACATCTACGAGGGCGCGAACGTCGAAGCCAACACTGCGACGGTCGAGCGCCTGGCGAAAGAGGCGCGCCGCGAGGCCATCAACACTGGCTCTGACGTGCTGATCGTCGATACCGCCGGCCGCCTTCACATCGACGACCAACTGATGGAGGAGATGCAATCGCTCAAGCGCTTGCTCAATCCGCAAGAGATTCTGTTTGTCGCCGATGCCATGACTGGGCAGGACGCGGTCAACTCTGCCGACGAGTTTCACAAGAAGCTTTCGCTGACTGGCGTTGTGCTCACCAAAATGGATGGAGATGCCCGCGGCGGCGCGGCGCTATCGATCCGCCAAGTCACGGGGCAGCCGATCAAGTTCATTGGCGTGGGCGAAAAGTATGACGCTCTGGAGCCGTTCCATCCCGATCGTATCGTGTCGCGCATTCTCGGCATGGGCGACATTCTTTCTCTGATCGAGAAAGCTGAGCAGAATGTCGACAAGAAGAAAGCGCAGGAGATGGCCAGCCGCGCGCTCTCTGGCGACGGCTTCTCGCTCGAGGATTTTCGCGATCAACTGCGCCAGGTGAAAAAGATGGGATCCTTGCAGAGCATCATGGGAATGTTGCCGAGCGTCGGTCCCTTCGCCGGATTGCAGAAGCACGCGGATAAAATCGACGAAAAACAGATTAATCGCGTGGAAGCCATCATTAATTCGATGACCGTCCATGAACGCATGCACCATGAGGTGATCAACGGCAGCAGGCGCAAGCGCATCTCGCGCGGCTCGGGAACGAGCGTGCAAGAGGTCAATAATCTGCTGCGCCAGTATGCCCAAATGCGCAAAATGTTTAAGCAGATGGGCAAAGCCAGCTTCGCGCGCAAGTTGGCTGGCATGAAGTTGCCGGGGATGTGAAGGCGGACGGCTGAAACGTGAGCGCTTTTGCGATGCCCCGCGCGTTTGGCGAACGCGCAAGCAGAACGGATAAAAACCAGTCGGTAAGTTACTAGTTCTCGGTTCTCAGATCGTTCTTCGAAGAAGGGGGCGCGGCCACAAATAGCCGCGCCCCTTTTAGTTCAAGTTAAGTGCCAGTTCTTTTGGCTTGCGCTGATGATGGGGCACCCAACGCTGCGGCGACTTGCGTCCCGATCGGCGAGCCGAGGCCGGAGCATGCATCCCATCCCTTGCCTGCGGAGTAGGCGCCGTTGTTGCCGGTGGTGATGTCGTTGAAATCGTCATCGGCGGCGGCGTTCTGGTAAAGAAGTGGGTTGATAAATCCGGCTGGCTTCCCAATGCTCTCGTTGATGAGCGCGATCAATCCCGCCCAGAGGGGAGCGACGGCGCTGGTGCCGCCGATCACGTCGGGGTTGCCATCGACGAGAGTGACGTAGCCCGTGGTCGGATCGGCGTTTCCAGTCACGTCGGGAACACCGCGTCCAACATTGTGGTTGGGATTGGCGGAAGCCGGCACGCCTGCGCTGGCCTGCCAACTCGGTACCGGAGTGAAGAAGTCGCTGATGCCGCCTCCGGTTGCGCCCTCATTGTTTGCCAGTTCGTTCCACACAGTTTCGCTGCTGATGGAGTTGCCTGAGGCCACTAGCTTTGTTCCTCCGCAGGCCAGAACATTGGGACTCGAGGCAGGGAAGTCGACGTGGTTGAGCCCGTCGGTTACGCCGTCGGTTGAGCCGTCGTCGCCTGCGGCAACACAGACAGTTACGCCCATAGCCGCGGCTGCCTGGAATGCCTCATCCATCGAGGTCATGGCTTGCGCGGTCCAGGATGATTCGGGACCGCCCCAACTGATCGAGACTATCGAGGGGTTATTGGTGCTGTCGTGCACCGCAGTCGTGATCGCGTTCAGAAAGCCGGCGTCAGTGTTGTCGGCAAAATAGGCGACGATTTTAGCGCCGGGCGCGATTGAGCCGGACACTTCTATATCCAGCATGACTTCACCATCCGGGCCGTTCGGGTCTCCGGTGGGATTGTTGCTGCCGTTGCCGACTGAAACCGCCGATACGTTTGGAGTCTCGGTCAGATTGAGCTGGCTCCAGTAGTTACTCAGATCCGTAGGATTGTAACCGCCGCCCAACTCGATCAGCGCGATACATTCTCCGGATCCATCCACGCCAGTCGGATAGTTGTAAAGCGTGGCGACCTGTAAAGGAGTGTAAGACACGCCGGGACTTTGGGCGTGGGCGCCGGCATGCCCACGCCGCCTACGAAAATGCGGCTTGGCTTGGGGACGATTGTCGAGACCAA
>JGI12635J15846_10006150_pt1 | contig 10306 bp, 14 predicted proteins | sample BlaSpr_A8_OM2_M2_FD_15846 | JGI IMG/M metagenome (IMG submission 15846) | reverse complement strand
CCTGCAACACCTGCAGGAACCGCGTCTCATCGCGGTTTTGAAAGCCGCGACCGCTGCGGCCAACTGGGAACCGAGGTCTACGCCGTCTGCGCGAGTAGGCACGATGCTCAAGGGGCGTGGCCTCGCCTGCGTTGCTTATGAAGGCAAGAACGGTTATGCAGCTCTGGTTGCTGAAGTAGACGTGGACACCCTGTCAGGCGTCGTCCATCCGCGCCGCTTCATCGTGGCGATTGACTGCGGCCCCATCTCGAATCCCGATGGACTGCGGAATCAGGTGGAAGGCGGCCTGTTGCAGGGCATAAGCCGTTCGCTTGTGGAGGAAGTCACCTGGGACGAAAGGCGGGTGACCTCGACGGACTGGAAGAGCTACATCAGCCTGCGGCTCGACTATGAAATTCCAATTATTGAGACAATATTCGTGACGCCAGAGGATGTGGCAGCCACGGGCGCCGGAGAAACCGCCATCACAGTAACACCGGCGGCGATAGGAAACGCTATTTTTGACGCTACCGGCGCACGCCTGCGCGACGTGCCCTTCACCCCGGCGCGCGTGAAAGCTGCGCTTGCGGCCCGGGACAGCCAACACGAGGGAGCGAAAGGATGAGCCGACGCTTCTACGGGCTGCTGTTAGGTGCATTGGTCTTATCTCTGGGGCTAGTGATGTGGGCATCACGTGTGGAAGCCACTACGGACACAACCGCTAAGGATAAAATGGCGTCGGCGGCTTTTGAGGCCATGCTGCCCGTCTTGCGGCATCCGCGGTGTATGAACTGCCACTCGGCGGGAGACTTTCCGAGGCAGGGCGATGACTCGCATCCCCACATCATGGATGTGAGGCGTGGTCCGGACGGGCAAGGCGTCAACGCCGTTAAGTGCAGCACCTGCCATCAGGAGCACAATCTGGCCGGAGTTCACATGCCGCCGGGAGCGCCTGAGTGGGGTCTGCCCTCGCCGGGGATGCCGATGATCTGGGAGGGCCTGAGCGATCGTCAGCTCTGCGAATTGCTCAAAGACCCAAAGCAGAATGGGCATAGAACAGTCGAACAGATTGTGGAGCACATGCATACACCGCTGGTGCTCTGGGGCTGGGATCCTGGTGAAGGACGGACGCCGATTCCGTATTCCAAGGAACGCTTCCTCGAAGCCGTGAAGGTCTGGGCTGAGCATGGCGCGGCCTGCCCCGCAGAACGCGCAAAAGGCTAATCGGACAACAATCGCCGTGTCAGGTACTGCGAACTCACGCCTGTCGGCAAGAAGCAGCTTGAGATGGAGGCGGATTCTTGGCGGAAGCTGACAACCGCCGTCACCCAGATTTTAGAGAATGCGTGAGGTTGCACTATGCTGAACGATTTGCACTTTCGTCGTCTGTCAGTGTTGTATGTCCGTTCTGTCCGCGACCAGGTTTCCAACCGTTACCCTAGGCGAAATTCATTGCTCAGTGATTTGGACAACTGGTCTGTTATACCCAGCGTGTACGTTTGAATGTTGGCGCGGTTCTGAGTCAACGACGATAGGGACCGCGATGACGTCGAGCTTGGCGTGTCTCCAAACCGGAAGAAGACAGCCAGACGCGGATTGAATACGTGATCTACTCGAATGCTGGTTGAGTCGATGTTGCTGGGGAGGGAGTACGACGAGATGAACTGGGCCATACTCGGATCAGTATTCGCTGGAGTGCATGTTCCGTAATCAACTCCGTTTTGCAGAGGAAATGAATTCAATATAGCCTGAATAGATCCTGGCGCATTTTGCCGCATACAAGTGTCGGACACATATTGAATGGTCGCACCTATCGGCTGGGTCAAGCGGAGCCCCTCATAGGAGGCGAAGAAGAAGGTCTTGTCGCGATAAATCCTTGGAATAAACAATGGGCCGCCCAGGGTTCCGCCAAAGTCATTCTGCCGGAGCGCTGGTTGTGGAACTCCGTAATGATCATTGAACCAGTCGTTGGCATCGAAGTAGCTGTTGCGCAGGTAGTCGAAGGCACTCCCATGCAGAACGTCGGTACCGGAGCGAGTCGCTAGAGCGAATTGGCCGCCTGGAGTTCGGCCGTATTCTGCGGAATAGGTCGAGCTCAGGACTCGAAATTCTGGAGGGCGTCAACCGAAACGAGACTCTGCGTCGTCCCCAAGGCGGTTGCGGCACCGATGCTTCCACTGTTGGCCGACTGCGGCGCCCCGGATGGATAGCCTGCACTAATGTTTCCAGATACTCCATCGACGCTGTAGTTGTTGGATTCCGTCCGTTGCCCGTTTACGCTAAAGTCCCCGTTTTGGCCTGGAGCCTGATATTGCGTTTGCGGACTCTGAGTCACGACCCCAGAGGTGTCATGGAAATAAGGTCCTGAAAGCTTCTGCCATTCAGGGGTATATTCTCAACAAACTTCCGGTCGATCACAGTGCTGACTGTGGCGTCGGTCGTATTGAGCAGGGAAGACCGGGCCTCTACCGTGATGCTCTGCGACGTCGCCCCGATCGGCAACACAAAATTCAGCGCCACCGCGCTTTGGACGTTGAGCACGACGTCAGGTTTGATGATGGTCTTAAAGCCCTGCTTTGAAATCTGTACGTGGTAATGCCCCGGAGGCAGGATGGATGAGCAGGCAGAGGATGGACCTGAGCAAGCTTATACAGGTCCGATCAAACATTGCAGAATAGAGCGGCTCAGGCAGCAGGCATGGCTGGTCGTGGTCATTCTGCAGGGCAGCGGTATGCGGCCGGACGAGGTCTTTCCCGTGCGGATCGAAAACATCTACCGGGATCAAACCGCATCTGGGTTCCGGAGGGCAAGACGGATAACGCTACCCGCTTCGTTCCGATGAGCGACCGCATGAACACCATGTTGCGAGCGTGGTGCGGATCGAGGAAAGAGGGTTGGGTCTTCCCATCCTCTCGTTCGAAGTCCGGTCATCTCACAACGATTGCCAAGGGCTTTCAGGCTGCTCGAGGGAGGGCGGGACTGGACAAGAAGCTGGTCCCGTATTCAGCACGGCACACCTACGGCACCTACACGATGGAAAAGAGCGGCAATGCCTTTGCAGTAAGCAAGTCCATGGGCACGCCGACCTAAAGTCGATGAAGCCGTATCAGCACCAGGAACTGGAACCTCTGCGGGTTGCGATTAACCAACGCAACCGGCGAAAAAAGTTTGGTCAGGTTTTGAAAGATTGGGAGATAAATGGTGGACGCGGTAGGGATCGAACCTACGACCAGTCGATTAAGAGTCGAATGCTCTACCAACTGAGCTACGCGTCCAAGTGTTTCTCCCAAATCGGGAGCAAGCGAATCGAAAGCCTGGACATGCCCTCAAAAACCGGCCTGGCGACGATCAATTGACTAGTTAAAGATATCACAGCTTGCAGGGGCAGATTATTCCATAACTGTAATATCTAGCCTACAAAATCTACTTTTGCTTGTAACGGAATGATGCCTCGTTCGAAGCCCATGTCGAGAAGTTTTCTGATGGCGTCTCGACCGTCGTCACCATAGTTGAGGGTGCGTTCGTTAACGTACATTCCGACGAACCGATTGGCCAGCGATGGATCGAGATCACGCGCAAACTGCATGGCATACGCAAGTGCTTCGTCCCGATTGTCGAGGGCGTGTTGAATACTGTCACGAAGAGCGTTGGTCGTGGTCAACAGGGCCTCCACACCCAGCGAGCGGCGGATTGCGTTGCCGCCAAGGGGCAAGGGGAGACCAGTCTGCTCGCGCCACCATTGGCCGAGATCGAGCAGCTTGACTAGCCCATCATTGGCATAGGTGAGCTGCCCTTCGTGGATGATCAATCCAGCGTCGAACTCACCTGAGACGACGGCGGGAATGATCTTGTCGAACGGCACGACCGCAGTCTCAATATCTGGTGCGAACAGCTTAAGGGTCAGGTAAGCCGTCGTCAGGGTGCCGGGCACCGCGATGCGTGTCTTTTTAACTTCGCTCAGCGTAAGTTTGCGGCTGGAGACGATCATCGGACCGTAGCCTTCACCAACACTGCCGCCACAAGCCATTAGAGTGTACTTCTCCTGAAGATAGGGGTACGCGTGGAAGGAGATCGCGGTGACATCGTAGAACGCTTCATCAATAGCACGATGGTTGAGCGTCTCTATGTCCGTGAGGGTGTGAGTGAATTTGAATCCTGGCACCCGGATTTTATTCGTGGCCAGACCGTAGAACATGAAGGCGTCATCGGAGTCCGGGCTATGGGCAATGCTTATTTCTTGAATGGCGGTACTGGTGGCGGTCATGATTCGGCAGTCCTTGGGAATAAAAGTGATGAGATGCGCGGCGGAGCGTTGTGGTTCGACGCCGAAGAGAAAAGAACGTAATGACTACGGTTTAAGAGCGCTTCCACCGTTGCAGCGAACTGAAGATGCCTGCGGCGGCGGTGATCTTAATTACCTCGCCGAGAAGAAAGGGAGCTACAGCAAGAGTCCAGGTTGCCGATCCGCTGAGATGTAGAAGGTGCCCGAGCCAGCCTGCGCCAAGGATGAAGATTGGGAGACTGGCGACGGTGCTCGCGACCAGTGCGGACCGGAAGCGCGAAGTTACACGCTGCATGGTGCGAACAACCCAGCCAGCGACTGCTGCCGCCAAAGGATAGGAAAAAAGATACCCGGCGTTTGGACCCATCAGATGCGCGACGCCGCCGATGCTATGTGGCGTGAAGACGGGCAAACCCATCGCGCCCTCCGCAAGATACAGGACCATTGCGGAGAAACCTACGACCGGCCCCAGCAGCATACCAACGAGAATGACAGCGAAGTTTTGCAGTGTGATGGGCACAGGAGTAAAGGGAAGCGGAATCGACAGGTGTGCACACGCGGCCACAAAAACACTTGCGCCAATCACGATGATCATCTTGCCGGTCAAAGTTTCGTGGATTGCTACCGGCGGATGTGTCAGAGCGGGCTGGGGAACAGTAGATTGCATGCTGCAAATCCTTTCGACTAATAGTTCTTTGACGAAGGGCTGGAGTTGACCCCGAATAAAGAGAAGTCTCAGTTGGACTGTCAGAGAACCGAGATGGCAAGCAGTATTCTCCATGCGCCAAGAGAAGAATACCAAGGTTACAAAGGCTTCGTGCAGCTATATCGGTGCTTGGGATAAAAATCTCAAATACCGCCGCTATTCTGAGCCAAATCGCCTGGCTTCATAACCCGGCCGCCATTCTCGAATCCACCTCCTGGGCAATTGCAGCAGGTACGAACTTGGTACGGCTCCTGTAGCGGGACGATTTTCCGCTTGACGGCCTTCGGCGGAGAATTTGTACTGGGAAGTACCTTGAATTCGCCGACGACAATACGTAAGACGAGGCGGCCGAGTATCTTCGCGCGTGTCTACGAACGAACTCAGCTCAGCTGGCGCAAAGTCGCAACGGGTGCTGCGGCTGTACTTGCCCTGACGATGGGATACCACGTCATCTTCGGACAGAATGGGCTGACCGCCTACGAACAGAAACGGCAGGACGCGCAAACATTGGATAAGCAGTTGCATAGTTTGCAGCGGGAAAACGACCTATTGAAGGGGCACGTAGACAGGTTGCAAAACGATCCTAACGCGATTGAACATCAGGCTCGCGAAGAGCTTCACTACACGCGCCCCGGCGAGGTGATCTACACTCTGCCTGCGCCCCCGCCCTCCCAGGATTCGACGAGCCAAACCAGTCTTACTGCCCCGTAACTTGCGTCGGTCGACCGTGTTACATTCCTTGCACTCGCCCCTCCCATCCGCAAGGATGATTGAATCGTTCTATCACTATGGACATTCTGACGCGCCCCGCGCCTTCCGCTGACCATCGTGTCCACTATGGTCCCGGCCAATATCAATTTGGTGATTTGTGGCTGCCCGCCCACACAGCGGCGCAGCGTTCCCCGCTGATGGTCTTTCTCCACGGGGGTTGGTGGCAGTCGGAATACGATCTCGAGTACGCAGGTCATCTTTGCGCAGCGCTTAAATCGATTGGCATCGCAGTCTGGTCAATCGAGTATCGACGCGTAGGGTCAACCGGAGGCGGCTGGCCAATGACATTTCAGGATGTGGCCGCCGGTTTCGACTACACGGCGACACTAGCAAAGAGCTACCCACTCAACCTCGACCGGGTCGTCGCAATGGGCCATTCGGCGGGCGGCCATCTGGCATTCTGGCTGGCTGGGCGTCACCATATTCCAGAGACAAGTCCGATCCACGATCCGCAGCCAAAGGTCGCGCTGCACGGCCTGATTGCGCTGGCGGGAGCGGTCGATCTGCGACTCACCTGTGACCTCTCCGGAGACTTCACCTTTGCGCACGATAAGCACGAGGTATACAGCCTCATGGGAGGATCGCCTGCGGAGTTTCAGGAGAGATATCGAGCCGGAAATCCCGGCGATCTGTTGCCACTAAGCGTGCCGCAAATCCTGATCCAGGGCTCCGACGACGGACAGATTCCTCCTCAACTGCCAACTCGCTGGGCGGAGATGGCGCGACGTCACGGTGATCCAGTGACGGTCACAATCGTACCGGGGGCAGATCACTTCGATGTGGTGGACCCGCAGAGCAAGGCGTGGCCTATGGTACAGTCTGCGGTTCTGAAGCTGCTGCTTGCGTGAGTGCAGTGGCAGCATTGCCAGGATTAAGGATAGCCTGCTCAGTACAAGGAGCGGCGAATGAACTTTGATGTGGAAAAGACCAGGGGACGTGAGACCTACAACCTGCTGATAGGGTTGGTCGCTCCCAGGCCGATCGCGCTGGTCACAAGCATGAATGAAGACGGAAGACTGAACGCCGCTCCCTTCAGTTCCTACAACTACCTCTGCACCGACCCGCCGATTATCGGAATGGGAGTGACAGACCGGCCGACCGGATGCTTTGTGCCCAAAGATACTGCCAGAAATATCCGTCGTACGGGTGAGTTTGTGGTCAACGTCGTGACCGAGGATATCGCAAAACAGATGAATATCTGTGCGACAGACTTTCCCGCAGAAGTCGACGAACTCGAAATGGCCGGCCTGACCACAACTCCCTCGCAAAGAGTAAGGGTGCCGCGTATTCAACAAGCGCACGCTGCTCTGGAATGCAGAGAGTACACCACGATGGAGATCGGAAGATCGCGCATCATTCTTGGCAGGGTCGTAGCTATCTACATTGAAGACAAGTTTGTCGATCCGGCTGGCCCCTATGTAAGGGCGGAAGAGTTGCATGCGATTGGCAGAATGAACGGACTCGGATCCTACGTCAAGACCCGCGATTCTTTCCTCACCATGCCGCGCATTTCCTACGAAGAGTGGAAGAAAGGCAAGCGGTAGACGCTTAGGAAAGGTAGTCCTTGAGCCACGGATCGTTGGAGTGGACAAGCTCCTGTGTCTCGCCGTCGAATACGACCTTGCCTTCGTTGAGCACAAGAAACTTTGTGCTGTCATCGATGCCGCCATCGGGAATGGGCTCAACTTTGCCGGTTTTGCTGTTGAAGTGATTCCGCGCCAGCAGAAAGGCGTCCTGCAAACGATGCGTGATCATCAATGCAGTCGTGTGCGAGACATCTCGTTGCTTCACCACAAGATCGACAATGGTAGTTGACGTAATCGGATCGAGCCCTCCAGTAGGAGAGTCGTAGAGAATCAGATCCGGATTAGAGATGATAGCGCGGGCAATTGAGACGCGGCGACGCATACCGCCGGAGAGTTCAGACGGAAATTTCTCGATGGTCTGTTCCAGTTCGACAAACTGGAGCGCCTCGATGACCCGTTTATGCGCCTCCTCCTCCGGAACTTGATCTTCATGCAGGCGATAGGCCACGTTGTCCTCGACCGAGAGTGAATCGAACAACGCCGACTCCTGAAACACCATGCCGATGCGGCCGCGAAGCTTGAATAATTCGACTTCGCGCATCTTGGTTACATCCTCCCCAAACACACGAATGACCCCGGAGTCCGGTCGAATCAGTCCATCGACAAGCTTCATCAAAACTGATTTTCCACCACCGGCAGGCCCCAGGATGATTCGGGTCTCGCCTCGATGTACTGCGAAGGAGACGTTCCGCAAGACCGGCTTGAGGTCAAAGGCAATGGAAACGTCCTCAAAAACCACAATGGGCTCTGCCGACTCGGATCCGGCGATCCCGACATCTGTGCGGTTCGGCGAGGTTCTTCGATTATCGAGGTCTTCGGGCATGGTCTTGGTCACCTGCCGAAGATGCCGATCATCGCTCGGCTGACAATAAAGTCGACGACGATGATGAAGACGGAAGAGATGACGACGGCCTGGGTCGTCGATTTGCCCACGCCCTGGGTACCGCCCTTGGTGTTCATGCCGAAGTAGCAGCCGACTGTAGCGATGATGAACCCTGAAAACAGGGGCTTCGTAAGGCCTTGCACAACGTCGGCGTACGCCAGCGCTCGGTATGAGTTGTGAAAATAAGAGGAGGCGTTAAGGCCTAGCAGCGCCACGCTCACCAGTGCGCCTCCCGCGATGCCAACCGCATCCGACACGATGGTGAGAAAAAACAACATGAAGATCGTTGCATAAAGCCGTGGCGTAACCAGCTTCCTCACCGGATCTGTACCGAGAGCCCGCATCGCATCGATCTGCTCGGTCACCTTCATAGAGCCCAGTTCGGATGCCATCCCAGACGCATTTCGGCCCGAGACCATCAGCCCCGTCAGCACCGGCCCAAGCTCCCTCACCATCGACAGCGCGACTAGGTTGCCCGTCAGGCTGACCGATCCGAACTCCTGCAGCGACGTAGCTGATTGCAACGCAAGAACGCACCCGGTAAAGAATCCGGTGAGCACCACAATAGGCATCGAACCGACGCCGATCGAGTCCATCTGGGTGTAAATGTCCGCCCAGTATCGGGGGCGTGAGAAAAGGTTGACGACCGCATGCCAGGACAGGATCGAGTAATCCTGTATGGCGGCAATCCTCTGCTTGGCGAAGATCTCTGGAGAGACGAAGGGCATTGTTATCTGGCTCAGATTATCAGATGCAGGGCTTCGACTGACGATTGCACGAAATGGAAGAGATTGCGCCTGACCAAGATGCACCGGCACGCAGCGGAATGAGAAGATAGAAGATGATGGCTGACATGATGGCAGCGGTACTTTACGGCAGGGAAGATCTCAGGTTGGAGCGAGTGGCAATCCCACAGGCTGGCCCTGGTGAGTTGCTGGTGCGCGTGGGCGCTGCGCTCACCTGTGGAACCGACCTGAAGGTCTATCGCCGCGGTTACCACGCCATGATGCTGAAGCCGCCAATCCCCTTCGGGCACGAACTGGCCGGCGTGGTCACGGAGATTGGTGTGGAAGTAATGCGCTTTCACCTTGGAGATCGGGTCGTTGCGCTCAACTCAGCTCCCTGCGACGCCTGCTTCTTCTGCCTGCATGGCCAGCAGAACCTTTGCGAAGACCTTCTCTTCAACAATGGAGCTTACGCCGAATTCATTAGAATTCCCGCCAGAATCGTTGAGAAAAATACCCTTCTCATTCCCGACGGAATCCCCTATGAGCACGCCGCACTTACCGAACCGCTGGCCTGCGTCGTCCGCGGCCTGGAGGAGAGCGGAGCGCAGGCTGGCGACACCATGGTTGTGATCGGCGCCGGCCCTATCGGTCTGATGTTCATGCACGTCGCTGAACTGGCCGGCGTCAAAGTGATCGCCATCGTCAAACGCGAGGACCAAATCGCTACCGCAAAGCTCTTTGGCGCGAGCCAGGTCGTACACCTCGCGGCCGTGGACGATGTCGTCGCCGCCACCCGCGCCCTTACCCCACAAAGCCGCGGTGCCGATGTGGTCATCGAAGCCGTGGCAACACCGACCACCTGGGAGTGGGCCGTCGACATCGTGCGCAAGGGCGGGGGGGTCAACTTCTTTGGTGGACCGCCAAGCGGAACCAAAGTGCAGCTCGACACCAACCGTCTCCACTATGGCGATATCACGCTCAAAGCCAGCTTCCACCACACGCCTGCCACATGCAGAACGGCCTTCGATCTCATCACTAGCGGCCGCTTCAAGTGCGCCGAGTACATTACTGGCCGGGTCGCGCTCGACGCCGTCCCGGCGGTGTTTGCACGCATGATGAACCGCAGCGGCAGTGTGCAGGACATCAAGACCGCAATCTTTCCTGATGGGGTGCCGCAGTGAGCGAAGCGACTGCTGGCCAGCACGCCCTTCTCGGAGCCCCGCCCGAGTACCTGACCCCACTTGAGCGACCCACCCTTGCGGAAGCGCAGGCCTGGTGCCGCGATCTTGCTTCCTCGCACTACGAGAACTTCCACGTCGCAACGTTCTTCCTGCCGCGCAAGGTTCGGCCTCACTTCGAGAGCATCTACGC
>JGI12635J15846_10006149_pt1 | contig 10306 bp, 7 predicted proteins | sample BlaSpr_A8_OM2_M2_FD_15846 | JGI IMG/M metagenome (IMG submission 15846) | reverse complement strand
ATTTCATGAAGAATTTTTCCCGGCTCGGCGTCCTGTTCAGGAATTTCCTCGGTGGCCTGCTCGTCGGCAAGATATTGTAAAACACTTTTGGCGATGTGCGGGGCGATCCATAAAGTTTCTAGCGCGGTGATGAGCCCGTCGCGGCCGAAAATGGTTGCGAACCAGGGGACGCCGGCATAGGGATACTCGCCTTCGGGATTGCCATCCGTGAGCATGCGCAAGTCGGCTTCAGAACGTTTCAACCAGGAGTTGATGCGCTTATTGGAAGTGGTGACCTGACACTCATGCAGGCGTTCGTTGGTGGAGCGGTGGTGCAGAGTGTCGAAAGCTTGCTGATAGGGATTGGTGGGAACGGGAATTAAATTTCGTTCGCAGGAGACAGTGACGAAAACGGATTGCTCCTGCTTGGGATCGAGCGTGAATTCGTAACGGGCCTGCCGGGTGGTGAGCACGCGAGGCTTGGGAACGAATTCAACGCGAGTTTTTCTGCTGACATTGTCCAAGCCGCGGTAGGAAAGGATGGCGGTATCGCCGTCGAGAGAGTCTGATAGGCGGTCGCCTTTTTTCGCGCGCTTGGTGCCGCGCACTTCGAAGATGTCGGCGAAGTCGGCTTCGAATTGAAAGCTGAGGGAGATTTGCAGGGGTTGCAGACCGTAATTGATCAAGCGGATCTGTTCGTAACAAGTGGCCTTGTCGAGAAATTTGGAGCGAAAAAGATGGATTGTTTCGCGGGGCAAGCCTTGCTCCGTTTTGAGGCCGATGCCATTGGGGGCGGTGGTGTCGAAATTGGTCATGTCCACGGCAAGGAAGGCGTTGTCGTCGCGGATGGTCGAGCTTAGCAGCATGGGAGTCTGCGAATTTAACTGCAGGGTCATGCGCGAGAGGTGGCGGGTTTCGGAGTGGAACAAGCCGAACTGGCCGAAGCCTAAGGGCTCGATGTCGCCATAGCGATTCAGGACGGCGAAGGTGTCGCCGTATTTGAGGACGCGTGTGCGGTCGTCGGCGAGCGCGGAGGTCGCCTTAACGTAATACTGGTCTTTGACGCGGACGATATCTGCCACAGAGACATCCTGCCATGAAACGTGATTTTTTTAGGAACGATTGCTTGCTTATTGTGCCATCGCCTGGGAACGGGGGACGAGGTGGATATCCGAGGCCATGGACTGGTAGACCTGGACGTATCGTTCGGCCATATGCGCGGCCGTGAAGCGCTTTTCAAAAACGTTACGGCAAGCAGTGCGTTCGATCGATGCTATTTTTTCTACTGCTGCAACGGCGTCATCCATATTGTCCACGATGAAGCCGGTGAGGCCTTCCTGCATCACTTCCGGAACGGAGCCGCGATTAAAGGCAATGGTGGGAGTGCCGCAGGCCATGGCTTCGATCATGGTCAAACCAAAAGGCTCGGGCCAATCGATGGGGAATAGATAGGCGTAAGCGTTGCCGAGAAATTCGCTTTTTTCGTTTTCACCAATCTCNCCGATGAATTCGATGTTGGGATCACCCATTAGAGGCCTGATGGTGGATTCATAGTAGTCGCGGTCGGCGTTGTCGATTTTTGCGGCAACTTTCAGGTGCATTCCGNCGCGTTTGGCGATTTCGATGGCGCGATCGAGGCGTTTTTCCGGGGAAATGCGGCCGAGAAACGCGAGATAGTCTCCCGCTTTGGGATTAAACGTTAAAAGATCTGAAGGTAAGCCGTGATGAACGTTGGCAATCCAGTTCGCACGCGGCAATGGTTTGCGCTGCGCCATGGAAATGGAAATCACTGGGGCATCCGCATAGCGTTTATAAACTGGAACTAAATCGGGAAGATCGAGGCGGCCATGAAGTGTAGTTACGCTGGGCAGCGCGCAATAGCGGGACAGCGGAAAATGCATGTAATCGATGTGAAAATGAATGACGTCGAATTCGGGCGCCATGCGCATCACGTCATCCAACATGGCGATGTGATGGGCCAGATGGTCGACAGTATTTTTACTTAGCCGAAGAGAAGTCTTTGTTGCGGGAATGAGCTTCGCGGAAGTTTGCGAATCTCCGCTGGCGAAAAGAGTTACATCCTGACCTTGCGCGACGAGTTCTTCGGTGAGGAACGAAACGACGCGTTCCGTACCTCCATACATTTTCGGTGGAACACTTTCATACAGGGGGGATACCTGAGCAATTTTCACTGGGGCCTCGCGGTGGGCAAACGCGCCCATCAGCACCGTTGAGTGTAAGCTTTTAAGTTGTTCGAGAGTATCCGGTGAATCCAGTAGAGATTAACTCACTCGACAAATTACATTTAGAATTTGAATCATATGAATAAGTATTTCAATGCTCTAAGAATCGTTACGCTACGGGCGTATATAATGAGTTAAGGATAGTAAGTTGGGGATGGGGAGCGACTTTCCTTCACGCCGTGACGGTCACAGACGAACGATTCATTCCAAAAAAAACTGAGCAGAGTAATACGCCGAAGTCTGTACAAAGAGTGGTGATTGAAAGCGTGCTGCCGGAAATTGATGGCGGACGGTTTGCAATTGCGCGCACACCGGGGGAACTTGTGACGGTGAGCGCTGATATTTTTGCCGACGGGCACGACGTGGTCGATGCCGCGCTGCAGTATCGCAGAGACGGCGATGCGGATTGGCAGTATGAGCCCATGCAGATGATTACAAATGATCGGTGGGAGGCGCAGTTCCGCCCCACGAGTGAGGGAATTTATTTTTATACTTTGCGAGGGTGGGTGGACAGATTCAAAACGTGGGCTCATGATTTGGGAAAAAAAGCGGATGCGGGGCAGGACTTGTCGTTGGACTTGATGACAGGGGCGCAATTTGTGGCTGCGGCTGCGAGGCGCGCGAGTGCCGCGGATGCGCAGATATTGAATGCGCTAAGCGCGCGGTTGAGAAACATTACGGGAACAGATGCAGCGGCTGCGGTGGCGTTCTCGGAAGATGAGGATTTAATTGCGCTGATGGCGCGGTACCGGGAGCGCACGGGCGATACGGTTTACGATAAAGAGCTGGTGGTGCGGGTTGATCGTGCGCGGGCGCGTTTCAGCACGTGGTACGAAATGTTTCCGCGTTCCTGCACAACTTCCGCGGAGCGGCCTGGAACGTTGCGAGATTGCGCTGAGTATGTCGAGTACGTGGCGGATATGGGATTCGACGTTTTGTATTTGCCGCCGATTCACCCCATCGGGGTGACTGAACGCAAAGGCAAAAATAATTCGACGACGCCGACAGCGTCGGATCCGGGTAGCCCTTGGGCCATTGGTTCGAAAGACGGAGGGCACAAGGCTATTCATCCGGAGCTCGGAACTCTGGCGGACTTACGTGCGTTACGAGAGAAAGCGGAGCTGTATGGAATTGAGCTGGCGCTGGATATCGCGTTTCAGTGCTCGCCCGATCATCCTTATGTGAAAGAGCATCGCGAATGGTTTCGTTCGCGGGCTGACGGCAGCGTGCAGTACGCGGAGAATCCGCCGAAGAAATACCAAGATATTTATCCACTGGATTTTGAGACGGCTAATTATGCAGCGCTGGCGGAAGAATTAAAGAGCGTGATTTTGTTCTGGATTTCGCAGGGCGTTAAGATTTTTCGCGTGGACAATCCGCACACGAAGCCGTTTGCATTCTGGGAATGGCTCATCCGAGAGACGCAAGGGGAATATCCAGACACCATTTTTCTGGCGGAAGCATTTACGCGACCTAAAGTTATGTACCGGTTGGCGAAATTGGGATTCACGCAGTCGTATACGTACTTCGCGTGGAAGAATACCAAAGGGGAGTTGACAGAATATTTCACGGAGATCACGCAGCCGCCGGTGAGCGAGTTTTTTCGACCGAACTTGTGGCCGAACACGCCGGACATTTTAAATGAGTATCTGCAGAAAGGCAGTCGGCCGGCGTTCATCGCGCGACTGGTGTTGGCGGCAACGCTGGGGGCGAATTATGGGATTTATGGGCCTGCCTTTGAGCTAATTGAAAATGTGCCGGTGCGCGAAGGCAGCGAGGAATATCTGGACTCGGAAAAATATCAAGTGCGGGTTTGGAACAGGAATGACCCGAAAAGTTTGAAGGGCCTGATACGGCGCGTGAACAGCATCCGGCGGGATCATAGGGCGTTGCAGCACAACGATAATTTGAAGTTTCACCCCACGGATAATCCGATGCTGATCGCCTATAGCAAAACGTCGGAGGACCGCGGGGACAAAATCTTGGTGATCGTGAATCTGGACCCGGTGAACAAGCAGATGGGATGGGTAACTGTGGCGCTGAAGGAATTCCGGTTGGCGGACGGTGAGTCTCACGAGATGAACGATCTGCTAACGGATAGGAAATATGTCTGGCAGGGAAGCAGAAATTATGTGGAACTGAATCCCGCCGTTTTGCCGGCGCATATATTTCGTGTTGAGCCGTTACGATAATATTGTGAGCTTGCGTTCAGCTGATGAGGCGCTGAAAAGGAGAGTTACCCCGTTGGCGTTGCAAGAAGACAACCTTTGGTACAAAGACGCGGTCATTTATCAGCTGCATGTACGTACTTTTTGCGACAGCAATGGCGATGGCATCGGTGATTTTGTCGGGCTGACGCAGCGCCTCGACTATCTTCAGGAGCTTGGCACCAACACCATCTGGCTGCTGCCTTTTTATCCTTCGCCGTTACGCGATGACGGCTACGACATCGCGGACTACACCACCGTTCATCCGAGCTACGGGACACTGGACGACTTCAAGGCTTTTCTCACCGCGGCGCACAATCGGGGCCTGCGCGTAGTCATCGAAATGGTGATGAATCACACCTCAGACCAGCACCCATGGTTTCAGGAAGCACGCAGCTCGCGGGATAACCCGAAGCGCGATTGGTACGTGTGGAGCGATACGGATACGAAGTACCAGGGCGTGCGGATTATTTTTATCGATACGGAACTGTCTAACTGGACGTGGGACCCGGTATCGAAATCGTATTACTGGCATAGGTTTTTCTATCACCAGCCGGATCTTAACTTTGATAATCCCGAAGTGTTCGAGGCGATGTGGGAGATTACGAAGTTTTGGCTGGACATGGGGGTAGACGGTTTTCGATTGGACGCGGTGCCGTACCTGGTGGAGCGCGAAGGTACCTCTTGCGAAAATCTTCCAGAGACGCACGCGATAATCAAGGAGATTCGCAAGCGGCTGGACCAATTTTATCCGGGGAGAATGTTGCTGGCCGAAGCGAATCAGTGGCCGGCTGATGTGCGCGCGTACTTTGGGGACGGCGACGAATTTCATACCGCGTTTCATTTCCCGTTGATGCCGAGAATGTTCATGGCGGTGAAGCTGGAGGATCGCAAACCGATCATTGAGATTCTCGACCAGACGCCACCGATTCCGGCAAATTGCCAGTGGTGTATTTTTTTGAGGAACCATGACGAGTTGACGCTGGAGATGGTGACGGACATCGAGCGGGACTACATGTACGACGAGTACGCCACGGATAAAACGATGCGCATTAACCTGGGGATCCGGCGGCGGCTGGCACCCATGATGGAAAATGACCGGCGGCGGATCGAGCTGCTGAATGGATTGTTGATGTCCATGCCGGGCACGCCGATCATTTATTACGGCGATGAAATTGGAATGGGCGACAATATTTATTTGGGCGACCGCAACGGGGTTCGAACGCCGATGCAATGGAATGGCGGCACGAATGCGGGATTTTCCTTCGCTGATCCGGAACGGTTATATTCGCCGCTGATTTCCAATTCCGTATATGGCTACCAGGTGGTGAATGTTGATTCACAGCGGAGATTCGGCCACTCGCTGCTGTCGTGGATGAAAGCGCTGATTAAAACGCGGAATTCGTATCGGGTGTTCAGTCGGGGCACGATGGAATTTTTGCGGCCATCGAACCACCGGGTGCTGGCGTATATTCGCGAGCTTGGCAACGAAAAAATTCTGGTGGTGAATAATTTGGCGAGTTCCGCGCAGGCAGTGGAGCTGGACATGCAGCGATATAAGGGTTACATACCGATTGAAATGTTTGGCAGAAATTTGTTTCCGAGATTTGGCGACTTGCCCTATCTGCTGACGCTCGGTCCCTATCAATTTTATTGGTTCCGACTACGCCGTATTTGACGCTGGCAGTTTAAGCTGCGCATTATCGACGTTTGCCCGGTATTATATTTCCGCCCGGTTGAAAGTGAGAGTTGAAGTACTTTGGCTGACGAAACCTTCCTTTCTGACGACCTACTTCGTCAATTGATGAGCGTCGGCGAGGTGGACCTACTTGTTGGGATCCTCTCGCACAGCAGCGCCAATACCATGCGGCGGGCCGCGCACTATGTTGAAAAAAGTTTGCAGCAGAACTTTGTGCGCCAGCGGGTGGCGATTATCAGCGTTGAGGGCGGGACGGTAGAAGACACTCGTTCGGATGGGGACTCGAGCGACGGACAGCCAGGGAGCAGCTTTTACTCCAAGGGGCTAAGCTCGCTGCGGACGATTCATCGAATTACGGCGGGATTTAGTGGGACGCCCTCGCCGGGTTTGGCGCTGCGCACGATTCTTTCGTCGTCGGATCTGTTGCGAGCCAAGGCTTGTGCCGTAGTCTCGCCGGCCACTTCCAGCATGTCTCCAGAGTGGGTCGCGAATCTGTTGCGGCCAGCGTTCCGCGATAACTTCGATTTTGTAGCGCCATTATATTCGCGCCATAAATTCCAGGGTTTGCTGGCGCGCAATCTTCTGTATCCGATGACACGCGCGTTATTCGGCCGCAGGATTCGCGAGCTGTATTCGGATGAGTGGGCGTTTTCGAGCCGACTTGGTACGTATTGCCTGAATGAAGATGTGTGGCACGAAGAGCCGGTGCGTTCGCGGCCGGAAGCATGGATGGGAATTTCGGCTATAACTTCCGATTTCCGGTGCTGCCAGGTGTACCTTGGCGAGAAGCCGTCACCGCCGGATGGTGCTGGTCCCGATCTTGTGGAAGTGTTGCGACAAACGGTTGGAAGTCTGTTCTGGTTGCTGGAAACACATCAGCAAGCATGGATGGAGCGAAAGGGTTCAGAACCGGTGCCGACGTTTGGTCCGGAACACGCGGTCACCTCGGAACCAATGGAGCTTAATCGCACCAGAATGTTTGAGATGTTCAAGACGGGGGTCAAGGAACTTGAACCAATCCTCGAGACGATTTTAAGTCCAGAAACACTTCTGGGTATTCAAAGCATCGCCGCGCTTGACGAGCACTCGTTTCGGTTTGGCGCGGACTTGTGGGTCACGGTGCTGTATGAATTTGCAGCGTCGTACCATCATTCGGTGATAAATCGTGATCATCTGGTGCAGGCACTAGTGCCGCTTTATCGAGGAAAAATCTATTCTTTCATCGCGGAATATGCCGATGCTTCGGCCGCGGACATGGAAGAGGCCAGTGAAAATCTTTGCCTGGAGTTCGAACGACAGAAGCCGTATTTGACGGAGAAGTGGAAAGCAGGAGTCGAGGTGAAATCATGAGAGTCACCATCGTGCAGGGTTTGGAGCAGGCTTACTACAATTTAGTGCATATGATCGCGGAATTTCTGCCGCGATTCGTGGTGATGCTGGTCATCATTCTGGTGGGGCTGTTGGCGGCTTACCTGCTCAGACATATGTTCCGGGCGGTTCTGCGGCTGACGAAACTGGATCGCGTTTCGGAAGATGCCGGGGCTTCTCGCGTATTGCGGATGGCGGACCTGCCATCCATGACGGAACTGCTGAGTCGTTCGATATTCTGGATCACGTGGCTTGGATTCATTCTGATCGGCGTGAGCGTTTTGGGCGTAGCGGGGTTGCAGGAGCAGATTTCGCGGTTATTCCGGTTCCTTCCAGAAGTATTTATCGCCATGTTGATTTTGTTTCTGGGATTAGTATTGGCGAATTTCTTGTCGCGCGCGGCGCTGCTGGCTTCGGTGAATGCGGGAGTTCGCTCGCCTAAAATCTGGAGCTGGTCGATTCGATTTGTAATCTGGATTTTAGCGATCTCCATGGCGCTGGACGAGCTGGGGCTGGCGCGGCAGACGGTGCTTGCGGCGTTTTCGATTGTTTTTGGAGCGTCGATGCTGGGGCTGGCGATTGCGTTTGGACTTGGAGGACAGGATTTGGCGCGGCGCGCTCTAGAAAGATATCTGGGAAATTCGGCTAAGGAAAAATACAAGGAGCCGCAGCCGTTGTAATGCGTTGGATGGGGATGGAGAAAAATATTTATGGCCGCGCCAGGTTTTGGCAGAGATATGTTTTCTAATTTAAAGACGGAATTGCCGGGGCAATTGCCGGCTTACCTGAAGGGCCAGCGCTGGTTCGGTGCCAAGGCTCGGGAACTTCGCGGTACGGAGGTGGTGGATTTCATTACGTTGGAACGGGACGCGCTGCATGCGCTGATCGTTATGGTGAAGGTGGAATATGAGGGGGGCGGTGCGGATTTGTATTCGGTGCCGCTGGTGGTCAGTAAAGACCCTGGTTCAAAAGGCGAACCCGAGTCACCCAAAAAAGAGCCTGCGGTACTGATGATTTCGGGGCGGAATGGCGGGGAGGCGGCGACCCTCAGCGACGCGCTGAAAAATGAAACGTTTCTTTCTGTTTTGCTGGACGCCATTGAACGAGGGCTGGTTTTTACCGGGGAGGTCGGCGAACTGGTGACGTCGCGCACTCATGCGTTGTCGTTGCAGGAAACCGGGGCGGCTGGGAGCCTGCGCCCGCGCGCGATTACAGCGGAGCAGAGCAACAGCTCCGTGGCTTACGGGGACCGCTTGATCTTGAAGTTTTTTCGGCGGCTGGAAGAGGGCGTAAATCCCGACCTGGAGATGTGTGGTTTTCTTACGGAGAAGGCCCACTACCAGCACACACCGCAGTTGCTTGGAGCACTGGAATATCGGGGAGCGCGCGGACTGCGCATGACACAGGGGATTCTTCAGAGCTTCGTACCGAATCAGGGCGACGCGTGGCAATACACGATGAAGTCGATTTCGAATTTTTACAATGAGGTGGGCAAAAGCTCAGCAGAGAGCGCCGTTGTGGAGTCGCAGAATGATGCCGCGCGGGCATCGATCGCTCCGTTTCTGGAATCAGTGGGGCTCCTTGCGCGACGAACAGCGGAATTGCATTTGGCTTTGGTATCCCCAGTGGCTGCTACGGAGCCTAATTTTGCTCCCGAGCCTTTTGATGACAAGTTTCAGCGAAGTTTTGAAGATGCGCTGCTGGAGTTGACGAATCGGATTTTTGGGCAGCTACGCCACGCACAGGATCGGCTGCCGGTAAATGCAAAACCAAAAGTGGAGAAAGTGCTGGCCAGCGGGCCGCAGATTATTGAGCGTTTTCATGCGGCGCTGAGCAAGCCTATACGCGCGGTGCGCACGAGGATACATGGCGATTTTCACCTGGGCCAAGGGCTGTACACCGGTACGGACTTCGTGATTATTGATTTTGAAGGCGAGCCGGCGCGGCCATTGTCGCAGAGGCGTTTGAAGCGTTCGCCTTTGCAGGATGTGGCGGGAATGCTGCGCTCGTTTCACTACGCGGCGCATGCGCCGTTGCTGGCGTCAACTGGCAGTGTGAATGTTGATGACAGCAACAGGGAAAAGTTGAATGGCTGGGCGGAAGTGTGGGCCAACTGGGTCAGCGACCACTACCTGGACGAGTATTTGAAAACCGCTCGCGGCGCGGAATTCCTGCCGCCGACCCGCGAGGAGATTATGGCGTTGTTGCATTTGCATGTGCTGGAGAAAGCGGTTTACGAGTTAGGGTACGAATTGAATAACCGGCCGGACTGGTTGGCCATTGCGCTCGAAGGTATTTCCAAGACTTTGGAGTCTTCAAATTTGTAGGAGATGGATTTGCGATGGTGAAACCGCCTAAAAAACCTCTCAGTTCCAAACCGAAAATCGCGCCAAAGCCGGGCCGCAACAAGAAATTGCCACAAGGCGAGGCGCCCTGTCCGGACGAAAGACGACCTGACACTAAGGCGGATGAGATTTACGGTGATACAAAAATTCCGCCGAGCCAACGGCAGTAAGCCCTAAGGAAGTTTTCACAACTCCACGCGGGATAACGTTCGTTCATTTAGCGAGTAGTTTGTTTACCTTTGCGGTGAGGCTCTTGGCATCAAAGGGCGCGCGGACTTTTGCGTCGTTGTCGAAATAGACGAAAACGTCGCGTTGGGATTTCTGCGGGCCTTTTTCCTTGATTACGCGCTCGGCGTCTTCCGGTTCACCTCCACGCGCCCAGTGGCCGACGCGAGTTGTCCATTGATCCAAGGATGGCTCGTCGTAGCCGCTGGCATATAAAACTTCGGAGCCGTGCAGGCGGCA
>JGI12635J15846_10006148_pt1 | contig 10308 bp, 13 predicted proteins | sample BlaSpr_A8_OM2_M2_FD_15846 | JGI IMG/M metagenome (IMG submission 15846) | reverse complement strand
CGACATTCGGGCGTGGGCTGCAACTCGCCCTGCCCGAGCGCATCGCCGGCGACGAAGCCGCCCGCCGCCAACACGCCGAAAAGAAGCAGTTGCCGGCGGCTCGGTGCCATTCGTTGCGTCATCGCGCCCTCTAGAACATGCCGTTGTTGTTTTCCGCTTCTTCGGATCGGCCGGCGTCAGCTTGCCATGGCGGCCTTCACCCGCGCCAGCATCTCCTCCACCGCGCGCTTGGCGGCGCTGAGTGCAGCTTGATTCCGCGCGCGCACCACCACGTTGGTGTTGGGACCGGTGCGCTCGTCGAAGAACGGGTAAGAGCCGATCAGCACCGCCGGGTGGGCAAGGGCCACCGCGGCAAGCTCGCTGCCGATGTCGCCTTCGCGCAGATCGGCGCGCACCGAATCCGACAGCATGCGCGCGCCGGTGCGGAGCTTCGGCGCCGCCGCGTCGAGCATGACCTGCATGATCGAGGGAACGCCCGCCATGACGATCACGTTCTCCATCATGAAGCCAGGCGCGCCGGAAACCTTATTCTCCACGATTTCCGCCCCCTCCGGCANCCGCGCCATGCGCAGCCGCGCCTCGTTCAGCTCGATGCCGCGGGCGCCGAGGCGCTCCTTCAGGATCGCCACCGCGCGCGGGTCATGGTCGATCGGCACGTTGAAGGCTTTCGCCACCGCGTCGGCGGTGATGTCGTCGTGGGTGGGCCCGATGCCGCCGGTGGTGAACACGTAGTCGTAGCGGCGCCTGAGCGCGTTCAGCGCGGCGACGATCTCCGGCTCCTCGTCGGGCACGATGCGCACTTCCTTGAGATCGATGCCGAGCGCCCCCAGGTAGTCGGCGATGTAGCCGATGTTCTTGTCCTTGGTCCGGCCCGACAGGATTTCGTCCCCGATCACGAGGATCGCCGCCGTGACCGGCTTCTTTTCTTCGGCCATGCCCGTCTCCGCCTAACGCAACGGCAGTCTGCCGCGATCTTGTGCAGATATGGCCCGCCGTCGCACACTTGCTGGCGTTGCGGCCGGCCGTCCTGCTGGCATGGTCTTTGTAGCGAAGCTTTGCGCCCGAGGGGAGTTGAATTGTCGTGACCGCCGCCTTCGACGAGATGCGCGAAGCGGGCTCGGTCCGTCCGGCCTATGCCACGCTCGCCAACTGGCTCGCGCACGTGCCGCGCGAAGTGCTCGACTACCGCCGGCGCGAGGCGGAGTTCATCTTCCGCCGCATCGGCATCACCTTCGCCGTCTACGGCGACGCCGCCGCCCAGGAGCGGCTGATTCCGTTCGACATCATCCCGCGCATCCTGACCGCGGCCGAATGGAAGCGCCTGGCCAAAGGCCTCGAACAGCGGATCAATGCGTTGAACGCCTTCCTGCGCGACATCTACGGGCCGCGCGAAATCCTGCGCGCCGGAATCGTCCCCGAGGACCTGATCTACCGCAACCCGGTGTTCCGGCCGGAGATGAACGGCGAGCCGGTGCCGCACGGCGTCTACGTCGCGATCGCCGGCATCGACGTGGTGCGCATCGACCCGGACAATTTCTATGTGCTCGAGGACAACACCCGCATCCCCTCCGGCGTCTCCTACATGCTGGAGAACCGCGAGATCATGCTGCGGCTGTTCCCGGAGCTGTTCATCGACCATCCGGTGGCGCCGGTCGACAACTACACCGACGACCTGCTCGCCACCTTGAAGTCGCTGGCGCCGAACTCGGCGCCGGGCGATCCCGCGGTCGTGCTGCTCACCCCCGGCATCCACAACTCCGCCTATTTCGAGCACTCGTTTCTCGCCGACAAGCTCGGCGTCGAGCTCGTCGAAGGCCGCGACCTGTTCGTCAAGGGCAGCGTGGTGTTCATGCGCACCACCGAGGGCCCCAAGCGCGTCGACGTGATCTATCGCCGCGTCGACGACGACTTCATCGATCCCTTGTTCTTCCGCCCCGACTCCGTGCTCGGCGTGCCCGGCCTCATGGCCGCCTATCACGCCGGCCACATCACACTCGCCAACGCCGTCGGAACGGGAATCGCCGACGACAAGGCGGTCTACAGCTACATGCCCGCGATCGTGAAGTTCTATCTCGGTGAGGAGCCGCTGTTGAAGAACGTGCCCACCTGGTGCTGCCGCGACCCCGACGACCTGCGCTATGTCATGGAGCACCTGGACGAGCTTGTGGTGAAGGAAGTGCACGGCTCAGGCGGCTACGGCATGCTCATCGGGCCGAAGTCCGACAAGAAAACCATCGCCGCCTTCCGCGAGAAAATCCGCTGCAACCCAGCGAATTTCATCGCCCAGACCACGCTCGCGCTGTCCACCTGTCCTACGTTTGTCGACGAGGGCATCGCCCCCCGCCACGTCGATCTGCGGCCGTTCGTGCTCGCCGGCCGCGACCGGGTGCGCATCGTGCCCGGCGGCCTCACGCGCGTGGCGCTGAAGGAGGGCTCGCTGGTCGTGAACTCGAGCCAGGGCGGCGGCACCAAGGACACCTGGGTATTGGATCGCTGATGCTGTCGCGCACCGCCGCCAACCTGTACTGGCTGTCGCGCTATGTGGAGCGCGCCGAGTGTCTGGCGCGCATTCTCGACGTGTCGCAGCGGCTCGCCTCGCTGCCCCAGGCCTATGGCGGTGCCACCAACGAGTGGGAATCGGCGGTGGCCACGGCCGCCTGCGCCAACGCCTTCGAGGACAAGTACCTGGAGGCGAACGAGAAGAACGTCATCGAGTTCCTGGGGTTCGCCCCCGACAACCCGTCGTCGATCGTGAACTGCCTGGAGATCGCCCGCACCAGCGCGCGCGCCGTGCGCACCGCGCTCACCGTCGAGATGTGGGACGCGATCAACGGCGCCTGGCACAAGCTCAAGGAGTTCGACCCCGACTCCATGACGCGCGAGCAGTTCGCCCGCTTCTTCGGCTTCGTAAAGGAGGCCTCGCTCGCCTTCGACGGCTCGGCGTTCCGCACCATGCTGCGCAACGACGCCTACTGGTTCTCCCGCCTCGGCATCCTGGTCGAGCGCGCCGACGCCACCGCCCGCATCCTCGACGTGAAGTACCACGTGCTGTTGCCCGAGAAGGAGCGCGTCGGCGGGCCGCTCGACTATTTCCAGTGGGCGTCGATCCTGCGCTCGGTGTCGGCGCTGACCAGCTACCACTGGGTCTATCGCGAGAGCGTGAAGCCGTGGCTCGTCGCCGATCTCCTGATCCTGAACCGGCAGATGCCGCGCTCGCTCGCGAGCTGCTACGAGAACATCAGCCGCTATCTCGACGACCTCGCCCAATTCTACGGCCGCCAGGGCAACTCCCAGCGCCTGGCGCGGGCCATGCTGACCAAGCTCGAGAACTCCAGCATGGAGGGCATCTTCCAGTCGGGGCTGCACGAGTTCATCACGAGCTTCATCGCCGAGAACAACCGCATCGGCAACGTGGTGGCCGAGCAGTATTTGGCCTGACTATGCGCATCCGCGTCGCCCACGAGACGGTCTACCGCTACGACAGCCCGGCGAAGTCCGCGATCGAGCTCATCCGCCTCACCCCGCGCAATCACGACGGCCAGTACGTGGCGCGCTGGCGCATCGAGGCGAGCGCCGACTGCCGTCTCGATCCCTTCGAGGACGCCTTCGGCAACCTCGCCCACTCCTTCAACGTCGACGGGCCGATCAGCGAGCTCGGCGTGCGCGTCGCGGGCGAGGTGGAAACGCAGGACACCAACGGCACGGTGCGCGGCACGCTCGAGCGCTTCCCGCCGACGCTGTACCTGCGCGAGACGCCGCTCACCGCCCCCGACGCCGCCATCGTCGCCTTCGCCGCGGACACGGCGCGGAGCGCCGGCAGCGACCCGCTCGCCCGCATGCACGCGCTGCAGGCGCGGCTCTATGAAGAGCTCACCTTCGATCCGGACCCGACGCACCCGGCGACCGCCGCCGCCGAGGCGTTCGGCTTGAAGCGCGGCGTATGCCAGGACTACGCCCAGATCTTCATCGCCGCCGCGCGCCACCTGGGCGCGCCCGCGCGCTACGTCAGCGGCTATTTCCTGCGCGCCGACGGCACCACCGAGCAGGAGGCGGGCCACGCCTGGGCCGAGGCGTTCGTGCCGGACCTCGGCTGGGTCGCCTTCGACCCGGCAAACGGCATCTCCGCCACCGACGCCCATATCCGGGTGGCGATCGGCCTCGACTCCGCGGGTGCCGCGCCCATGCGCGGGGCGCGCTTCGGCGGCTCGGGCGAGACCCTCGCGGTCGCCGTGCACGTCGACCAAGCCGGCCGCCAGTCGCAAAACTGAGGACGGTTAAGTGTCGCGGCAAAGGCGCCTTGCCGACATAGCGCCCGGCGCTAGACTCCGCGCCGATTTGGGGGGCCCGAGTCGATGACCTATTGCTGCGGCATTCTTCTGCGCCAGGGCCTGGTGATGATCGGCGACACCCGCACCAACGCGGGCGTCGACAACATCGCCACCTTCCGCAAGCTGCATGTGTTCGAGGAGCCGGGGAAGCGCGTGATGGCGCTCGCCTCGTCCGGCAACCTGTCGATCTCGCAGACCGTGCTGAGCATGCTCAACGAGGGCATCGAGAACCCGGAGACCGGCGAGCTCGAGCGCCTCACCGACGCGCCGAGCATGTTCCAGGCGGCCCAGCGCATCGGACGCGCCATCCGCATGGTGCACCAGACCGACGCCGGCGCGCTCGAGGAGTCGGAGCTGCCCTTCGAGGTTTCGTTCCTGTTCGGCGGCCAGATCGCCGGCCGCCGCCTGCGCCTGTTCCTGATCTACTCCGCCGGCAACTTCATCGAGTGCACCCACGACACGACCTATTTTCAGATCGGCGAGCACAAGTACGGCAAGCCCATCCTCGACCGCGCCGTGAACTTCGACATCGACCTCTACGAGGCGCTCAAGATCGGGCTCATCTCCATGGACTCCACGCTGCGCTCGAACCTCACCGTCGGCATGCCGATCGACATCGCGCTGATCCGCCGCGACGCGCTGAAGTCGGAGCTCATCTACCGCATCGAGCCGGGCGAGCCCTATTTCCACGACCTGCGCGAGCGCTGGTCGGCGGCGTTGCGCGCGGCGCACAAGGGCATTCCGCAGCCGCCCTATGGTGAGGCAAAGGGCGGCGGCTAGGCGCGCTTGCGCCGCCGGCAGAGCCTGCACTAGATTCTCGCCCCAGTCGGGGAAGTTGCGTCAGGGGGGCGGCGTGAGATCGCTTTGGTGCGTGGGCGTGGCCGCCTGGCTCGGCACCGCCGGGATCGCCGCGGCCGACGAGTTCAAGCCGCCAGAATTGTCCTTCGCCGGCTCGATCGGGGCGTCACGCACCACCAACGTGCTGTTCAGCCCGACGGCCCCGTTCTTCTACGACAACTACCTCTCGCCCACCGCCGGCCTTTTCGCCAATGGCCAGCTCGGCGAGGGCTGGAGCTATCGCCTGGGCGCCGAATACTTCACCGAGCGCTACGCCGACTTCCCCGCCACCAATTTCTCCACCATGCGCCTCGGCGGCAGCGTCGCCCGCACCTTCGACGGCCTGATCGTGCGCTTCGGCTACTACGCCTGGCTCAACTACAGCGACGACTTCGACACGCGCTATCCGGCCTATCACGACGCCTTCGTGCTGCTCATCCGGCGGTTCGCCCTCGATCACGGCTGGTCGCTGACGCCGATCGTGGGCTTCACCCGGCGCTGGATCACCGACGGCTTGGCCCCGTTCTTCCGGATCAACGGCTCGGTCATCCTCGGCATCCCCGTCGACAAATGGACGCTCCAGCTCAAGCCCGGCCTGATCTACGACATCTACGACGAGCTTGCCGGGGTCAACCGGCGGGACCTGTCGCCCTCCTTCAGCACCACGCTCAGCTATCCCTTCAATGACAACTTCACCTTCACGCTGACCGCCGCCTTCACCATGCGCGATTCCAACCTTCCCGGCCGAGACTACAAGAAGCTCGACGTTGGGCCGGGCCTCGACGTGAGCCTGCGTTTCTGACGCCACGGATCGACCGCAATTACTGACCACCCTCGCATCCGCCATCGAAGGGAGAACGACGATGCGCACGCCATTTAGCCTCGCCCTCCTCGCCGCCCTCGCCGCGTTGATCAGCACGCCGGCGGTCGCCCAGCGCGACATCAGCCCGCGCGTCGACCAGCTCAACAGCAAGGAAGAGCTGCGCGCGGCGCGCGAGCGCGACGCCAAGCTGAANAANAAGAAGGACAACGGCAGCCCNCAGGGCGGGCAGAAGGGCGGCGGCGGNCCCTCGGGTAGCGGCAGCTACTAAGAATTCCTCCACCCCTATCGACCGCCATCTTCGAGGGCTCGGCGCGCTACGCGAGTCGCACCTTTGGANGACGGGCGCCCGGATGACATGGCCGCCGGAACGCGGGACAATGCGCGCGGGAGGAATTCATCATGGCATCACAGAAAGTCGCGCTCGTCACCGGCGCCGGCAGCGGCATCGGCAAAGCCGCGGCGCTCGCGCTCGCCAAGGAAGGCTACGCCGTCGTGCTCGCCGGCCGCAGGCAGGACGCGCTCGACGCGGTCGCCGCGGAAGTGAAGAAGCTCGGCGCGAGCGCGCTCGCCGTCCCCACCGACGTGCGCGATCCGGCCTCGATCAAGGCGCTGTTCGCCAAAGCCAAGGCCGCCTTTGGCCGCCTCGACCTGCTCTTCAACAACGCCGGCGTCGGCGCGCCGCCGGTGCCGTTCGAGGATCTCCCCGTCGAGCAGTGGAAGGCCGTGGTCGACACCAATCTGACGGCGGTGTTCCTGTGCACCCAGGAAGCCTTCAAGATCATGAAGGAGCAGAAGCCGCGCGGCGGCCGCATCATCAACAACGGCTCGATCTCGGCCCATGCGCCGCGGCCGCGTTCCGCCGCCTACACCTCGACCAAGCACGCGGTGACCGGCCTCACCAAGACGACCGCGCTCGACGGCCGCGAGTACGACATCGCCTGCGGCCAGATCGACATCGGCAACGCCGTGACCCCGCTCACCGAGCGCATGGCCCAGGGCGTGCTGCAGCCCGACGGCTCGCTCAAGCCCGAGCCGCGCATGGACGTGGACCACGTGGGCGAGGCCATCGTCTTCATGGCGAAGCTGCCGCTCGAGACGAACGTGCTGTTCATGACCATCAAGGCGACCAAGATGCCGTTCGAGGGGCGGGGCTGAATGTTCATAGGCCATCACGGTGTCGCCTTCGCCGCCAAGGCCGCGGCGCCGCGCGCGCAGCTCGGCGTCCTGTTCCTCGCCACCATGTGGCTTGATCTCGTGTGGCCGGTTCTCCTGCTCCTCAACATCGAGGTGGTGCGCTTCGTGCCCGGCATCACGCGGGTGAATCCGTTCGACTTCGTGTTCTATCCCTATTCCCACAGCCTCGTGTTCGCGCTCATCTGGGGTGCTGTCTTCGGCGGTGTCTACGCTCTCTTTATGCGCGCGTGGTGGCCGGCGGCGGATCGCGGGCCTCGTGGTCGTGAGCCACTGGCTCCTCGACGTTGTCGTCCACCGGCCTGACCTCGCGCTCTATCCGGGGGGCCCCAAGTTCGGCCTCGGACTTTGGAATTACCTGGCAGCGACGTTGCTTTTGGAGCTTCTGATCTTCGCGGGCGGCGTTTTTCTCTATTGGCGCGCCACCCGGCCGAAGGATCGCATCGGACGCTTTGGCCTCGTGGCCCTCGTCGTCTTCCTGCTGCTGCTCTACGGCTCAAGCCTGGTGTTTCCGCCGCCGTTCAATGTACGCGCGCTCGCCTGGGGCGCGCTCGCGACCCTCATTCTGCCGCTATGGGCTTGGTGGGTCGATCGCCACCGGATCGCGCGCGCCTAGACGGCTGCTCCGGTCTGGGGGTGATCGCGGAATTATATCTATCGCGTCATCGCCGCGTAGACCATGTCGCGGAAGACGCCGCGATAGTAGTCGCGCTGCTTCACCACTTGCAGCATCAGGATCGCGAACATCTTTTCCTTGGGGTCCACCCAGAACGTGGTGCCAGCGGCGCCGGACCAGGCGTAGTCGCCGGGTGTGCCGGGCACTGCCGCGACACCGGGCTGGCTGCGCACGGCGAAGCCGAGACCAAAGCCGTAGCCGGGTCCCGGCGCATATGCGTTGCCGCGGTTGATCAGGCCGACGTGGTCGCTCGTCATATAGGCGATGGTCTTCGGCCCGAGATAACGCGTTCCTTCGAGCGCGCCGCCATCGAGCAGCATCTGGAGGAAACGTGCGTAGTCGATGGCGGTGCCGACCATGCCTTGTCCGCCCGCTTCCCACTTGCGCGGCACGCGCGGATCGAACAGCGGCGCCCCCGGGCCGATCATCCGGTCGTCGGCGAGCGGCTCGGCGATACGGCCATGCTTGGCGCTGTCGGTCACGTAGAAACTCGTGTCGACCATGCCGAGCGGATCGAGGATGCGCTCCTTCTCGAACTGGTAGAGCGACTTTCCGGAAATCACCTCCACGATGCGCCCGAGGATCTCGGTGGCGTGGCTGTATTCCCAGCTCGTGCCCGGCTGAAACATGAGCGGCAGCTTGGCGACCCGCTCGGAAAAGGCGGCGTTGTCGAAATCGCCGTCGAACAGGCGAGCGTCGCGATAGGCTTTCTTCACCAGGTTGTCGCCGAACACGCCGTAGGTGAGGCCCGAGGTGTGCCGCATCAGGTCCTGCACCGTCATCGCCCGCCGCGCCGGCTGCAGGTCGAGGCCCGCCGGACCATGCTCGCCCGCCGGAGTCTCGACACCCACTTTCACGTCCTTGAACTCGGGCAGATACTTCGCCACCGGATCGGAGAGCAGAAGCTTGCCTTCCTCCACCAGCATCATCGCGGCAACCGACGTGATCGGCTTGCTCATGGAATAGATGCGAAAGATCGCGTCCTTGGTCATCGGCGCGTTCGAACCCGGATCGCGCGCGCCGAGCGCCTCGAAGTAGGCGATCTTGCCCTCGCGCGCGACGAGGATCACGGCGCCCGAGATTGCGCCCTTGTCGCTCTCCTCGCGCAGGAACTGGGTGATGCGGCCGAGACGCTCCGACGAGAAGCCGACGTCCTCCGGCGCGGCAGGCGCCAGCGTCTCCGCCCGCGCAAGACCGGCGAGCAGGAAGAGGAATGCGAATACGAGCGAGAATTTCTTCATGACGCCCCCGGCGCTTTTTTACGGGATTGCTCGCGCATCATCCGCCGAACCCCGCCATCGGACAATGGCGGGACCGGCCGCATCCGCATTACGGAATTTGGTCAGTGCAACCGCAACTCGCCGCCGATGGCGCGGAACTCCGACGGCTTGATCAGGCGCTGGTGCGCGACGCGCACCGAATGGAGCGGACCCTCGAGTTCGCGGCGCCAGAACGCGAGGAAGCGGGTGAGCACGGGAAAACGCGGAAACAGGTCGTAGTCCTGCCAGACGAAGGTCTGGATCACCGCCGGGTGGTCGGGCAGGCGGTAGAGGATCTCGGCGGTGGTCAGTCCATAGCCTTCGAGCTGGCGGCGGAATTCAGGGGCCATTCGAATCTCCTCGGCAGGAGCGGCCATTGTGCCCGACGCGAGGATGGCAGCAAAGTATTTCTGTTTCGTTTCAATGCTTTGGCAGCAGCAAGCGGACTCTGCTAATAAGTCTTGGCACTCTGCACGTTTGAGTGCTAAATATTTTTCATCCACCACTTGAAGGCCCCGCGGGCTCGACCCATGTGCCGTACAGGCGCGGCGACGACCTGCAGCGCTTTCAGAATGACTGCAATTTCAATGGCTTGGAGGAACAGATGAAATTCCGACCGCTGCATGACCGCGTCGTCGTCCGACGCATCACCCCCGACGAGAAGACCAAGGGCGGCATCATCATCCCCGACACCGCCCAGGAGAAGCCCCAGGAGGGAGCGGTCATCGCCGTCGGCCCCGGCGGCCGCGACGAGGCCGGCAAGCTCATCCCCATCGACGTGAAGGCCGGCGACCGCGTGCTGTTCGGCAAGTGGTCCGGCACCGAGATCAAGCTCGACGGCGAGGAGCTCCTCATCATGAAGGAGTCCGACATCCTCGGCGTGCTCGACCAGCGTGCGGCTACCAAGAAAGCCGCGTGAGGCATCACAGACAACCGGAGAAATGAACCATGGCTGCCAAGGAAGTTAAATTTTCCGTCGACGCGCGCGACCGCATGCTGCGCGGCATCGACGTGCTCGCCAACGCGGTGAGAGTGACACTCGGCCCCAAGGGCAGGAACGTCGTGCTCGACAAGGCCTACGGCGCGCCGCGCATCACCAAGGACGGCGTCACCGTCGCGAAGGAAATCGAACTCGAGGACAAGTTCGAGAACATGGGCGCGCAGATGGTGCGCGAGGTCGCTTCACGAACCTCC
>JGI12635J15846_10006142_pt1 | contig 10312 bp, 16 predicted proteins | sample BlaSpr_A8_OM2_M2_FD_15846 | JGI IMG/M metagenome (IMG submission 15846) | reverse complement strand
AATCATCGAAGACCCGCGCTGAAATGAAAAAGGGCTCTCTGATGAAAACCAGAGAGCCCGTTCCTTTTCTGTAAGATAGCTGGTTGCGGGGGTTGGATTTGAACCCACAACCCGCATTGCAAACATGTAAGTTGCTGTGTTTTCATAACGGCAAAACCGTCAAAACAGGCAAAAGTGGTACTACGCCGTACAAAAATGTACAAAAATCCATGATTCGCTATGCAGGTCGCGCACTTCACTCCGAAATACCGTGTCATCTCGTCCTCGGAACCAAGACTTGCGGACCGATGGCCAGAACAAAATCAGCTGCAGTCGACTCGCGCGCCTGATCACGCAGAGTAACTACCTCGATCTCATAAATGCGCAGCGCGTCTCGCAAAGCTTCAGCACTCGGCGGAAGAGTGCCTTGTCCAGTTACCACGAACGCCAGAGCCGGTCCGACAGTTCTCGCTGACGGCGCATCTACTGTCCATCCAATCGCCTTGAAGATCGTGAGGAAGTTCAGCGCGTAAGCGCGCGCGTCGCTTCCTGAGGGATCGAAGCAGATGTCGACGTGTTGGTCAGGAAACACGAGCAGTACGTGAATCAGAACCGCTTGCTGATGCAGGGTTAGTTTCCGCTGGGTGGGCATTGTGCCTGGATCGCTGCGACTTACGGTTTCGAGCGCTTGTGCTTGATCCCAGGTTGAAAGGTACCGGGTTTCTCTCGGTGTTCAACCGCGTGTCCGCCTGCCTCAACTTGGGCAAGCTGGTGGATATGCTTGATCGCGGCTTCATCGAAGAGGTATTTTCCGGTGCCGGTCAATTCAGTGAGTTCCTCAGTTGGTTCCACTTTGCCGGATTTGATCCACGAGGCTAGCTGCTCTTCGGAGATGCCAGCTTGCTTCGCAGCTTCGTGGATGCCGTACATTTGGTGATCTTACCACGGACATCGCGCCGAAGGTTCCGGGGTTCAGGAACCGGGGCGCGATTGGTCCGCCCAACAAACTGATATAGTCCGCAGATGTCTTCTACCAGCCGAGTGTTGAACACTGAAGTGGTGTTCGACGTGGCCTTAGAAGCGGCCAAAAACATAACCGCGCCCCTGCGAACCGGCGGTCAACGCCCAGCACTTATAAGCATCGTTTTCGCGGCGATGTCACTCGAAGCATTTCTGAACGAACTCATCGAGTTGGCCCAAGATTATGACGACTATGTTGATCCACTCCCGGCGATCTCATCGTTCGCTCTACTGATGTCCGATCTAGAGAAGGTCCAGGGGTCGGTCGAAACCAGATTCAATATGGCGCACTGGTTACTCACGGGCCGTCCCTTCGCCAAAGGGGAACAACCCTTTCAGAACTTTAAGCTCTTGTTTCAGTTACGAAACGATTTGATGCACTTCAAACCTGACCCTCTCATGGAAGAAGGCGAGCCGAAGCCTACGCTTGGGATAATTTCTAAATTGCATGGCCTGGGTATTCTGAATGATTCACCGGCTCCCGACTCGAACAGGAGCTGGGTGCACGTGCTGGGCACGAGGGCTGTTGCCGAGTGGGCATGCAATACTACGTCTCGCATGACCACCGATATCGTTTCCAAGCTCCCGGAAAGCGGTTGGAAACATACCGTAGAAGAGGTAACCAAGGTCATCCGCACAATACATTTTCCCGCCCGACAATAAATCGTTTGAGCAAACTTGCGGGCCTGGTGTCGTACCCTCCAAGCGGTATGGCTCAGTTCATCTTCTTGACAACTAAGTCGGCAAAATGCACCATTCTGCGTCTAGTTGAGGAAGGTGCAATGCACCGATTAGTAAGAAGTAAATGCCACTCCCATTCGAAACAGCGATTCACCGCCGGGAATGAGAATTACGAATTTCTGGGATCGATTGGCAACGGCGCGGTCGGCCTCGTACGGAAGGCACGAAATACAAAAACCGGCCTAATCGTGGCCGTGAAGGTCCTCGCTCCAGACCCCAAATATATCAACGAAGACGCTTTCGATGAGGTCGAAACACGGTTTAAGCGAGAAGGAACTAGAGGTGCACACCTACAACATTCGAATCTCGTTAAAACAATCGCCTTCGAAGACAATGAAGGGGGCGAATGTTTTGATAAACGGCAAGTCAAAAATCCTTTCTTAGTGATGGAATACATCGGAGGGCGCACCCTCGAATCTCTGATCAAAAGAATTGGATCGTCTTCGGAACCCGGTCGAACGCATGTGACTGAACAGACGCTGTTCGTGGCCAGTCGCATCTGCGATGCGCTGGCCTATTTACATAAAAAACAGATCATTCACCGGGACGTCAAGCCCGCGAATATTTTCCTGTCAGCCGCGGTAGTCGGCAGCGTCCCTTCGCTAGTAAAACTCGGGGATTTTGGCATAACAAAGTGGGGAGACTTCTTAGCTTCCGCTGCATCAGGCACTCTGACCGTCACGAAACAGGAGGGTCTCGGGACAATGAAATACATGTCGCCCGAGCAGGCCGTGCGACCCAAAGAAGTCAGCGTGCGCTCTGATATGTTTTCCGTTGGTGTTACGTTTTTCGAGCTTTTCACCGGACAGATTTTGCCCAGCCAGCATCACGTTTTCGAAATAATGAGCGCGCGCGCGAGCAGGGAAAGCACGATGGCCAAGCTCCTGTCGCTCGGGATCAAATGCCAAGACGGAGCACTAGATATGTTCGAGGTGGTCTTCGATATGTTTCTAACGTCCCCAAGAGCTAGACCCGCCTCGGTGGATGTCGCCGGACGTATGCAGTATTTATTGGAGAAGCACTTTGATCACTAGAAGGGTGATGCCTCAATTCGAAGAACTGCTCATGTCGAAGAGCGGCCGATAATTTCCGGCAACCGCATAATGCCCGCTAAAGAGAGTTGGGCGATTGTCACTCCATTCGTATAACATCCGTGTTCTCCTCAAGTTAAGCCCGACATCCAAAATCGCCAATGTTTATGTGGGTGCGCAGCGATTCGCCCTGAATTGAGTGCATTCAAAGTACAGGGGCCCGCGCACGGTCCGCAGGATCACGTTCGAGGGCGAATTTCGAGGAAAGTTGAAAATAATTGCAATTATTTTCAGGCAAACTGCACCATTCTAGTGCAACTTTCTCTAAGCCTAATGAAATCATTCGTTTAACCTAATTTCGATGTTTTACGGTCGTTGTCTGTATCGTACTGATCTGTATGGGGTTAAAGGGGTCGAAATTTTCAAGTCGCGCAGGACGGCATACTATGAAGGGGCATCCCGCTCCTTCCTGACATAAGGAGAAAACATGAAAGTCCAAAAAACGTTTGTCGGAGTACGCCTACTCCCATCTCAGCTCGAAGGGCTGGAGAAACTGGCGGAGAAGAAAGAAGACGTAACCGTGTCGTCGTTGATCCGTGACTTTATCGCGGTCGGTCTTGCAAAACATCTGAAGTAACGGCCCTCGGCGCGACATTACTCGCCGCGCCGTGTTTCATGTATTGAGACCTGCAGGTTTAGGTCGCCCCAAAAGAGCACTTCGCGCCGCCCGCTTTTCATTGGGCGCAGTCCGCTCGTTTGAAATCCCAGTAATACCGTCCAGCGCATTCGTGCGTCTGGACCGCTCCCGCTTCGCGCGAGCAGGATTTGAAATTAATGATGATGAGGAATCCCCATGAACTTCACCGCTACAGCTGTGTCTGCCATTGATCTGTTTCACCAACTTACGCCGAACTGCGGGGATGTCACACCCGCAATCGCGCTAAAGCCAACAAATTCACCGCAAACCAATGCTCTACTTTTCGACAAGCTATTCACCAAAGCACCCCAGGAGTCGGATGAATCATTCCGGCTGCACGGCTGCTCCGATTACGTTCTGGACGCGGACAAGAAACGCAGATGCAAATGTCCATGGATTTCAGCAGGCCGTGCGAAGCAGCTCCTGGACGCGGGTGAGGCGCGGGTCTTTGCGTACGAAGTCACGCGGCCAAGCGGTCCAGTAACGTGTTTCCGCAAAGATACGCTGGTTCGTCATCTCACGTTCGAAGAACTCGCTGAACGTGAAGACTTCCTCGAACAAGAAAAGCTGAGACGGCTGTTTGTTCGTCATGCATCGATGCGGCGCGACACATTCAAAAAATATCTGACCCGCAAGACCACAGGCTGGGCGGATCGCTTGAAACACAAACTATTCCAGCTTGGGCATCACGCCGCGCACTCTCTCAACCTGAGCGAGCTTTGCCGGGCCGCGATGGACCCTACCGGAAACTGGAGCGAGATTGTCCAGCCTCGGCAGATCGCGTCGTTGTTCAACTTCCAGAGCGACTACTGGAACGCGCTGCTCGACTTCCGCGGCGAATCGATGCTGAACGGGGCGAAGGCGCGTGGAGCAACATTCGCTACGGTCCTCAAGGGTCAGAACATCGAAAAGCTCGCAAATCGTCGCGGGACGGAATCCCCAGACGCGTCGTTCACGCCTCACATCGTTGTCGACGCAGCTCCGCTCCCAGCCAAGACCCGAAAGAAGGGACACGGTCCACACGATTTCGATTCAGACCCGACGCACGGCTACAGCCGGGGCGACAAGGGCTGACCGAAGTCGGTAATCCGCAGCAAGGGATGTAGGACGCCGTCTTCGACGCCGTAGTAGTGCCAATGATGATGTAGAGGAAACTCCATGAATTCGTATCAGAAACTAGATGTAAGAGGCACCACCAGATCAGAAACCGCTTTAATCGTCGGAGTGATCACCAGAGCAAAAGTTTTCGAAGTCGTGCCTGGGTCATACGACGTAGATCAGATGGGGAACGAGAGATATCTATTGAAGTCCGGCGGATTGTTGCAGCTGGCGGATCGCGCCGTGCTGGGCTATTTGCTCCAAGAGCCGGTGGACCCGGTCGCCACGATGTGGGAATCGAAAAATGAGGAGAAGGGCAATGCATAAAGAAAACGAAAAGAACACCACCCCGCCGGTTGAAGTGAAACGACTGCGGGCGGTAATCCTTGAGTGGCATCGCGATAAAAGCTTTGGGTTCGCGGCCGTTCTCGACGACCCGGAAGTGCTGGAAGACCTGTTTATCCACAGCAGTTTTATCCGACCAGGCCGGAGCTTCTTCTCGAAAGGCAGCATCGTGATGTTGACGCTATCCGTTAACCCAAAGACGGGGCGAGCGTGCGGCATGGACGTTGAGTTCGTCAGCCTTGGGCAGGATATGGCGAACCTCGATGGTCTCGGACGCCCTCAAGCAGGCCCGCTCGACGGACTCCGGGGGAACGGTCTCGGGCGATCACTGTCGTCAATCGCAACGCAGAACAATTTGACGGACGAGGATGAAGACGCGAGAGGCAATCGATGAAGCCGACCATACAGGAAGCCAAAGCAGTCGCGGACGGCTTCGCGAGCGAGTGCGTCGCGCTAAAAGCACCGACGGAGTTGCACGATGTCTCGAAATTCGGACTGGCGGTTCTCGAAGCTCGAAAGAAATACACAGACCTCCGGGAACTGATAGAGCTCACATTCGCCATCGGAGAGCTGCTGCGCAAGCACCCGTGGTCGATGGGCATCGAAGCCCTTTGGCTAAACGCAGCGGCGCACAGCGGGTTATCGAAGGCGGAGCGAGGGCTTCACGATCAGATGACCGAGCTTCGTCCGGCGATGTCAGATTGGCTTGATCACATTCACGCCAAAAAAGACCTCCCGCAGGAGAAATCATGAAGCCAAAGAAAAAACTTTGCCTCCCCCGACAGGCACCAGACCCGCGCAAGCGGATTGAAATAGAGCTTCAGGCCAAGATTGACGCGCGGTTGGCAGCGGAAGATGCAGAGCGGATCGAGCGGTCGAAGCGGGCCGCCGAAGTGGAAGCCGAAGTGGCAGCAGAATCAAACACAGGAGAGCAGTTATGAGTGAAATCGAATCATCAGTTTTATTTTGGAATCACACCAAGGGTTGGGGTTTTTTGAAGAGTAATGACCCAAAAGAAAAAAACTACTTCGTTCATTCTTCGAGCTTGGTCGATTGCCACGGGTTGGAAGCAAACGAACGCGTCGTGTTCGAACTGGGGAAAGACAAGCAAGGACGTACGTACGCAGTAAATGTAAGAGTAATCGCACCACAAATCACAAACGATAAGGAAAATAAAAATGAGCGCATCACACAGTAACGTAGGAAACGTAGGAAACACCAGCGATGTGAAAAAGCACGCTGTCGCTGGCTTTACAGCGGTACACGCACGCGGATGCGCAGTTTGCGGCGCATACGGACAGTGGAAGCACACCGAGGAATGTCCGAACCGAGATGTACCGGTGGAAGTTCCGACGGTGCCTACCGCAACGGTACCAGCGGCGGAAATTCCGAAGTGGTCTGCAATATCTGAGGTTGCAGGGTCGGAGTCCGCTGAGTCCGACGGCGGAGCCGCGAAGACTCCGCAGACTCCGAAGACGAAAAAGAAAAAAGAAGAGCCGTATGTCGAACCTGAAATCATCACGGCGAAGTCGCCGTTCAAGGCGTTCAAGGACCGCATCCGCAACCTAGTGTTGTCCACCGAGACTGAGCGTAGCGGCATGAACCTACCGAAAGCCTCTAGCCGGGCAACCGGTCAGGCTGCTGAATTAATTTGGAGCCACCTGCTTGGGCGTGCACAGGCGTTTGTTGCCGACGGCATGGGTCAGTTGCTGATGAAGGACGACGCAGGCTCGCCAGTCCCGGTCGCTCCCGACGATCCGTATTTCGTGAACCTCCTCTATGGTTACGGGCTGTTTTCGGGCACGGATTATTTCAATGTGATTGGAAAGTTCATCGGCAACCGCTGTGCGATGGAGGGCGTAAAGGCTACAATGGCTTTCAACTCCCGCTACAATCCATCGACGAAGGCAGTTTACTTCGCTGAATCTGCAGGGAACCTCTTGCGCGTTTCGAAGGACTCGATTACGCGCGTACCGAATGGCTCGGATGGAATGCTGTTTAAGTTCAGCGACTCAACTCAGCCACTTCAGGTCGACTTGACGAAACTCCCGACGGTGCAATACAGCCTCGTCGCCGGTGGTGACTCATTGTTGACGTCGTATTTATTTGACGGCTTAGTGTTCGAGGAATCTACCATGACGCCTGAGCAAAAGCGTACCTTGCTCACCGCGTACGTCACGTTGTTGATTCTGGCGGGCGTTATCGGTAAAGAGCGGGCGTTGCTTCAGATGCTCGGCGAAAGTGGATCCGGTAAAACATTCTTCCTGAAAAAACTCGGGAGAATTATCGTCGGAGATTCTTTTGACGTCCAGCCTATGCAAACGGATATTAAAGAATTCGAGAACGTTCTCGTGAACAACGACTTCGTGGCTTACGACAACGTAAAGAACGTGAAGGACGACATCCGTGGGTTGATTTGCCAAGCGGTAACTGGCTGCTCCATTGAACGACGCGAGTTGTTCACCACGATGGGACGCGTGAAGATGCCGTCAAAAGCATCCCTCGCAGTTTCGGCGATCACGCCGGTGCTTGGTGAATCCGAACAGGCGAACCGCAGCATCACCATAAAGCTCGGCGTTCGTGGAGCCAGCAACCGGGAAGAGTCCGGCATGCTCGCGAACCTTGACGCAAAACGTAACGACCTTATCGGTGAATTGCTGGTCCGAACTCAGATGATCCTCAAAGCATTGCATGCTGAACGAGGCTACGTTCCGGCAGTCCGGAACCGTCTGGCAGGCGTGGCGACGTTCATTCTCCGAGTCGCAAAACATGAAGGATGGTTCAACGACGCCGAGAAGTTGCTCGCGGCGTGGAACGATGACCAACTTGATGCGGCACTCGACGACGACAACATCAGCACTGTGTTGTTCATGTGGATGACCGAACCAGATTGGAAACCGGCATCGTTCAGCGCGGAACAACTCCATACGAAACTCGGCGAGATTGCAATCAAGTACGGATGCGGCGACCTCAAGAACCCCCGCAGTCTTTCAGTGTCGTTGCGCCGTTCTGTGGCGGCATATTCAAATCGCTTCGGCATGAAGGTCGTTCACAACGCCCACACGAAGCGTTCAACGTTCACCTTCGAGCCATCCGAGATAGTGCTGTCCGCTCTCCGGGGTTCGCGGACGACCAGCGATCCTGTGTGTTCCGAGGTGGGCCTGTGAGCCGCGGCATTTGGAAGAATCCAGCCGTACCGAAATCCGGCTGGATTTGCGTCAACTTCGATGACCTAGGTCCGGAACAGTCGCGCGATTGCGGTGCTTGCGGGTCCACGACTCTCCGATATGTTCACCATTTGAAGCATCCCGACGGTTCAACACTGGCCGTCGGCAAGACCTGCGCCGCCCGGCTCGAAGACGATCCAGGTGCGGCAGGCCGCCGCGAGACCGGCGCGCCCGATTTCGTGATCCCAGCCTTGCGCCATTACCCGATTGCAAAGCAAAGCCGGATGATGGACTGGCTGAAAAACTGGAATCCGGGGAAGAAGCCAGACACCATCTGGCGTCGGGTTGGGACGGACTTCGCGACAGTCTTCCGCCGGTGGGATGGGCGATACGCTGGTGTCTATCGGGATGTCTTCACGCGACCACACCCGACAGTCCTGAAAGCCCAGCTTGCGCTTTACGGGATTGTGGCAAGCCCCGACATGGCACCGGACAAGACTGGCACGGAGCCGAAGGTGCTTCCGGCGGTATCGGGCTCCGACGACCCGTTGTCGTTCTAGGCGGCGGGTCTCCGGCGGGCGGTTCGCCATTCTCGCGTCAGCGTGGCGGCGGTTGCCCGATCTGAGACGTTACCTTCAACTTTTGGCAGCGGCGCAAACGTCGACTTTGCGGCGCAAACGCAAAATCTGCGGCGCAAAACTCTCGACCCCTCCCCCTCCCCCCAATCTCGAAGCAAATGCTAGACTTCCCACAAAATTTGCGGCGCAAGCGGCGCAAAATGACCACTTTCTCTTAAGAGAACCACCAGGAGTATTTATGGGTTCGTGCCCCGAGGATGAAAAGGTGTTTGCGGGTGGGAGAGTCCAAAACAGGTAGTTTTGCGCCGCTTGCGCCGCAACCCATCAGGCATGTGAACTAGTTTGGCTTTCGCGCCTCATTAAAATACTCAATGCCCTTCCAAGCGGCGAAAATACCGAGTGCTACATTCGCCAGCGCAAAGGAGCTGATTTTCCTTGTGTGCACCATTGCGAAAGCCCAAAAGCAGCTAAACAAAACCGGGCAAATTCATCGATTCGCAAAATCGGCAATTACTACCTCGTTTTCCACCCTCGGTGGAAGGCCGTCATCGATTCGCAAAATAACTTGAAGACAGAATCTTGTCTCCAACTCGCTGTAAATACTACTACTTAAAAAAAGGGTAATTACCGATTTTGCGAATCGATGGGGATGGCCTCCGAGGGTGACTTTGACCGTAGCGCATTTGCGAATCGATGGTCGCCCCCGAGGCAGTTAAAAAGACGACGAGAAAGCGAAGGAGTTTTCAGCCGTCCCACGCCGCGCGACGCTGACGGCTGTGCCTCCGACAGTAGAGGCTTATAATTGTCGCTATGAGAGCTGTCATCGGTTTGATCAGCCTGACAATGCTTTGGCTGTTTGTAATAGCCGCGCAGGCTCGAACGAAACCGGAAGCACTAGTTAAAGGCGTCGTCACCGATATCAACGACGACAGAGTACCGATGGCTTCAGTGACCATCGAGGCTGATGGCCAGAGGCTCCGGACCGAGACAAGTCCAGATGGCACCTATTCGATACGGCTGCAGCCTGGAACTTACACGATCTCTTATTAGTCGGCCGGGATTTTGTGAGGTGAGGCGTGGCGCCTTCGTAGCCCAAAAACATTCCGAAGTTCAATTTGATTTCCAGCTGTGGGTGTGCCCTTCCGATGACACGATAAGTTCAATTCATTACGTTGAATTGGATTCAGTACCCCATACGCACTTAAAGCCGCTCATTTTGTTTGGGGAGAGTCAAACGGAAGGTGAGTTGGAACGGTTCAAGGGTCCCGTAATTTTTGAGGATGGACCGGACAGTGGCAGGAAATACCCGGTAGTTTTTTCGTTTAATCTACTCACGGTGCGAGCCAATAGTCTTTCCTACAACTCCCGGAACCACCTGCTTACGGCCGATGGAGATGTCGCATGGCGAGAGGGAGCTGATTCCGGTAGCGGTACAGCATTTGCAATCAAGTTGAACAGTTCGGAACCACATCCCGATCATCGCTAGGTCCAAGTACCTGGTTAGTCGCGTTACCGGACATTGAGGATCGCGTCGAATTCACTTGTACGGTAAGGGCGTTAATCAGGAGCTGACGCGATCAACGGTTTTGATTGCACCGCAGTCTGCGAGTGCGTAAGTTTCCGTCATGGGATTTGCCATTAATTTGGAGAACGAGC
>JGI12635J15846_10006141_pt1 | contig 10313 bp, 7 predicted proteins | sample BlaSpr_A8_OM2_M2_FD_15846 | JGI IMG/M metagenome (IMG submission 15846) | reverse complement strand
CCACGGTTCCGCCGAAGAAAATGCCGAACGCAGGTCCCAAAGATTGACCCACGCCGATAATTGAGTTGGCAACTCCGCGCTGCCGCTCCACGAAATGACTGGCAAAAATCTTCGAATATGAAGGATAGGCGACCGACTCTCCGATTCCCAGGATCACACGTATGGCCAGCAACATCGCAAACGTATGTACCATGCCGGTAAGAGCAGTGGCAGCTGACCACACAAAAAAGCCGAGAGCGAAAACCCACTTCACCTCAAAGCGATCTACAAGCCAGCCCGCGAGGACCTGCATGCAGGCGTATGTCCAGAAGAAAGACGAAAGGAGAATGCCCAACTGAGAGGGCGAAAGGCCCAGTTCGCCTTTCAGCAGTGGGGCCGCGACCGACAGGTTGGCGCGGTCAATGTAATTGATGAAAATAGAAAGGCCGAGCAATACCAAAACGCGAATCAACGCGGGTGAGAGTTTCTCCCTGCTCGACATGGCGCACCATCATAAACCTTCGCCGAAGGGCCCGGTTGGAGTTCCATATTTGTTTGGGTTCTGCGGAGAATTGGAAAGCGGCTGACATCGACCCCTAAGAGGGAGCACCCACAGAGTTCCCGCCACGGCGGGAGTGAATCCTCGCCGATTCATCAGCTCCTCGCCATCCCGGGAACTGGAGCGGTACGCCGAAGCCCGATCTATTGGACGCGAAAAAGGGTCGTTACTTCGTGACGGGGTCCTGTAGTTCAGTTATTGGGGGCATCCCCGCGGAGACTTGAGCCGCTTGGATTCGATAACCATTTCTGGTCCGTATGTGGTAACCCTTAAGATTTGGGCCCACAAGTTTTACCGTGATACTGCGCCAGCCGCGATTTGGATTTGGTTGCGGATAGTAACTGAGCGAATAAAGATGCGCGAGATCATCACGAATGGAAGCGAACGCCTTATTTTCTTCTTTCCAATTCTTGGCGAAATAAACTTTGCCTCCCGTCGCCTTGGTCATTCTTTCGAATACAGCGGTCGAGACAGGTTCCAACTGCGCAAGCCTGGTACTGATCATGTAGATGACTATTCCTGTCGACTGCGCCAACTCTGCCACGTCTTCGGGCGGCACCATGCTGGCATTGTCGGGTCCATTCGAAAACACCACTATGACTTTTCTCCCGGTGTAACGGGCTGCGTCCTTCACGGTCAATAGCAGGCAGTTGTAGAGAGCTGCTTCATCCCCGGCGACGGTCGTGCGGACGCCGCGCAAAACCTGCGACCGATCCGAAGTAAGCAACGATGCGCGGGAAAGGTCGTGGCTGTAAGAATAGAAGGCGACCTTATTGGGATTTTCCAGAGAGCGAACGAAATCGGCGATGGCATCCTGCGCGTACACGAATCCCCGGTACATGTAGTTGCTGGTATCAAACAGGATGAAGACATTGGCGCCTGGCGTCAGCAAGCCTAGGTGTTGCGACCTAGACTGGGATCGGTCCGTCCCCTCTGATTGGTCTACTTCGGGCGAAGAGTTGCTATCCGAAGAAGTCATTCCCGCTAATGTGCTTGCTGGAGCATTGCCTTCAGAGGCGAACGAAATCTTTTGTGGAATTCGATCTTCGGTTATGGCGAAATCCTGGGAGCGAAGGCCGGTAATATAGTTGCCCTTATTGTCGGTGACGGCGACATTCAATTGCACCATATCAACGTTGACCTGGATATGTGGTTCGACCTCTTGAGCCGCGCCCCAGGTCCCGCAGACGAAAAGAAAAATCAAAGAAAGCGATAAGAATACGAACTGCTTCCTTGCCATAACAACCCTCTTTCACGCTCCATTAATTCACAGGAGCGAGAACTGCTGCCGAAGCAATTTTGCCTTGCCTGAACTCTTCGCCGGTTTCGCGCAGGGCACGAAGGACGGCTGGCCAATCTTCCAAATTGGTACCAAAGACGTTCTCCACCATGCGATGAGTCAATTGAGGCACGAGGCGATTCAGCACAACCGGAGAGTAGCCCATTTCATCCGCCAGGCGCGCCCAGTACAAATTGCTGGAGTCCCACGACTCTCCCATCAAGCGGCTGGAATAACCTGCGAGAGCCGGGAACGACTGCACATTCAGCAACTCCCGAGCATAATTCTGGGCCAATATCGGATGCGGCACACCAAAGTCATGTGACAGCCGATTCCAGCTGAGTTCCTCCGGATGCGAGCGCGACATACGTTGTAATTCCTGAGTTGCAGGTCCCACTGAATCCGTCTCGGTGGGGAATTCCCGAAGAAATTCGGCAGCTAGATAAAAGGTATCGGCGGGTAGCATTTGAGGGAACATTTCCGGCAATTGCCGTTGGGCTAGAGCCTGGTCCACCCACTCCAGTCTTTGAGGATCCATTCGTTCGGAGAGAATATTCATCAGCTTGATTCGCAGCTCTTCGTTTTCCACGGAAGCCGTCAACAGCTCCTCGCCGCACCTCTGATAAAGCGCGATGGCATGCAGTTCGCTCGGGGTTACAGTCCACCACCGCGGCAACGTCGCACTGGTCAAAAGACCGGGGACGAGTTCTCTCCAAATTAGGGCCTGGACGTTCTCAGGAGCGATAAAGTCCTCCTCGACTTCAGCCAGAACATAAGGCAAGTCCGCCAAAGAACCAACTAAATGCGCGCCGCCGCCAGCCGGCGAGCCGACTCCGAATAACTGGGCTGCTTGCCAGAGATGTTCCACTCCCCCAACTGTGTCACCTGAGAAATCATGCGACCTGACAAACAGCGGATTGGTGTGAAGAACCTGAGCCCCGGGAGGCTCGTAGTATGCATAATTCAAGCCCACCAGCGTATCCCGCAGGAAGGAAGTCAGTTCTCCGCGCGCCTGTTCCAGTTGTGCGGGAGAATTTGCCGTTTTAATTACTTTTGTCAGATCCGTTCGCATCTGTAGATCAGTGTGGTGGTTGTTGTAAATTCCGGCGGCCCACTGCGTCCTTTCGCTGCCGGTAAAAATCGGACGAGGCATCTGGAACTCTCGAAGTTCTCCCGCCAACGGGATCAAGCTGTTCCCGATTTTTGCGCCATGCGCCATCTCGTTTAAGCCGTTACCCAACGTGAACAGCGTGTCTAGGGAGACTAAGCGTTGGCCGGCCATTACCGAACGAACCTCGTTAGCCAATTCCGTGTGGATCCGTTGACTCTCCGCGCCCGGCTGCGTTGGGCCCGCCAGCAAGTCGATTATTTCCGCTTGTGAGCAGTTAGGGCTTCCAGTCGCCGCGAGCATAAGTCCGGCGAGCGAATCGCGGCCAGCGTCGAAAACCTGAACAGACGAAGACACTTTGGCGAAAGGCAAGATGACTTTGCGCCACGAGTCGTTCAAGTCAGCGCCTGAAATCTGTCCTTGACGGGCAAGTATTTGCCACAGTCCCACGTTTGCCTGGAACGTACCCATGGCATTGCCTCTTACCGTGTGGTCACGAATGCCGTCCAGACTCTCGGCTATACTCAAAAAGCTTGCGATGGACTCATCGCTCAGCTCCGGAAACTCGTCAAACATCAGGTATTGATGGCTGAATTGAGCGAACTTGCTGGCCAGCAAAAGAACGGTTTCCGGACGCAGTCGCTTCTCCGGAGTGCGGCCCCCGTCTAATTCACTCAAGAATAGATAAATCCGCAACGGGCCTGCATCTGTTTCCTCTCGGGAAAACGCGAACATTGCTTCCAACAATTGTTCAGGACTGTTCCAATGGTTAGACCGCTTGCCCCAGTCGCGCGCAACCTTCGAATCGGTTTTCCCGCGAAGAATCTGTTTCCAGGTTTCGAGATTCCCAGGGACATAGGGCTCGCCGTTAGAGTCCCACCTGACGCGGCTAACAAGAAGTAGAAGCGCCGGGGCCGGTCGGAAGGTCGGCCTTGCGGCGTCGGCTGACGGGTCTGTAGACCGGAACGCCACGTAAAAGTGTTTCAGCCGGTGAGCCTCTGTGAAATACGTCTGCCTGGTCTGCGGTATGCGGGACAAAGCATCAAAATACGAAGCTAACCAGCCTTTATCTCTCGCTAGCAGGCGTGACACGAATTCCGAAGGGGAGCGCGGGCTGGCACCGACCAGGCTTTCCCACGCCGGGTCGGCGTTAACACCCCCCGGCACGATCACGCGTCCTGCATGTATCGAGATGTAGTTTCCATAAAAGTCGAGAACACCGGCGACGGGAAGGAGTTGGGGCAGCCCCGGCGATTGCCGCAGGGCTAGCCTGGTTTGTGCGTCAGTTCGCGTCATCGCCCAGTAAAGCCGCGCTACGGAAGGGTCGTGGAAAAGAGTTTCAATAAGGTCCTGGCCCTTGTTTGGGTTGTCGCGGCTCACCCTCGTCCAGTCGCTAGCAGTGAATAACACCGGGACACGAGAAGAGTGATAAGGATAAATAAACGGAACACCCCTCTGAAGGGCAGCCTCGACGTCTGTCAAAGGGAAGCCGGAGTCGATTGTAAGGAACGCCCTTTCGGCGTCGTTAGTCACTAATGATGTGCTTTTCTCTCCGCAGCTTTCTCGCACCCGGTAACCTAGAATCTGAAGCAAAGGCCTTGCCTGTTCGCAGTTTGCAACCTTGATAGTCTCGTCTGGACCAGCCAGGGCCGCAAGTTCTCTCGCCTGATGTACGTAGCGGTTCAGCAAAATCAGAAATTCGGTCTGCCTCCCGCTTCGGTACCCCACCAGGTACACATTGTGAGCGAGCAACGGCATAACTTCTTCGGGTAAGATTTTTTGGCTAATGCCAGCCATGCGCAAGAATGACCGCAGTGGGCCAGGAATGATGATGCTACTTTCGGAGGAAGAGTCTGGAGGCGGCGGAAGTTTCGCCACCGGCTGGTCAGCACTTCCGGCATACGCGCGGGAGCAAACTGACATGCTTAAAAGGGTTACCGCAAAAAGGGTACGCAAGCCGGCAAGAGATTTCATGGCAGGACGGATCCTCTCGGAAACCTCCGAGACATCTTGCAACACGTCTTGATGTTGCCACGGAACAGGACCAGTACAGCAAATTCCGTTGAAACGAGCTTTGAGAGCTAGGTTTCGCGAAATTCCCCTGAATTAGGACCGTGCCCTTTTCCGTTGTGTCCGGGCGTTTACTCTCGCGGTCAAGATAAACCATTCCTCGACGTAATCCAAGGCCTTTCCTATGTCAGCACCCATTTTTGACAAAACGTCGGTAAGAAAATGAGAATGCCCGCTCCAACTGCGGGCAAGAAGTCCTCCTGTAAGCCTCTGGTAATACAATTCAATAAGGAAATCTAACTACAGGAGCGATTGATGGAATTCATCCACGATGACTTCCTTTTGCAGTCCAAGACAGCCCGACGGCTATACCACGATTACGCTGCGGGTCAGCCCATTTTGGACTTTCATTCGCACCTTTCAGCTGCGGATATCGGTTCCGACCGGCGCTTCCAAAATCTATTCGAAATCTGGCTGGAAGGGGACCACTACAAGTGGCGAGCCATGCGTGCCAACGGGATCGCCGAGACCTACTGCTCGGGCGCTGCCTCACCCTACGAAAAATTCCTTGCTTGGGCCGGAACCGTTCCTTTCACATTGCGAAATCCCCTCTATCATTGGACGCACCTGGAACTTAAGAGGTATTTCGGAATCAATGACTTACTCAGCGAAGCCAGCGCGGAATCTGTTTGGAAGCGCGCGAACTCTTCATTGGGTGAGGCCGATCTAACCGCCCAGGGAATTCTCAAGAAATTCGATGTGCGTGCGCTCTGTACGACCGACGACCCTTGCGACGATCTTTCGTCCCATCGGGCGATCAATACGTCCGACCTGGGATTTCGGGTCTATCCAACGTTCCGGCCCGATAAAGCGCTCCTTGTCCATATGCCTGATAGCTTTAACAGCTGGGTGAGCCGGTTGGAAGCAGCAAGCAACATCACAGTGGTGAGTTTTCTGGATTTTCTTGACGCTCTCAAGCAGCGCCACGATTTCTTCCACGACAGCGGTGGCAGACTTTCAGATCACGGCTTGCCTCACTGCCATGCGACCTCGTGCACACATACCGAGGCGTCCACAATTTTCGAGAATACCCGAGCGGAAAATCCTGCAACCCCAAAGCAGCACGAACAATTCGCGTCTTACCTAATGCTTTTTTTCGGCCGCCTGGATGCAGGCAAAGGTTGGACGAAACAATTGCATCTGGGAGCGATTCGCAGCGCGAATTCCCGGCGCCTGTCGGAACTGGGTCCGGATACGGGATTCGACAGTATTGGAGACTGGCCTCAAGCGGAGTCGTTCTGCAGATATCTTGACCACCTCGAGCGGGAGCATGCGCTGCCGAAAATGGTCGTGTACAACGTTAATCCCATCGACAATTATGTCTTTGCGACCGCCATTGGAAATTTTCAAGATGGCTCCATTCCGGGCAAGATCCAATTCGGCAGCGGATGGTGGTTTCTGGATCAGAAAGAAGCCATCGAATGGCAGCTCAACGCCCTCTCCAACACGGGCTTGCTCTCAAGATTTATCGGCATGCTTACCGATTCGCGATCATTCATGTCATTTCCGAGACACGAATACTTTCGGCGAGTGCTTTGCAATCTACTCGGGAGCGATATGGAAAGAGGCGAATTACCGAATGATGAGCACCTAGTCGGGACAATGATTCGCAATATTTGCTTCAACAATGCCCGTGATTATTTGGGGTTGTCATGCTGAGCGAAGTTGAGCTTCCGCTGGCGGAAGCTCAAAGAGTCGAAGCATCCCTACCTGCGCCACAGTCCTTCATCCACGGATACCACTCTCTGCTTAAGTCCAACCATTGCGGATTAACAGATTCAATCAGAGCGATTTTCTTGCTCCGCCTCCATCCTTTAAGTTGTTTTTCGCGGTCGATTGCGGTGAGAACTTGGTCGAAAGACTCCCAATAGAGCAAGCGTGCAACCTCATATTGGCTCGTAAAGCCAGCTATACGGTGGAATTGTGCTCAAAGACTCGCTTGTGCAAATTCCCAGTTACTCCAACGTAGAGGGTTCCGGAAAGACTTCCCATAATGTAGACACAGTAGCTTCGGCGCTCTCGAAACCAGCTCATAGTGGGGATAGGGGCCCTTCGACTCGGTTCTTCTTCGCAAGCGAAGAAGAACACTCGCTCAGGAAGACAACTGTTGCGGGAATTCGATAGAAAGTCAGTGACACACGTCACACCTCCATCATTGTCATGCTGAGCGAAGTTGAGCTTCCGCTCGCGGAAGCTCAAAGAGTCGAAGCATCCCTACCTTCGCCACAGTCCTTCATCCACGGATACCATTCTCTGCTCAGGTCTAGCCATTGCGGGTTAACAGATACAATCAGCGCTATTTTCTTGCTCCGCCTCCATCCTTTGAGCTGTTTTTCGCGATCGATTGCGTTGAGAACATCGTCGAAAGACTCCCAGTAGAGCAAGCGCTCAACGTCATACTTGTGCGTAAAGCCAGCGCCACGGTGAAACTTATGCTCAAAGACTCGCTTGTGCAGATTCCCGGTCACTCCAACGTAAAGGGTTCCGGAAAGACTTCCCATAATGTAGACACAATAGCTCCGACGCTCTCGAAACCAGCTCACAGTGGGGATAGGGACCCTTCGACTCGGTTCTTCTTCGCAAGCGAAGAAGAGCAGTCGCTCAGGAAGACAGTATGCTGGAATCGCATAGAAGTCAGTGACAGACGTCACACGCAGGTTATTGTCATGCTGAGCGAAATTGAGCTTCCGCTCGCGGAAGCTCAAAGAGTCGAAGCATCCCTATCTTCCTCCCTACCAGTCGTGCATGGTTCCATCCAACTTGCGATTGATCGGCAGGTAAGCCCGCTGGTATGGATATTGCGCTGCCAGCGATTCCACAATGTCCACACCTAGTCCGGGCTTCTCCCCAGGATGCATTAGCCCGCCTTCGAAAGAATACGAATGTGGAAAAACCTCGTCGGTTTCGGGGCTGTGGCGCATGTACTCCTGAATTCCAAAGTTGTGAATGCTGAGGTCGAAATGCAGCCCCGCGGCCAGACAAACCGGGCTCAGATCAGTGGCTCCATGGGACCCCGTTCGCACCTGATACAATTCCGCCAGATTGGCAATTTTTTTCAGGTGAGTGATGCCACCGGCGTGGGCGACGTCCGTCCGGATGTAATCGATCAGTCTTTCCTGAATTAATTGTTGGCAGTCGTAGATGGTGTTGAAGACCTCTCCCACCGCCAAAGGCGTGGTGGTGTGCTGACGAATTAGCCGAAAGCTATCCTGTAGCTCCGCTGGCGTGGGATCCTCCAGCCAGAACAGATGAAAGGGTTCAAGCTCTTTGCCCAGTCGTCCGGCCTCGATCGGAGTCAGCCGGTGGTGCGCATCATGCAGCAAGTGGATCTCATCCCCGAACTCCTTTCGGAGGCGCGCGAATAGCTTCGGCACAAAATTTAGGTACTGTTCCGACGACCACGTATTTTCTGGGGGAGCGTCTTTCTCGGCCGGTTCATAGTACATGCCTCCACGCCCGACCCCGTACGTGCTGGATAGTCCCGGAATTCCCGACTGCGCTCGAATTGCTTTATATCCGAGCTGCTTGTAGTGCGACACAGCTTGTACGGTTTCTTCGACGTCCGCGCCGCTGGCGTGTCCATAAACGAGAACTGCCTCTCGCGAGGCACCCCCGAGGAGTTGATACAAAGGGGTATTTAGGCTTTTCGCTTTGATGTCCCACAAAGCAGTATCGACCGCCGCGATTGCGGTCATCGTGACCGGGCCACGCCGCCAATACGCGCCCTTGTACATGTATTGCCAGATATCCTCGATGCGTCGCGCGTCGCGGCCAATTAGCAGTGGCGCAATATGGTCACTCAGGTAACTTGCGACGGCGAGTTCGCGCCCGTTCAGCGTCGCATCGCCCAAGCCATAAATTCCATCTTCAGTGATCAATTTGAGCGTGACAAAATTCCTGCCGGGACAACAAGTAATTACCTTCGCCTCAACAATTTTCATCTCACGGATCCTTGTCTTTTGGATTCAAACGAAAGACTTGTCTGTATGAAACTCATCGACTGTCGTGCCCGCTGCAGCAGGACCGCCAATTTTATACTTATCTGCCTCGGCGCGAGTATTAGGCTTTTCCGGTTTTCGACCAAATCCTTTAATATGCGTGTGAAAAGAAACCACGGCCGCAAGGACAAACTATATTCATGGCGTACCCTTCACTGGATTTAAGCTCAAAAACTGCCGTCGTGATTGGCGGAACCTCCGGTATTGGACTAGCTCTGGCCAAAGGCCTTGCCCAGGCGGGCGCCGACGTTATTCCCACCGGCCGCCGCGCGGACCTGGTCAGTTCCGCGGCTGACGAAATCAAGAAGCTGGGCCGCAAGTCCCTGTCGCTCACAACTGACGTAACTGACAGAAACAGCCTCGAAGCCCTGCTCAGCGCGGTTATTGGGCAATTCGGCGTTGTCGATATTCTGGTGAATTGTGCCGGGACCACTAAACGGACTCCGACGGTAGACGTGCCCCTAAGCGAGTGGAGCAGTATTCTCGCCACGAACCTCAATGGGACATTTCAAGCCTGTCAGTTGTTTGGCCGCAAGATGATTGAGCGAAAATATGGCCGCATCATCAATATTGCTTCGATAGCGTCGATGGTGGCACTGTACGAGGTGGCCGCGTATTCTGCAAGCAAAGCGGCCGTGGCGTCGCTCACTAAATCGCTGGCGATCGAGTGGGCACAGCACGGGGTTTGCGTAAATGCCATTGCGCCCGGAGTATTTCGGACTGACCTGAACGCCAAGCTTCTTGATGGCACTCAGCGCGGACAAGAGTTTTTGCTCCGCACCCCGATGAAAAGATTTGGACGACTGGAAGAATTAGTCGGCGCCGCCGTGTTTCTTTCATCTGACGCTGCGAGCTTTGTGACCGGTCATGTGCTCGCAGTCGATGGAGGCTTCCTCGCCAGCGGGGTGAATCAGTAGCTTGCCTCTACCGATTCAGAGATCCCGTTTCAGCATCAACACCCATTTTTACTTGACCCGCGATTGACACGACATACGTGCGCACATATACTGTGTTAATGAATGTCACTCTATCGATCGACGAGCAACTGATCGCACGGGCTAGAAAGAAAGCGGAAGCGATGGGGAAAAGCCTCAATCAGATGGTCCGCGACTACCTGCAAAGGTTGGCCGGCGGCGACGATGCGGAGCGGAGCATTGAGGAGTTCGAGCAACTCTCGGGCCGCGGCCACTCGCGTGGGTGGCGCTTCAACCGCAACGAGATCCATGAGCGCTCGTAGTTTCTTCGACACCAACCTGCTGGTCTATGCCGACGACAAAGCGACACCCGCAAAGCAACGGCGGGCCCTCGATCTCGTGGCCG
>JGI12635J15846_10006140_pt1 | contig 10315 bp, 8 predicted proteins | sample BlaSpr_A8_OM2_M2_FD_15846 | JGI IMG/M metagenome (IMG submission 15846) | reverse complement strand
CATCTTTCACCGGTCGACGAATCAGCCTGCAATNCCAAACCGAAGAGCTTGCGCCAAGCAGAAAGAAATCCTTTTCATGTCGGGCACAACGAATTGGCGAACTACAGTTTTCAAGATGATTGGCCCTATTTGGGACCGATGCGACGAAACAACCTTAGTGCCACGTCTGTAGTCAGTCTCACCTTCTCTTTGTTTTGCCTCTCAAGGTCTCTCGTTAAATAATTCCCTAGTTCCAGCATCCACTTGCCAACTTTTGCTTTTGAGTTCACCAAAATGCCAGCACCTTGCGCCGCAAGCTTTATTGCCTTGGTCGTCGCGGCATCTCCTCCTACAGCCAGGTACGCCGCGAAGGCATGCAGAGCTGCGTGGTGGTTGCTGGAATCCTCCTTTTCGAGGTCGGGTCTCTCGGGCATAAGATTTGTGTAAGGAACACGAATGAATGGAATTGTATTTCGCCGTGGTTGTTCTTGATTAATTGCTACACCAATGCTATTCGCCGACGCTGTGCGCTGCCCGAGTGGTCCTAATTGCCACAAGTCCGTCAGATACTTTAGAACACTGGTGTGGTCAAATACCGTTTTTTCGACTCTTTTACCAACGAAAGGCGAAATCAAAATTGCAGGAACACGAACGCCAAGACGGTCGAAGGTCCATTCTTCACGATGGTCATCCGGCGGAACTGCAGCCGGGGGCACAACATGGTCGTAGAATCCGCCATGCTCGTCGTATGCCACGACCAGCAAGGTTGATTCCCAAAGTTCCGGATTCGAGCGAATTGCGTTATAGACATCTGCAATTAGTTTTTCAGCTTTGAAAACATTGTGGGGAGGATGGTCGTCGTTTTGATCGGCACCGAAGTATTTTGGCTCTATGAATGTAAGAGCCGGAAAGTGTGGCTCGTCACGTACCTCTTCAAAAAAGTTGTCGATGCGCGAATATCGTTGGAGATTTTGAGGGAGTCGCTGCCTGTTGAGGAGTAGTGAGCTGGGAAAATCATAGTAATAAATCTTCCACAACTTCCCTGCCTCATTCAACCTATCAAACAAAGTAATTTGGTCTTGGACGAACAGCTCGTTAAGTCGTGGATGGAGAGGACCCTCGGGCATTAGGACTCGTCCTGACGAGGTTCCAGATAGCGCGAAGAATCGGTTTGACCAAGTAGGTCCGGGCAACGAAGAAAACCAGTGGTCACAAACCGTAAAGTTGGCTGCCAGCTGGTGGAGCGCGGGCAGCCTACCGAATAGGTAGTAACCCATTGCGTTCTGGCGGTCAGTAGGCGTATTACCGGAGACATTTTTCTGAAAGTCCGTTACGAAACCAGAGTTTCCGTTCGCAATTTGCTCCAGCACATCCATAGTTTCGTGCTTCGGGTCCCGCTCAAACTGTTGAACGTCGAGAGGAATCTGAAACACCTTGTTGCCCGAAAGGTCGAGGTTGAAACGCGGTGAATCGGAATTCACGTCTACGCCATCGAGGTCTGGATACTCACTCTGTAAGCAACCAAGCATCTGGTCGAAGGAATGGTTTTCCATCATGAGAATCACAACGTGCTTTATGGGGCTGTCAGCGGTCATGTTGATTTTTCCTTATGCTATTCTTCCTTCATTTTGCCCACCGTTGCAGTTCAATCTAAAGTTGGACTTGACAGTTCTGGCATCTGGATGCCCGCCAACTCTGTGCCTCGCCAAAATTAAGAGCACACTGAAAATCAACAACTTCCGAGGAGGTCATGTAACAAGTTACAGCGATGGCATTCAGCTGTTGTGGAGTTTCGGCGAAGGACAGCTCGATCCGCACGTCCGGTCCCGCACCAAAATTCAATGCGCATCCAGAGTATGACAGACGAGACTTCGTTTGACATTGTCCCGCACTAAAACGCAGGGAACAGTACGGACACAAGAATGATCGTTTGTTTCGACAGGTTTCCAAACCAAAAGGGTGCTTGGCGCTGAAAAATAGAGCCGGTCCGAAAGTGTGCTTGCTATCCACCAGCATATGCTGGATGCCTCCCGGAAGGACAGCCCCGCGCGCAGACGAGAGCTGCAGAGAAGAGCCTTGAGATTAGACTGAAGGCTTCCTGCATGCAGGGCTCGCGCAAGAACTGGGAAGCCCTGCCGTTTGCCAAAACTCCGCACGGCCCTGAATCTGGTTCGTGTAACAATGTCAGGAGCCGCTCCGCATGCTATTCATTTCAAACACATGTTGAATTTGGACGAGGGACAATTGAAAAATCAATGCTTCGTCACTCTCTTGAAGAACGCCCTCCAAGCAGGGGAACCTGAAAGGCGCACGACGCTGACCAGTTCCCACTCCTGGACACCAAGCTGGTTGGCCTGATCGACGACATCCTGCTCGCTAACTGCACTGACCATCTTGTATTCCCATTGCTGATTCTCAGACCCGTCCAGAGGGCCAGACACGTTCAAGGCGAAAGTCTGGCTGTGCGATCGCCCATTCGCAATCCCGGTAATCGTTACTGGGAATGTGCCGTTAGGAGCGCTGGATGTTGCCGAGAGGATTAGATTGGCTTTCCCGTTGGTGCCGGATGCGGTCCGGGAAGTAACACTCGCTGGCAGTCCAGATGCAGTGAAGTTGATGTTAGGCAAGTTGCCTCCGCCAACTCGAACGGCAGTGATACTGACAGACGACGAGCCACCTCCAAGCAGGCGCAGGGCTGCGGGCGAGACGGACAAGGTAAAATCCCCACTAGCGGGTTGCGGATTGAACTCGATGTTGACCACTGGGTGCAGCTCGATCACATTGGGGGCGGCCCCGTGCTGATGATGAAAGTAATCAAAGAAGCCGACGCCAGTTACGCGCACAGGCACATTGGCAGTCTGGAATGATGAAGTCGCAGTGAACTGCGCGTCAAACTTTGCGCGGGTGCTGGCGATCTGGCCTGCGAGTGGACTGTTCGCTCCGACACAAGCAGGAGAAGGAATCTCCGCCACCATGGTGTTGCCTCGGTCATCTTGCAACACAAGATGGTAGTCCGAGTCGCCCGTTGACCCAGTCTCAAACTTGAAATCAGTTAATGTCGCATCGACAACAAATACCGTGTTCTCTGTTGGCAGAACGCGTCTATCTGCCGGTACCGGGTTCGGGGGTTGAAGCGCCGCCAGGTCTGCGATAGTTGCAGTTTGAGGGTTAGTAAGGTCGATCTGACTTGCGTCAGCGTCAGTCCCAGTTTTCACCGACCAGCGCTCCTTCCCGCAACGCTGACCAAAGGCGGCCGGTGTGAAAATGCATCCGAGGACAAACAGGGCCCATACTATTTTCAGAATTTTCTTCATGGTACTCCTCCACGAGGCGTTTTCAACGATGTGAATTCCGGGGTTCGTAACTCAGGAGAGTCACGTGAAGCCTACCAGAACAGCTACCAAGTTGCCACTTTCCCACTTGCTAAAAATCGATGAATTGACTGGACCCGCCAGTAAAAACGAAAAACAGTCCGCTGCCGGCGGACTACGGTTTCGGGCGTGACGATGATGAGGGACTGCTTACGAGCCGACCAGACCCGCCGAGCAATTACCCAGAAGCGCTTATCGAAAGGCCCGAGGCTCGGGCGCTGATATCGACGCTTCAGAACGACGAATTCTTGACGCAAAGCGAGATTCTCGAAAAAGAGAGTTGGCCGCCCCCGAAAGAGGCGTTCCAGCATTCCGAGGCAGAACCCGACGAAGCGAAACATGGTCAGGGTTTATGACCGAACGGTGGTGAGATGGCAGCAGCCAAGTTATTGATTTCACGTTGGGCTGGAGTTCTGGCGAACCACAACTTAAGAAGAAGCGCTCGGACTCAGTCCGGTATGCGGTTGATCGCTCCGCACAAACCCAGTCGAAGTACAGCCCCGACGCAAAACGGCGGCGCCCTGCGCGGTTACAAGCACCGCTGGATAATCAAGCGACTGTTCGCATGGCTTCATAATTGTCGTCGTGTCGGCATTCGCTGAGAAAACTACCCCCAGGATTTCCTCGAGATGGTGCAGCGTGCTTGTGCCGTCATCCTCCTGAGGCATCTATAAGACTGCTTCTAGTCGGATCATGATGAAATCGACTGGGCTTTCGCCGAGCGGCCTAGGCCATCTTCCTTCGACTTCGACGACTCGGCCAGGAGTTCTTCGATAACCTGGATAGCTCCGCTAATGCGCAGGAGTGTCTCGCGCAGCATCGACTCCTGGATTCCGAGTTCTCGAAGCCGAGCTTGGCCGGTCTCGAATTCCTTTTTCAGTACGTCGAGGCGATCTTGCAGTTGTTGACTCATGATTTGGTCCTTCCGGAAATATTCGCTACTATTTGCAACACACGCGGCGTGCGGCGACGGCTGCTTGCTTCCGCTAAGCCTTAGCCTGCTTTCCCAAAGCCTTGGTTTTGGCCTCGAGCTCCGCATATTTTTCTTTCAAAGCCTCGGTTTCTGCTTTTAACTCCTTAAGAGCTTCGATCGTCAGCGCCTCAAATCCTCTTATGTTCAGAGTCTTGTAGCCTTCTGGATCTACCCCAAGCCACTCTGGAAATACTTCCTCCACTTCCTGAGCAATCAGTCCTATCTGTGTTCCCGTCAAATTCCCTTGCTTTTCAGGTTCCTTCCACTCATAAAGCACGCCACGAAGCTTCAGCAACTTATCCAATGCTGCCTTCAAAGGCTTAATATTCTTCTTTAATTTCTTGTCAGAGAGGGTGCCCCAAGGGCCTCCCCCCGGCTTGAGCGCGTTTACGGTAGCAACGACCGTCGTACACTGAAGCTTCAACTGGCCTTCCGCATCATTGATGATGCGCGTATTAAAGTCTTCTATCCGACCATTTGCAAAGTGAAAATCGATGTAGGGAGTTCCCGATCCTGCGGTGGCGCTGTTGCCACCTAGTTCGATACTGCCTCCTTGATCGGCCTGCAACACGCTGCCATTCCCCCACTGAAGGTTGCCGTCGTTCCGGAGAAGCAATCTATCGACGTTTCCAATCCTGAAATTAATTTGTTGTGGAGAGTTAAGGAACGTCACACCTTTATCTGACCCCGAGCCCTGCAAAAGGGCGTAGTTTCCGGCATTGGTTTGGTCCAAAGCGTTGGTTCCTAGGAACACGTAACCGACGGGGTTGGCTGGCCACGGACCCACTGTTAATGCACCCGACTTTATTCGGCCATTTACTTCGAGCAGTTCGGCCGGAGTTGAAGTGCCAATGCCAACCTTGCCGCCGCCGGTAATAACCATCAGCGTCGTTCTGGGAGTTCCAGAAAGAGGCGTATTTATGAACGCGAATCCTCCTGTTCCCCCTCCCTGATTGTTGATGAAGTCGGTCTCTCCTGTTCCGCCGGTCAAAGCGTTCCAACCCAGATAAGCGCCCTGCGCAGGCACCGTTGGAGCTGTGGTGCCGCCCACATGAAGGAGACCGCCGGCCACGTCCAAACTCGCTGCGGGAGTCGCTGTCCCTATGCCAACGTTGCCGCCGCCGGTAATAAACATTAACGTGGTTCTGGGAGTTCCAGAGAGGGGCGTATTCATGAACGCGAACCCTCCTGTTCCCCCTCCCTGATTGTTGATGAAATCGGTCTCTCCCGTGCCGCCGGTCAAAGCATTCCAGCCCAGATAAGCGCCCTGCACAGGCACCGTTGGAGCCGTGGTACCGCCCACATGCAGGAGACCGCCGGCCACGTCCAAACTCGCTGCGGGAGTTGCCGTCCCGATGCCCACGTTGCCGACGGCCAGGACTCTCATCTTCTCGGTGAGGGTCGCGCCGGTGAGGAAACGGATGTCACCGAACTCGTATAGCTCCAATAAGTTTTGGCTGCGGTTGAAGACAAGCCTGTGATTGTTGTCAAGCGAACGAATCTGGCCACCATCCGCAAAAAAGACTTCGCGTTGCTGAGCATCGAGGCTCAAACTGCCGCCAGTGAGGGCTGCTTGATTTGCTGCGGGGCAGCTCAGCTTGGGCCAAGCGGCTTGAGCAACCCCATCCTTTTTCAACGTCACGCTATTTACCGTAAGCTCGGGAGATACAACGACTCCCGCGGGCTTGCGATCCGAGGAATCGATAGCGCCGAGACCAGTGGCGGTGCGAGGCACTTTGCCCAGGACGAGCGCCATGCTCGCATCAGCGGGAGCGGTGGTAGAAAAGACGAGCTGAGGCTGCTCAGTCCAACGAGTGTTGCCCTCGCCACCTGCTTCCGTGGTGGGATCAGACTGCTGCTCCTTGTAAGCGATGGTGATATAAACAGCAGAATTTGCGGCTACACCGCCCAACTCGAGGTTGGTGTCCGCCGTGAGAACGATCTCTTGCCCCAGGCTGTCAATGGCAACACCGGCAGTGACAGTGACCGCCGTTCCGGTACCGCCAGCCGCCACGGAAAGGGTAAGTCCTTGAGCGATGCCCCAAGTATGAAGCACGGCGTTGAGCCGGCGCCGCATGCTGAGGTGATATTTTTGCTCATCATTGAAATCCTGAGCACGCAGAAACTGATGATCAAAATAGTTCAGACGCTTGACTACATCCGCCATTTGTTCCTCCCCTTCGCAGCGCCACTAGTACGACCAAGCCGCGATTTTGCAAATGCATTTCATGCAGCCGGAAGCCCGAGCAAAGTATCCACTCCCACAGTTGACTGCAGGCCGATTTGGAGTTGCGGGGTCTCCACATCCAGGCTGTAAGATGTGTGAGCGGGCTTCTGCAGATCAATAATTGCCATGGCGATGGACTTTTTTTGAGCAAGCAGCAGGTGGTCCGCCGCAGGAAGGCGAAGTTTGACACGAAAGAAAAAAGGCTGGCCGCCGTCCAGTAGAGTGTCCACGCCAATCTGCGAATGAACACCCAATTGAAATGCGGCAGTCTGCTCGAAGATTTCCACCGGAAGAACGGTATAGACCTGCACAAATTTTGCGACGCCGTCTCTTGTGCCGCGCAAGCGATAGAGCTGGACAGCCCGGGCGATAAAGTCGCGCTTGCGCGCGTCATCCCAATCTTGCCGCAGCGTCAAGGAAACCCACCCGGCAAGCCAACCCAGAAAATCCGCCGGGGCGCGATTATAGTCGTCAGGCAATCTGGGATCGGGATCAGCGAGTCTCGGGCCAGGATCGAAATAACGCGATACTCCCTCCAACAATTTCTTGCCACTGCTTTGGTCCACTGCGCCGCCGAGAATTTCTTCCAGGCCCGGCTGTTGGCCCAAATCCGCCCATTCCGACTCATGATTCTTGTGCAGTCCGAGCAGGATGCTCTCAAAAGCCATGAGCAGACGTCCCAAAGAGTTTGGTTTCCCGCTTGCGCCATCCCCGGGATTCTGAAAGATAGCGGGCAGGTAGCCAAACAGCCGGCTGGTTTGTCCGTTGCGTGGATCCATTTTTCCCGGATCAATGGTCATTACTCTTCCTAGGACAGCACAATCTGAACATGCCAATCCACAACTTGCCCAGTTTCGACATGGATGAACGGGCCGCGGTTTAGATCCTGCTGCAACGCCAGGACAGGAAAACAATCTGCGACTACGGATACGGGATTGAGAATTTCCGGTATGTTTTTGATTGCAGCTTGCACGTCGGCAACAAAAATGTCAGTGGGCTGGGTTGCGGCCGGACTTGGCCCGCCAAGAGCCGGGTGGAAAAGAGATCTCACGATTGATTTGATGGCCCGTTTGAGTGATTTGAAGTCCGCGGCGGCTTTGGCCCTAACTGCGAGATTGACAATCAGAAACGCGGGCGTCGGAGTTGTTGAAACGGCTTGCTGTACCGAAAGAGGGGCACTTGAGACTACAACAATGCCCTTGGGAATCCCGCTGCCGTCCAATTCGGGTTGAAAAATGGGGAGATGATGCGGCTGAATACGCAAACCGATCAGATCGCCTTCCTCGTGCCAGACAGACTCTGCGACGATGCATTTGTCATCACCTTGTGCGCAACTGCTGCCCAGCATGACGTCCGTAATGAAATCGATCCCAGGTACCTGTTCGAGAACATCGTAGATATCAGAAACGAAGACATCGCGGCCAAACGGCCATCCTTCCCCTTTGCCAGAAGGCAGTGGATTGAGAAAATCGGTGAGTGCCTGGCAAATGGCTGTACGCAAACCGTTTTCATCGGAGACATCGGGTTTTCGCGCCACAACCAAGTCCGCCTTAATATGTACGTAAAAAGGCCCGGTGACATGCAGCTTGGTGGTAAGCGTGCGGCGTTCGTCCAGATAGGAAAACAAGGCGCTAACCAGGTCCGGGCTGGGTTGGGGATTGGGATTCGTCGTTGTGCCGGTATTGGCCGGAACGATCACGACGGTGACGTGCTCGGGCCTGAGCTTTAGACGGTCGGCTTCCCCGCCGGCGCCAAGATTCCTTTGTGGAACGCAATGTGCGCGGGCCACAGGAGGAATGGATGACGCCGACGACTTCAGCCATTGGTTGAAGCTTTCGGTGGAGAGAAGCTCGTAGTCGTCCTTCGTGACAGCCCGGTAGCGTTGGCGAATGCCAAGGACCACCTGTCTGATTTCCTCGCGAAGGTCGGCGTTCGGGGGCTCGATCCAGTCTGGGCCGTTCAGCAACTTGAGAAACTTCCGGGTATTTTCGTCGCTGACGCGGTTTAAGCGGTAAAGCAACATCTCGGTGAGATAGGCAAACAGTTCGACGAGGGTGATGCCAGGATCAGATGGATTATAGTCGGTCCATTCCGGAGAATAGGTCGGAATCAAAGCCAAGGCTTCCGCTATGAGATCGTTATAGCGACGGTCGTCAAGATTGGCTGACTGCAGTGACATGCTTCCTCGATTTCCCTTTCTCTAGAGAGACGTCCGTCTATTTCACTAAGGTTCAAACGCAAACTTGATGGTGTGAGTTCCCGAATAAACCAAAAAGCGGCCAGTACTCCGGATCCCGGGATAATCTTCCACGTCGTTGACGGCCAGCGTCCGAATGTGATCGGCCTCCGGGATCTGCTTGATCACTGCGTAAAGGTCGGATCGGTGCGGTTCCCGGCCAAATTCCCATCCCAGCCGATCGAAACCTCCCGTGAGCGGATGCAGGAAAGTCGCCAGCGCGTCCTGTACCTTTTGGGCCACTGTTCCTGCACTATCCAAGGAGGCCAAGCCAATTTCCGCCTGGACATCCACCCGTAAATAGACCGGTCCAACCACGAGAACAGTCGCCGTCACCGGACTGCATAAGGAGAGGAAATCTTGGACGCGTTTCACTAGTTCGGTGCTCGGTTGCGGACTTGGATCGGTCGAGTTCGGCACAATGATGAGGCTGACGTTGCCGAGGATAGGAGGCATTTGGTCCAAGGGATCTGCAACCAGATCTCTATTTGGCACACACGATGCGCGAGCGACGTCTGGTGAGGCCAGGTGTGCCAAGTCCTGGTAATCCTCCGAGGTAACTGCGCGGCGCCGGTGGCGAATCTCCGCGGGAGCCCGCGATACCAAGGAATCGAGCGATTCCGCTTCCGCGCCGCCGCTAGCCGAATCGTAGTTCACAACCTTATCTATATAAGGAAGCGTGGTCTTTAATTGCACGATGCTTCCCGCTGGTCTGTTCCCCCGGGTTCCGCCTCCAGTCTTATATATGGCCAAAAGAAGATTGCCTGACCCAACCGAAGGAATGAGTCCGTTCAGTCCGTCACCAAAACCCACCGCACCTCTGACGTGGTCGAGGGTGTAATGACGGGAGCGGGGCGCCGAAGCATAGAAGTCCGGCACCTCATGCCAGCGCACCCATATCTCAGCCGGTGTTCCGTCAGCATCGCGAACTACCGAAATCGCATCGGCACCCTCGTCTTCCAGGATGGCGTCCAGTTCATCGTGGGTTGGCATCTCGGGTTCGCGAACTTCCAAGCTTTGCCCCGACAACACGGGCGCACGAATGGTCTGGAAAGTTTGATTGGCGCTGCCGTCGCTCGATCCGAGAACTTCATGACGGATCGTTAGAGTCTGGGCAGCCATAGCGGTGTTGAGTAAAACGCGATTTGCACGAGGTTCCGTGTCGTAGTCGCCTTCTTCCCAACGCACTCGCAGCCACCAGGCGGATACGCCAAACTCGCTGTGGGTAGCCAAATCGGGCGGCGCCAGAAATTCAACAACACCCATAGCTGTGAAATTATTGGTGTCATCGCGAACCGCCACGCCAGTCCACCCCTGGCCATTCCAGTATTCCCAGCGCAGCCGAAGTTGCTTGTCTTTGGGAGCTTCTTCGTGGCAAAACGTGACAAACTTCGCAGTGTGAATGATCTGATCGCTAGAGATCAGCTGAAAGAAGCCGCTATCGCTGTCGCCGAACGCTGTGCCGGCAGGAACAGTGACCTGTACATCCACTTCACTGGATTGGCCGGGTTGCACGGTGATCGGCGCAG
>JGI12635J15846_10006138_pt1 | contig 10320 bp, 7 predicted proteins | sample BlaSpr_A8_OM2_M2_FD_15846 | JGI IMG/M metagenome (IMG submission 15846) | reverse complement strand
GACACGTCCACAGTTTCAGCTTTCGTCGACAGCCCCTCGACTGGGCAAATGGAAATGGACGACGCCTCTGGCAATGATTGAACATAACGCTGCGCGAGTTCCAGTTCGCTCCACTGAAAAAGCTTCGCCTGCGCCGGGACGTCGAGAATCAGTCGAGCGGCAGTTCCCTGCCGCAGTAGCTCCAGACCGCGTTCAGGCCGCTTTTCTGTTTCACCCGCAAGAACCACAATCAAATCGGATTTGACTGGCCGGTCGATAACCAGGAACTGTCCGGAATTCGCAAGCAACAGGATGGCCACGACAGTTGCAATACCTAAAAGAAGAACTTTACGCAAGGTTAGTTTCCTGGAATTGGCCTGGATTAAGGTTTGCTCAGTTTAGTCTCAAGTTACCGGCGTGACACTTTCGTATTTCTAGATAGATTGTCAGAATAACCCAGCATGCTAGGATTGGAATGAAACAACCTCAATCATGAGCACATATTCAGCGACAGCTACTCCATTTTCTCAATTGAAAGACAAAATTGCCGCTGGCAAGGCGCGGGTCGCCATCATTGGAATGGGATATGTCGGCCTGCCTTTGGCGTTGTTGTATAGCGAGCAGAATTTTCCGGTCACGGGTTTTGATATCGACGCGCGCAAGGTTTCTACGCTCACCGAGGGCGGATCGTATATTTTCAGGATTCCCGCCACCGAGATCCAGGAAGCCAGGACGCGCGGCTTCGATGCTACTTCTGACTATTCCCGCTTGACACAGATGGATGCAATCATCATCTGCGTTCCGACGCCGCTGAACCAATATCACGAGCCTGATCTCAGCTTCATCGAGGAGACGGCTAAGTCCATTGCTCCATATCTTCGCCCAGGTCATCTGGTAATTCTGGAGAGTACAACATACCCGGGGACAACCGAAGAGGTGTTAATTCCAATCCTTGAAAAAGGCAACCGGCAAGGCTTAAAAGCTTCGCGGGCAGAAGATTCCGGCGAACAGAAGTTCTATGTTGCGTTCTCTCCCGAGCGCGAAGATCCGGGCAACCAGACGGTGGCTCGGCGCGACATTCCGAAAGTCGTTGGCGGAGTGGACGCCGCTGCCTCCGAGTTGGCAGGGGCGCTGTATGGCGCGATTTTCAATCGAGTAGTAAAGGTTTCTTCTCCGGCCGTTGCCGAAATGACGAAGTTGTTAGAGAACATTTACCGTTGCGTAAACATCGCCCTGGTAAATGAGTTGAAATTGCTGTCACTTCGCATGGGAATCGACATTTGGGAGGTAATCGAAGCAGCCTCGACCAAACCATTTGGTTTCCATCCGTTTTACCCGGGTCCGGGTCTTGGAGGGCATTGCATTCCTGTCGACCCTTTTTATCTTTCCTGGAAGGCCAAAGAGTGGGATTTCCGCACTCGCTTCATCGAGCTGGCTGGCGAAATCAATACGGGGATGCCCTACCACGTGTTGGATTCAGTCGCTAAGGCCCTGAATGGTCATAAGAAGGCGCTGAATGGGGCCCGCGTCCTCGTCCTGGGAATGGCTTATAAAAAGGATATCGACGATCTTCGCGAGTCGCCTTCCTTGACGATTATTGAACTCCTGCGGGAACAGGGTGCCGAAGTTTCCTATAACGACCCTTATTTCCCGACTGTTGGAAGAGGACGCCATTACGACTTGCAGATGACCTGTGCCCCTCTTGAGAACCTTGGTCAATACGACTGTGCGTTGATCGTAACCGACCATTCAGACTATGACTATGCGCGGATTGTTCGGGAATCTCAGCTCGTTGTGGACACCAGGAACGCCACCCGGGGGATTAAGAGCCCGAAAATAGTACATTGCTGAGGGCTCGGATACCTTAGGTCCGGGTAGAGAATATTCCTTCTTTGCGACTTTTTGCACACTCCGCGGCCGAAAAGCCATCCTCGATCTCCAAAACCGCATCTTTAGTCCGTCCCTGTTTTGGGAATCCGTTCTTTTTCGCATGTGTAAGTGGTTATTTATTTAGGTTTTACGGCCGCTTTCCTGTGGAAAACGAATTCTCCGTCTTTATGGAATCCTAGAAAAGCGGTACAGTTTTATGGATGTCGAAGTGCGGGCAGAAGAGTTGTCAAAGCCAAGTTCTACAACCGAATCTGGAATTAGTCACATCATGATCCCCTCGGCATTTTACGGACCCGTCTCGATGCTTCCGGACCGTCGTCCGCCCTGGAAAGAATTTGGACTGAGCCTTGGATCCCAGGGGATTCTAGTTATTGCGTTTCTTTCGACCGGCATCCTGCATCCCAACATGCTCACCCCGGTACCTCGGGATTATCACGCGATTCAGTTGGTTAACACCCCCGAACAGGTGAATCAGGAGCCAGCTCCAGTGCGTCCGATCAAAGCTCCTACAGTCGCCGAGTTAAAGACGCCTTCTGAATCGCTAAAGGTGCCACAGCCCCATCCGCGAGTTCAGGTTGATGATCCGCCGACGGTCCCGCGAGTCGAAATAGCCGAAAAACTGCCAGTTCAGCCAGCCGTTACTGTGATCCCGAAGCCAGCAATAAAAACGAATCTCTTTTCCTCGGGAAGCTCACAGCCGGCTACGATTCGTAAGTCTCCGCAAGAGGTGCAGACTGGCGGCTTCGGTGATCCACGAGGACTCGCTACCCAGAACGACCGGAACCGGCCTGTCACGATAGCGCGGCAGGGAGCTTTCGACCTCCCTTCAGGCGCTGGGTACGGCAACGGATCCGGAGGTCAACACGGCGCGCGGGGAGTAGTTGCAAGCTCAGGCTTCGGCGACGGAACCGCCATTGGCGACAACGCGGGCCGGGTGACTCCTGCAAGCAGAGTGGTCCGCGATAGCGGCTTCGGCGATTCGGGGTCGGGGGATCCTAACCAAAATGTTGCTAAACACAACCAGGCCACGCCCCGCATTAAGCCAGCGGAGATCCTTTCGAAACCCACTCCAGCCTATACGGATGAAGCAAGAAAGTTGCATATCGAAGGTGAAGTCCTGCTAGAGGTGATCTTCGAAGGCTCGGGCTCGATCCGGGTAGTGCGAGTGGTTCATGGACTTGGTCACGGACTGGATGAGTCCGCTATTAAAGCAGCCCAGCAGATTCGTTTCACGCCGGCGCAGAGGGATGGCCTACCCGTTGATTTTACTGGCGTTTTGCACATTCTGTTTCAGCTTGCTTGAGTAGTTTCGAAGGAGTCTATGCTTAGATTCAGTACCGAAACACGTGTTTTGTTAGTCCGGCATTTTTTCGCACTGGCGATATTGTGTTTCTTGCTCTCCGGGGTCTCCGCCAGTCAAAGCGAAGGCGGACAAGACCAAGTACCGCCGACCCAAATTCAAACTTCGAGCGAAACACCCAACTCGTCGCCGTCGTTCGATCAGGTCATCGATCGGGTTACTGAGCGTGAGCATTTCTTTCTGGCGAAAATGCGCCATTTTCATCCCATGGTAGAGACGTATATTCAAAATCTCAAAGGAGACCAAGACAAGGCCGTACCAGTAAGCGATCAGTATTTCCTAGGACGTTTGGATATGACAAAGGGCACCCAGGACCGGTCGTTTATGGGACAGCCAGGCTTCGGCCGCCGGTTCGTTACCACTCTCACAGGCTTGTATGGCATGAAATTCCTTCCTCTTGGCTTTGCGCAGATGGTGGTGCTGGATGACGACTTCCAGAAAAAGTTCTACAAGTTCACGTTTGTCCGCCGAGAATTCCTCGGGGCAGTCCGATGCGTGGTGATTGATGTTGAGCCTAGCGATAAGAAAGCCAAAGGCAGATTCATAGGAAGAATCTGGGCAGAAGACCAAGACTATAACCTGGTCCGCTTTAACGGCACCTACAGTGGCGGCGAGCGTTACAGCTACTACCTGCACTTTGATAGCTGGCGGCTGAATCTGCGTCCCGGCATTTGGTTGCCCGCTTACATATATAGCGAAGAGTCAGATCTTTTATATCGCGGTGGGCACAAATTGCATTTCAAAGCTCAGACACGGTTGTGGGGTTACGATTTGAAACAAGCCGGACAGAATGAGGAGTTTTCACAAATTGTGGTCGACGCCCCACAAGCAGTAAACGACCAGAGCCCAACCGCGCAGGACGCAACTCCTGTGCAGAGCGAGCGACGATGGGAAACTGAGGCTGAGCAGAACGCAGTTGAGCGGCTGACAAAGATTGGGTTTCTGGCTCCCGAGGGCGATGTAGACAAAGTTTTGCAAGCGGTAGTCAACAATTTGATCGTTACCAACAATCTCAACATTGAACCTGAGGTCCGCACCCGGGTACTGCTGACTTCTCCGCTTGAGTCGTTCACAATCGGGCACGTAATCGTAGTGAGCCGGGGTCTGTTGGACGTGTTGCCCGATGAGGCTTCTCTCGCCATGGTATTGGCACACGAGTTAGGGCATGTTGTGCTCGGACATCGTCTGGACACAAAATTCGCTTTTAACGATCGCATGTTGTTTCCTGATGAAGACACCTTCCAACATCTGGATTTCGGACGTAGTTCGGTGGATGAGGAGGCCGCAGATCAGAAGGCTTTGGAACTGCTGGCAAAGTCGCCTTATAAGGACAAGCTTGGGAACGCCGGATTATTTTTGAAGGCACTTCAACAGCACGCGCCAGAATTGAAAAACCTGATCCGTTCCCATTTGGGGAACAGCCTTGCAACTGGTAAGTCGACACGCATGTCAGCTCTTCTAAATACTGCACCACAGCTACAACCTGAACGGACCGACCAGATTGCAGCGTTGCCGATGGGTGGGCGCATCAAGGTCGATCCGTGGAATGATCAGATCGAGTTGGTAAAGACCGCACCCGTAGCGATCCTCTCGCCGAGCGAGAAAATGCCTTTTGAAGTTACGCCATTCTTCCCTTACCTGACGCGGCTCACGGAAACAAGCACCGAGAAGGTGACGGCGAGTGGACCAGCAAACTAGCAATAGAGAAAGCTTCGCGGAAGAAACAGATATTGGGTCGACAATAATCCCAAGGACGCAAGCAGGGTGTGCGGCCTCGGTGAGACTCGCGCAAGTTTACGTCACGGCTTATTGAATCGCGCTTCCGACTTGTGAAAAGATAGTGTTAGAGTTGGTGCCAATCAGCCGGATCGTCCCGACCACGATTACTAAAATCACGGCGAGCATCACGGCATACTCGGCAATGTCCTGACCCTGTTCATCCGACCAGAGTCGACGCAGCAAACTTGACACGGGCTCCTCCTTGCGGACTTGTTCTGTGCTATATGAAAGCAATTTCTTGCCCCGGTTGCATATAGCCAGAGATATCCCCCCACATACCACAACATCCGGTCCATTCATCCTAGTTCCCCTAAGGGAATGAGTGCAATACCTCTGATGTGTGAAACAATGGCACGAAAGTGCCATATGCTCACATGCTCAAACGATGGCTTTCAGCGGCAAGGATTGATTTACGGCGAACAAAGCGAGTTCTAACCGGGTCGAAACGCCAAGTTTGTCGAAAATATTGCTGAGGTGATGCTTGACCGTATCCTCGCTGATTTTGAAATATTCAGCGATTTCTTTGTTTGAATAGCCGGCGACGACGGCAGAAACGATTTCCAATTCGCGCGGCGTAAGGCCGAACTTTCTTTGCCGGGCTTCTTCTCCGGAAGACTGAACCAAATTCCTAAGATACTGCACCAGATTGGAAACGCTTTCTCGGCCTACCCAATACTCCCCGTCCATAACGGCGTAGATGGCCTTGAGCAAAAGCTGAGTTGCTGAATCTTTAAGGACCACTCCGCGAGCGCCAAGTTGCAATGCTTCGACAATTTGGTTCTTCTCGGCTGCGGCGGTCAAAAGTATAACCCGCACGGAGTGCGGAGCAGCGGTAGAACTCATCTCGCGCAACGCCTCTAATCCGGGATGCTTTGGCATCGCCAAATCTAGAAGAAGAATGTCAGGTTTCAGCTGTCGCGCGAGCTTTACTGCCTCTGCGCCATCGCAAGCCTCGCCAATGACCTTTAGGTCCGGCTCCGATTCAAGGAGGCGTCGCAGACCATCCCTGAAGATAGGATGGTCATCGGCAATAACAATCCGGACGGGCTGCGATCTTCTGTTATCCATAAGCGGTTTCTCGGTGCTGTGGAATACTAACCTCCAGGCGCGATCCTCGTCCGGGATTCGACTCTACCGTTAATTCGCCGTCGATTAAGCGCACACGTTCCCCGATGACAACCGGGCCTTTCCCAACGGAGTCCAGTTCAACCTGATTGAGTCGACCAGCGAATGGAAAACCGGAGCCATCATCTTCAATAACGAGATTCCAACCATCTTGTGAAGCGTTGAACCTGACTAATACCTGTGTCGCTTTGCTGTGCTTGCGGACATTCACAAGTGCCTCTTGGACGATGCGGGCGATTTCGCGACACATTGGTTGTGGCATCTTGAGTTCCTCGATGCTGGTGAGGAAGCGAGCCGAAATACCGGTTTCGCGCTGAAATCTTTCGACCGTATCGCCAATGAATCCTAGAAGTCTTCTGGAGTCTAAATCAATTGACTTCATCTGTTGCATCAATTCCCGCAATTTCAAGACTTCTTCACGAAGCAGGCCTTGAATTCGTCCCAGTTCGGCGGTCACGATGCCGGTATTGTTTACTGATTGCCGGCGAAGCACATCGACCTGCATCTCTACCGCGATCAGGGATTGCACGGCGCCGTCATGTAATTCGCGGGCTACACGCGCACGTTCCACAGCCCCTGCACGAGTCCGCAGGCGGCTCAGGAGGTATACGTTATAAACGGCAGGGCCGACCTGACGAACAAGCTCTTGTAGGAATCGCAGCTCCTCTTCGATGTCCCCGGTCAAGGATGGATCGAATAGAAAAATACGTCCCCACCATTCCCGGCCAAAGAGAAATGAAACTGAAATCATACTGTTGAATTTATGCTGCGCCGCCAGCAGGTCCAAAACTGAGACTTCGAGACTTCGCACTCGCTCACCCTCTTTGTTCAGTCCGACAATATTGAACTTTTCACTGCTTCCTGGTGGTCGCGATGCATAGCTGGCAGTCACTCCCTGGTCGTCGTAGAGATACATTTCTCGCCCGGAGGTGCTGGACTCCAGCCACCTGAATTCCGCGCCTACCTTCGCTTCAGGTTGAAGTTCTCCGATAAAGACGTGGCGGCTGTTGCTTTCCTGGGAGACGATCAGCGCGCTGCCGGCTTCGTATAATGACAGCATTTCCCCGATAATGTCCTGCAGGGTTGACCGAAGCCCGACCTCGACTCGCGCCTTCGCCAGAACTCGAGCAATCACTGCTTTCTCGGCTCGAAGTTGCTTCTGCTGCTCGGCCAAGTATCCCAGTAGGAAACCCATCACTACCAGCGAGATCGAACGCATGAACAGCCGCTTGGGCTCGAACTCGGTAATATCCGATCGCAGGAGTGGTAAATGGTGGCGAAGAAGAAAACCATCCAAGCCGGAGATTAGTCCGAGATGAAAAGCCAGGCTGTCCATCCAGAGCAGAAGAACGGAAAGCGAAGCCGTACCGACGGTCTCCCATAGCCCCCATCGGTAGGCGGCGGCAGCAATGACAAAAACAAAAAACAAAAAAAACGGATTTCCCTGAGATGTAGCGAAAATGGAAATGAGAGCCGGCCAGATTACGTCGCCGCTGTGCACGAGCAGGCGGAACGAAGGCGTCGATTGTTGCCTGCGGCGCAACAGCAGAATGATTACGACGCTTTGAGCGAGGTAAAACGCCAGCAGTCCATGGGCCCATAAGGAATAGCGAATCTCGCTCGGGTCCATCCAAACAGTTACAAGCGCAGCAGTGGCAAGAAAGACGCGAGCCGTGGCCAGCCAGCGCTCAATCCTGCGCACTTCGCCAGTACCCATCGGGGCCCGGCGTCTCCATAAAAGTCGGTGACGCAATGCTTGGAATAACAATGGATTAGCCGTAATAGCTGACCTATTGGACGGATATTATTGGCATTCCAGCGGAAGAGCAAGTGAAACCTGCCAAGCGCACCGCCGCACTGTTAACAGGTCTCGAAGGGCACCAACAGCACTCAGTCCGCACTTTTGTTGTTACCACAGTAACAATTATTAACTCGCGCCAATCTTTAAAATTGCTTTGCACCTCCATGTCAGAACGCTCCCGAATCTGGTTACTTGTGGCGGCGGGCCTGGTCTTCACTCAGGCGATGGCGTCGCTCACCCTGCCTCCGAAGGTGGGGTTGGCCATTGTGAGCGACATCATCCAGTGCCTGCTCCTGATTTCCGGAACGCTTTCATTCCTGCCCAACGTGCTTGCAACCCGGGGGAGAGCGCGGTTGTTCTGGGTGTTCATGATGTTAGGCATCTCCCTCTGGCTGGCCTATCAACTGCTTTGGACGTATTTCGAAGTTTTCCTCCGCACAGATGTCCCTAATCCCTTTGCCGGGGACGTGGTTCTCTTTCTGCATTTTGTACCCATGATGGCCGCGCTCGCCTTGGAACCCAACTTGAACCGCGACGACCGTACCCTGAGATTGGGATCATTAGACTTTACGCTGCTGCTTTTGTGGTGGTTATATCTCTACTTGTTTGCCGTGATCCCATGGCAATACGTCGACACAAATGCCAGCATTTACAGCGATAACCTTAACTTGCTTTATCTTGCGGAAAAGTTTGTGTTTCTCGGAGGTGTGGCGTGGATTTACCTCCGCAGCCGGGAAAAGCGCAGAACAGTCTATGCTCACTTGTTTGGTGCTTGTTTAACCTACTCTCTGAGTTCCTATCTCGCGAATTGGGCGCTCGCCAGGAACGTCTACTACTCCGGCAGTCTTTATGATTTGCCTTTGGCGGCATCGATGGCCTGGATCACAGGAGTGGGGTTGCTGGGACACAATCTGTTTGCCAAGGTACCAGCGCAACCGCGCTCGAATCGACCTCCGGTCTGGATGAGCCATCTGGGCATGATCACGGTTTTTTCACTCCCGCTGTTTGCCGCTTGGGCAATGTTTGATCTATCGGCCCCTGGTCCAGTGCGAAAGTTTCGCCTGGTGCTTACTCTGTGTGCCATGTTGGTGATGGGGGGAATGATTTTCTTTAAGCAGCATCTGCTCGATCAGGAACTCCTTGGGTTGCTGCGCGCTTCACAAGACTCGCTAGAGAATCTGGGCCGGGTTCAAGCGCAACTTGTGCAATCGGAAAAGCTTGCTTCACTGGGCCAGCTAGTCGGAGGCGCTGCTCATGAATTAAACAATCCTTTGGCAGCCATGCTGGGATATTCGGAGATGCTTAGTTCAACTCCATTAAGCGGCGAGCAGCGTGCCATTACGGAGAAGATCGTGCAGCAGGTGCGGCGCACTCAGAATCTTACTTCCAGTCTTTTGAGCTTTGCCAGACAATCTCCGCCAGAGAAGCGCCTCTTGGACTTGAACATATTGATCAATACCGCGGTTAAGCTGTATCAGCCGCAGCTGCGCACAACCAATACCCTCATCCGAACCGCAATGACTAGTGGGTTGCCGCAGGTTCTCGGAGATGCAAATCAACTTTTGCAAGTATGCCTTCATCTGATTACTAACGCTCAGCAAGCCATGCTTCCAAAAGGTGGCACACTCGTTGTGAGCACCCTGCAGAATGGCGATCACATTTTGATGGAGTTCTCCGATGATGGGCCGGGGATCAAGGAACCTGATCGCGTTTTTGATCCTTTCTACACGACGCGGCCTGTGGGACATGGGGCCGGGCTCGGTCTCAGCGCCTGTTACGGTATAGTCCATGAACACAACGGAAAGATAACCTGCCATAATCGACGGGAGGGTGGTGCATCTTTCCGAATTGAACTCCCAATTGCCGCACAATCTGATGGAGCTTCCTACCCGGATAGTCGAGCACACCTGCTTACTAATTCTATAAGCTGAGTTTTCGATGGTTGTCGTCAACTAATGACCCGCCGCCGCTGGATCGCCGACGAGGTTTTTGGCAATCGTGCCGCTCTCACGGGATCTCACGCTCAACATCTCTCTCGCGTGCTTAGAGTGAGGATTGGCCAGACGTTTGATATTGCAACTGGGGAAGGTGTCCGGTCGGGGATTGTGACTGCCATTCTTGATTCGCGAGTGGAGTTTGAGTTGGGGGAAGCGGTGATCGAGCAGCCTGCTCCCGCCATCACATTAGCTTTGGCCATTTTTAAATTCGACCGGATGGAATGGGCAATCGAGAAATGCACAGAATTAGGAGTGGCGAAGGTTATTCCAGTCATCGCGCAGCGCAGCGAGTCGCATGTGGTGGCAGCGGCTGCAAAACGGGTTGAGCGATGGAAACGAATCGCAATGCAAGCGTCGGAACAATCGCGGCGGGCGAGCCCTCCGAAATT
>JGI12635J15846_10006136_pt1 | contig 10321 bp, 5 predicted proteins | sample BlaSpr_A8_OM2_M2_FD_15846 | JGI IMG/M metagenome (IMG submission 15846) | reverse complement strand
CGCCTGCCGCTCGTCTACTCTCTCGGCGGCACCGCCGGCGTGGTGCAGCGGCTCGGCCGGCTCGAACTCGGCGTGTGGGGCGGGGTGGAACACTCGACTTACCAGAGCGCGCTGCTTGACACCGGCGCCGTCTACAATCTCTCCTTCCGCGACTTCACCGTCTATTCCACGCGCGTGCGCGCCGGATACGACATGGATGGCTTCAAGCCCTTCGTCGAAGGCATCGTCGATCGGCGCGATTACGATCAGGCGGTGGACCCGTTCGGCCTGCAACGGTCGTCGGGCGGCTATGTGCTGCGCGCCGGCATCGTGTTTGAGCGCAACGGTCTTTTGACCGGCGAGATTTCCGCCGGCTACACTCGGCGCACCTACGACGATCCGACGCTGCCGGACATTTCCGGCCCGATCCTCGATTCTTCGTTGGTGTGGAAAGCGAGTGCCCTCACCACCGTGACACTCGGCGCCACTTCGGCCGTGGAGGAGACGATTCTGGCCGGCGCGTCGGGGCGCTTCCGCCACGAGGGCCGCATCATCCTCGATCACGCCTTCCGCCGCTGGCTCATCGGCTCGGTGAATTTCTCCTACGCGTACGAGGACTACGTAGGCGCTGGCCGCCTCGACAAGCGCATGCGCGCCGGCGCGTCGCTCACCTACTATCTCAACCGCACGCTGGCGGTGCGCGGCGAGCTCCGCCGCGAATGGCTCACCTCCGACATTCCCGGGCAGGACTACACCGCGAACGTCATGATGGTGGGCTTGCGCCTGCAGCGCTGAGGCGGCCTGCCCGGCCTAGGGCCTTGAAATGGACGCGAAACTCCGCCATCGCTAAGTGAGCGAAGGCTTTCTGGCGCAGGCGTCCATGGTTCGCCGGGTTCTTCTGATTGCAATCTTGGCTGTGGTAGCGGCCGGCGCCGTGCTCTCGCCCGGCGGCGCGCGCGCACAAGGACTGAACGACGATCGCTTCTTCATGCTGCGCGATCCGTTCCGGCGCGGCCCGTTCTCGCGCGAGCCTTATGCTCCCTATCCGTCGCGCGAAATGCCGCCGCCGCCGCAGATCGTCGCCCCGCTCGAGCCGCGCTACGAGGCGCCGGCCGGCACGGCGTACGGCTCGGCGGTGGAGGCCGAGGCCGAGCGTGGCAAGGTGCCGAGCGAGTATGTGCTCGTGGTCGGCGACACGCTCGCCGAGCAGCTTGCCCAGGGCCTCGCCGAAGCGTTCTACGGCGAGCGGCCCGAAGTCGCCGTGATCAAGAAAGTCCGCGCCGGCTCGGGTCTGGTGCGCGCCGACTTCTACGATTGGGTAACGCAGACGCCGCTGCTTGCCGCGAGCGAGAAGGCGACCGCGGTCGTCGTCATGGTCGGCGCCAACGACCGCCAGCAGCTGCGCGACGAGACGGGCGTGCACGAGCCGCGGTCAGATCGCTGGCGCGAGCTCTATGCCAAGCGCATGGACGACCTGTTGGCGCGGCTAAAAGACAAGAAGATTCCGATATTCGTGGTGGGCGCGCCGCCCATGCGCAACCAGCGGCTTTCCGACGACATGACCTACATCAACGAGATTCTGCAGGAGAGCGCCCAGAAGGCGGGTGCCTTCTATGTGGACATCTGGGACGCCTTCGTCGACGAGAGCGGCGAGTTCATGGTCATGGGTCCGGCGCTCGACGGCCAGCGCCGCCGCCTGCGCATCGGCGACGGCGTGCATTTCACCAAGGTCGGCGCGCGCAAGGCGGCGCATTATGTCGAGCGCGACTTGAGCCGGCTGTTCGACCAGCGTGGGGCGACGCCGGTCGCGGCCCCGGAGGCGGTGCCGGAGACGCCGGCGGCCCCCGCGGTGCGGCCGGTGGCGGGACCTGTGCTGTCGCTGAACCAGCCGCAGGCCACCGCCGGAGGCGCGCTTGCCGGCGGGCAGCCATTGCCGCAGCGGCCGCTGCCGGCGGCGATCGACGCCAATGCAGCGCGCATCCTGGTGGAAGGGCGGCCGCAGGAGCCGGTGGCGGGTCGTGCCGACGACTTCCGCTGGCAGCGGCCGCAGTCGGTGGTGCCGCCGGCGGTCGGGCAGGCCGCGGCCCCCGGACCGAGCACCCCGCGCTAGCTTCAGCGCGGCAGCGTCGTCGATCCCATCAGGAACTTGTCGACGGAATGGGCCGCCTGGCGGCCCTCGCGGATCGCCCATACCACCAGCGACTGACCGCGGCGCATGTCGCCGCAGGCGAAGACCTTCGGGTTCGAGCTCTGGTAGGCGGTCGTATCGGCCTTGACGTTGCCGCGCGGGTCGAGCGCCAGGCTGAGCGACTGCACCATGCCCTCGTGCACGGGGTGCACGAAGCCCATGGCGAGCAGCACGAGTTCGGCGGGCAGCGCGAACTCGGTCCCGGCGACCGGCTTCATCTTGTCGTCGATGCGCACGCAGTGGAGCTTTTTGACCTCGCCGTTCTCGCCGGAGAACTTCTGCGTCATCACCGCGAAGTCGCGCTCGACGCCCTCTTCCTGGCTCGACGAGGTGCGGAGCTTCAACGGCCAGTCGGGCCACACCAGAGGCTTGTTCTCGTGTTCGGGAGGCTTGGGCAGGATCTCGAGTTGGGCGATGGACTTCGCCTCTTGGCGCACGGAGATGCCGATGCAGTCGGAGCCGGTGTCGCCGCCGCCGATGACGATCACGTGCTTGCCGGTGGCGAGAATGGGCTCGGCGTCGCCCACGGCCTCTCCGGAGACGCGCCGGTTCTGCTGCGGTAGGAAGTCCATGGCGAAATGGATGCCCTTGAGTTCACGCCCCGGGATCGGCAGATCGCGCGCCTTCTCGGCGCCGCCTGCGAGCACTACCGCGTCATGCCCGGCGACGAGCTTTTCCGCCGGTAGATTCACGCCCACATGGGCGCCGTAGTGGAACACGACGCCTTCCGGCTCCATCTGTTCGACGCGCCGGTCGATGTAGTGCTTCTCCATCTTGAAGTCGGGGATGCCGTAGCGCAGCAGGCCGCCGGCCTTGGCGAGTTTCTCGTAGACATGGACCGCGTGGCCGGCGCGGGCGAGCTGCTGGGCGCAGGCGAGCCCCGCGGGCCCCGAGCCCACGATTGCCACCTTCTTGCCGGTCCGGCTCGTGGGCGGCTCGGGCTTGATCCAGCCCTCGGCGATGGCGCGGTCGGCGATGGCGCACTCGATCGTCTTGATGGTGACCGGGATGTCCTCGATGTTGAGCGTGCACGACGCCTCGCACGGCGCCGGGCAGATGCGGCCGGTGACCTCGGGAAAATTGTTGGTGGAGTGGAGGTTCTTCGCCGCCGTCTGCCAGTCGCCGGCGTAGACCAGGTCGTTCCAATCGGGAATCTGGTTATTGACTGGGCAGCCCGTGTGGCAATAGGGCACGCCGCAGTCCATGCAGCGCGCCGCCTGGGCGCGCGTCTCTGGCTCTGACATGGGTAGCACGAACTCGCGCCAGTGGCGGATGCGCTGCTCGACCGGTTGATACTTCCGGTCCTTGCGATCGATCTCGAGAAACCCGGTGACCTTGCCCATACTGTCCGCGCTATTCGGCGGCTTGCAGCGATGCCTTGGCCATCTCGGCAAGCGCGCGCCGGTACTCGACGGGCATCACCTTGCGGAACTTCGGGCAGTAGGTCTTCCAGTCGGCGAGAATCTCCGCCGCGCGCGCCGAGCCGGTGTAGTGGGCGTGGGCGCTGATGAGATGGAACAGGCGCTCGCTGTCGCCAGTGGTCATGTCGGCCATCACGTCGACGCGGCCATGAGCGGCGAGATCGCCGGTGTGACCGTAGGCGCGCTCGCTCGCTTCCTCTTCTTCCGGCATCGGTTCGAGCTCGACCATGGCCATGTTGCAGCGGCTCTCGAAGCTGCCGTCCTCGTCGAGCACGTAGGCGATGCCACCCGACATGCCGGCGGCGAAGTTGCGGCCGGTCTTGCCAAGCACGACCACCACGCCGCCGGTCATGTACTCGCAGCAGTGGTCGCCGGCGCCTTCGACCACGGCGATGGCGCCGGAGTTGCGCACCGCGAAGCGCTCGCCGGCGACGCCGCGGAAGTAGCACTCGCCGGCGATCGCGCCGTAGAGCACGGTGTTGCCGACGATAATGGATTCCTCCGGCACGATGCCGGCGTCGGCCTGGGGCCGCACGACGATCTTGCCGCCGGACAGGCCCTTGCCCACGTAGTCGTTGCCGTCGCCTTCCAGATCGAAGGTGACGCCGCGAGCGAGCCAGGCGCCGAAGCTCTGGCCGGCGGTGCCCTTGAAGCGCACGACGATGGTGTCGTCGGGCAAGCCGGTGTGGCCGTAGCGCTTGGCGATCTCGCCCGAGAGCATGGCGCCGGCGGTGCGGTCGGTGTTCTTGATCGGCAGCGCCAGCCGCGTCTTGGCGCCGCGGTCCAGCGACGCCTGCGCTGCGGCGATCAGCTTGCGGTCGAGGATGTCGTGGATCTTATGGTCCTGCGGCTCGCACTTGTAGATGTTGACGCCCGCCGGCGCCTCGGGCTTGACGAACAGGCGCGAGAAGTCGAGGCCGCGGGCCTTGGCGTGCTCCACCACCGCGCGGCGGTCGAGCATCTGCATCTGGCCGATCATCTCGTCGAACGTGCGATAGCCCATGGGGGCCATGATCTCGCGCACTTCCTCGGCGACGAAGAAGAAATAGTTGATCACGTGCTCGGGCTGGCCCTTGAAGCGGGCGCGCAGCACCGGGTCCTGGGTCGCAACCCCGACCGGGCAGGTGTTCAGGTGGCACTTGCGCATCATGATGCAGCCGGCGGAGATCAGCGCCGCCGTGGCGCAGCCGAACTCGTCGGCGCCCAATAGCGCGCCCACCACCACGTCGCGGCCGGTGCGGATGCCGCCGTCGACCTGCACCGCGATGCGGCCGCGCAGGCGGTTCGCCACGAGCGTCTGGTGGGTTTCGGCAAGGCCGATCTCCCAGGGCGAGCCCGCATGCTTGATGGAGGTCAGCGGCGAGGCGCCGGTGCCGCCCTCGAAGCCCGCGATGGTCACGTGATCGGCGCGGGCCTTGGAAACACCTGCGGCAACGGTGCCGACGCCGACTTCCGAGACGAGCTTCACCGACACGGCGCCCATAGGGTTGACGTTCTTCAGGTCGAAGATGAGCTGGGCCAAGTCCTCGATCGAATAGATGTCGTGGTGCGGCGCTGGCGAGATTAGGCCCACGCCGGGGGTCGAGTAGCGCACCTTGGCGATGGTCTTATCGACCTTGCGGCCGGGCAACTGGCCGCCTTCGCCGGGCTTGGCGCCCTGCGCCATCTTGATCTGCATCATGTCCGCGTTGACGAGATACTCGGTGGTGACGCCGAAGCGGCCGGATGCCACCTGCTTGATTGCCGAGCGCGTGGAATCGCCGTTCGGCAGCGGCTTGAAGCGTTCGGGTTCTTCACCGCCCTCGCCGGTGTTGGACTTGCCGCCGATGCGGTTCATGGCGATGGCGAGCGTGGTGTGCGCCTCGCGCGAGATCGAGCCGAACGACATGGCGCCGGTCGCGAAGCGGCGCACGATGTTTTTCGCGGGCTCGACCTCCGCAAGCGGCACAGCTTTGCGGCCGTCTTCCTCCGCCGACTTGAGGCGGAACAGGCCGCGAATCGTCAGATACGTGTTCGACTGGTCGTTTATGAGCTTGGAATAGGCGCGGTAGCGCTCCTGCGAGTTGCCGCGCACCGCGTGCTGCAAGAGCGCGACCGTTTCGGCGTTCCAGGCGTGGTCCTCACCGCGCACGCGCACGGCGTATTCGCCGCCCACGTCAAGTGCATCACGATAGATCGGCGCGTCGGAGAAGGCGTCACGGTGCCGCGCCACCGCCTCGCCGGCGATGCCGGTAACGCCGACGCCCTCGATGCGGGTCGCGGTGCCGGCGAAATACTCGTCGACGAAATCGGAGGCAAGGCCCACCGCATCGAAGATCTGCGCGCCGCAATAGGACTGGTAGGTGGAGATGCCCATCTTGGACATCACCTTGAGCAGCCCCTTGTCGATCGCCTTGATGTAGCGCTTGACCGCATCCTTCTCGCTCGGCTGACCGGCGATCGTGCCCCTGTTGGCAATCACGGTCTCGAAGGCGAGATAGGGGTTGATGGCTTCCGCGCCATAACCGGCAAGACAAGCGAAGTGATGCACCTCGCGCGGCTCGCCGGATTCCACCACGAGGCCGACGGAGGTGCGCAGGCCCTTGCGGATCAGGTGATGGTGGACGGCGGCGGTGCCGAGCAGCGCCGGAATTGGAATGCGGTCGGCGCCCACGTGGCGGTCGGAAAGAATGATGATGTTGGTGCCGGCGAGCACGGCGGCCTCGGCGTCGGCGCAAAGCGCCTTCAGCGCGGCGCGCATGCCGTCGGCGCCGGTGTCGGCCGGATAGGTGATGTCGAGGGTCTCCGACTTGAAGTAGCCGTCACCCACGTCGGCGATCTCGCGGATCTTCTCTAGATCCTCGTCGGTGAGAATCGGCTGGTGCACCTCGAGGCGCTTCTTCTTGGAGGCGCCGGCCACGTCGAACAGGTTCGGGCGCGGCCCGATGATCGAGACGAGGCTCATGACGAGCTCCTCGCGGATAGGATCGATCGGCGGGTTCGTCACTTGGGCGAAGTTTTGCTTGAAGTAGGTGTAGAGGAGCTTCGGCTTTGTCGACAGTGCCGAGATCGGCGTGTCGTTGCCCATGGAGCCGACCGCCTCCTCGCCCTGGGCCACCATGGGGGCCATGAGCATCTTCAGGTCTTCCTGGGTGTAGCCGAAGGCCTGTTGGCGATCGAGCAGCGTGAGGTTGGAGAGCGGCGGGTGGGCCTTTGCCGCCGGCAAGTATTCGAGCATTAGCTGCGAACGGGCGAGCCAGTCCTTGTACGGGTTCTTACGGGCGAGCTCGGCCTTGATCTCCTCGTCGGGGATGAGGCGGCCCTTCTCGAGGTCCACGAGCAGCATCTTGCCGGGTTGCAGGCGCCACTTCTGCACGATGTCCTTCTCGGCAATCGGCAGCACGCCCATTTCCGAGGCCATGACGATGCGGCCGTCGCGGGTGACGAGGTAGCGCGCCGGGCGCAAACCGTTGCGGTCGAGCGTAGCGCCGATCTGGCGGCCGTCGGTGAAGGCGATGGCCGCCGGGCCGTCCCACGGCTCCATCAGCGCCGCGTGGTACTCGTAGAAAGCGCGGCGGCTCTCGTCCATGAGCGGGTTGCCGGCCCACGCCTCGGGAATCATCATCACCACGGCGTGCGCCAGCGAGTAGCCGCCCTGCACCAGGAACTCGAGCGCGTTGTCGAAGCAGGCGGTGTCGGACTGGCCTTCGTAGGAGATCGGCCAGAGCTTGTTGATGTCCTCGCCGAGCAACGCGGAGGCGACCGAGGCCTGGCGCGCCGCCATCCAGTTGTTGTTGCCGCGCAGCGTGTTGATCTCGCCGTTGTGGCAGATCATCCGGTAGGGGTGCGCCAGCGACCAGGTGGGGAAGGTGTTGGTGGAGAAGCGCTGGTGGACGAGGGCGAGCGCGCTCTCGAAGTCGGCGTCGCGCAGATCGGGGTAGTAGGCGCCGAGCTGGTCGGCGAGGAACATGCCCTTGTAGACAACGGTGCGGCACGACAGCGACACCGGGTAGTAGCCCGACGTGCGCCGCTCGCGCTTCTGGTAGATGACGCCGGAGATCGTCTTGCGCAGCACGTAGAGCCGGCGCTCGAACTCGGTTTCGTCCCGGCACTTCGGGCTGCGACCGATGAACACCTGCATGAGCACGGGCTCGGTCGGCTTCACGCTTTCGCCGAGGGTGCTGTTGTTGCTCGGGACATCGCGCCAGCCGAGGAGCGTCATGCCCTCGCGCGCCACCTCCTCGGCATAGGTTTCGATGATGAGCGTGCGGAATTCCTCGTCGCGCGGCATGAACAGGAAACCGACGGCGTAGCGGCCGTGCTCCGGCAGCTCGATGCCGAGCTCCGCCGTCTTCTTCTTGAAGAACTTGTGTGGAATCTGGGTGAGGATGCCGGCGCCGTCGCCCGCGCGCGGGTCGGCGCCGACGGCGCCGCGGTGCTCGAGATTGAGCAGGATGGTGAGCGCGTCCTCGACGATCTTGTGCGACTTCTTGCCCTTGATATCGGCGATGAAGCCGACGCCGCAGGCGTCGGATTCGCGCGTCGGATCGAACAAGCCGAAGGGCTGCGGCAACGGGTGAGCGTCGGCGCGGATCTGCGATCCGTTCCGGCTTCCGTACTTCGCTCGACGTCCCTTCGCCATCGTCTCGTCCTCAGCGCCATTTTCGCGCCGTTCGCGGCAGGCTCGCCTCGCGGCGGTCCGCCATTGATCTCGATCCCTTCTTCCGGATGAGCGGTTCGCTTCTCTCGGCTCCGCTCGAGCCCGTCGCCCGGGTAAGTCGGCGCGACTATGATCCGCGTTTCGCGGCTCCGCGCTAGCGGCGTTTTCGTTTCGAGTTCAGCGCGCCGGTCGCCATAGTGCCCGCTCAAATGGGACAGTATCACTGTCCTATTCTTCATAACATGCCAGATTTCCTGTCGCCCCACAAGCGCCAACCGAACGGATATTGCGAATTTGCTTGTTCGGACGAAATAAAACGTCGGCCGTGGTTAACTGGCGGCAACCGCGCTCGCGCAAAACCTCCGTCTTTCAGTCGCGGCCACGCCGTATTCCGGTGTCGCACTGGGGCCGTTCTCGATTCCAATCTTGAAGGGGCGCGACATGTTCCAGCTGAGATCGATCCTCGCGGCGCCGCTCGCGCTTGCGGCGTTCGCGGCAGTGCCGGCCAGCGCGCAATACTATCCGGGACCGCCGCCCGGCTACGTCGGACCGGAATTCCGGATCATCCCCGAGCCCGAGATCGTGAGCATCCTGCGCTCGCTGGGCTTCACGCCGATCGGGCGGCCGCGCCTGCAGGGCCGGCTGTGGATCGTGCGCGCGCTCGGCGAGGATGAGACCCCCATGCGCGTCGTGCTCGACGCTTCGAGCGGCGAGGTGGTCGACGCGATCGCCATCGCTCCGGGGGCGTCGCCGCTCGCACGCCGCTACGGCATGGTCCCCGGCGAGCTCGACGATCCGGAATACCGCGACTACCCGCCGGCCCCGCGCGTCTATCCGCGGCAGCCCGGCCCGCGGGTGATCTATCGCGATCGCGACGTATTCTACGATGACGACCTTCCGCCGCCGCCCGCGGCAGTCGGCCCGCGCTCAAGCATCGACAATCCGCGAGGGATCCAGGCGCGCCGCGAGCCGGCGCAGGAAAAGCGCGCCGCGGTGCCGACCCCGCGGCCGAAGCCTTCGGAAATCGCGACGGCCGGAAAAGACCCAACTGTCACTGGCAGCTTACCGCCGACGAGCCAGCCGCTTCCGCCGGTCAATCCACTGGAATAACCGGGTCCGCCGCAAACAAAAAGGGCGCCCGTGAGGGCGCCCTTTCCATTTGGCGAAGCGGATTCCTCAGGCAGCTTTTGCCTTGGCGTCGATCACCTGTGGCTTGCCGTTGCCGATGGGAATCTGGCGCGGCTTCATGGCCTCGGGAATCTCGCGCACGAGGTCGACGTGCAGGAGCCCGTTCACCAGGTTCGCGCCCACGACCTTCACATTGTCGGCGAGCTCGAAGCGGCGCTCGAAGGCGCGCGCGGCGATGCCCTGGTAAAGAACCTCGTCCGCGTTCTTGCCGTTTGGCTGCTTCTCACCGCGGATGGTGAGGGTGTTCTCCTTCGCCTCGATCGAGAGCTCCTGGTCGGCGAAGCCGGCCACCGCGAGGGTGATGCGATAGGCGTTCTCGCCGGTGCGCTCGATGTTGTAGGGCGGGTAGCTCGGCGCCGCGTCGACGCCCGCGAACGAATCGAGGAGCGAGAACAGGCGGTCGTAGCCGACGGTGGAGCGGTAGAGGGGAGTGAGATCGAACGTACGCATGGCATATCCTCCTTTGAAGCGACATGCAGATGGCCCGCCGAAGCCGGGCCGGTTAAGTGCGCAGCCCGATCGGGCCTGCGCGAGCGCCATATGGGTAGGGTTGCGGCGTCCGCAAGGGGCCGACCCACTTGGTAAACCATTGATAACCATCAGTTATTGGCTATGAAAATAGCTATATGATTTTGACTCGTTTTTCCCACCCAACCCGTTCAGAAGATTTCCATGCACTGGCGTCCGGCACTGATCATCGCGCTTCTGGCGGGACTGGCCGCCGCGCCGGCATATGCCCAGGATCCCGGGCAAAAGGCGCCAGTCATTCCGCGTCCCGCGACAGTGGAGAACTACGATTATTTCGACGATCCCGGCGTGGGCAGCATTCCGCGGCCGCTGGGTGCTGGCGAAGTCACGACGCTCTTGCAGGCGCGCGGCTTTAAGGACGTGGCGGTGCTCCGCCAG
>JGI12635J15846_10006134_pt1 | contig 10322 bp, 8 predicted proteins | sample BlaSpr_A8_OM2_M2_FD_15846 | JGI IMG/M metagenome (IMG submission 15846) | reverse complement strand
GTGGTGCTGCTATCGGCTTGAGAGAAAGCCTTGAACAGGAGGTTCTGTTTTTCGGCCGGTATGCCAATACCTGTGTCGGAAACGCTGAACTGGAGTTCGATGTCGCCTAGCCCCGCAGGACAATTCCTTACTTCTACGATCACCTCTCCCGCGGCCGTGAATTTAATCGCGTTCCCAACCAGGTTGATCAGGATTTGGCGTAGCCTTCCGGGATCTCCGACTACACGGCGGGGAATATCTGCGCCGGCGTCATAGGCCAGTTCGAGGTTTTTCTGATGCGCCCGCAATGCCATCGTCTTCATGGTTTCGCCAACGCAGTTATAAACATCGAAGTCGATCTCATCGAGCTCAAGCTTGCCGGCTTCCACCTTGGAGAAATCCAGGATGTCGTTGACTACTGAAAGCAAATCCTCGCCTGAAGTTTTGACCATTCGGAGGTAGTCCTGCTGGTCCTTGGTCAGGACGGTTTCCAGCGCCAACTCGGTCATGCCGAGAATTCCGTTAATAGGAGTGCGAATTTCGTGGCTCATGTTTGCCAGGAACTCGCTCTTCGCGCGGCTTGCCTCCTCGGCGGCATCTTTTGCCGATACCAACCGGGTATTGATCGTCAGGAGTTCGGCCGTGCGAAGGGCAACTTCATCTTCCAAGTGATTTCGTTGGCGTTGCAATTCAGCGTCGCGTCGTTCGATCCGGGCGAGCATGCTGTTGAAGCCATCGATCAAAACCCCGATTTCATCGTGGCTGGTTACAAGATGACGCAGGGAATAGTCTTTTTGACTGGAGACCTTCTTAATAGTCCGGACCAATTCGAATATAGGTGTAGAAATCACTTGCTGAAACTTGGAGGCGAGCAAGAAGGCAACTAAAGACGAAATCAGCAGAACGCACGCAATGACGCCGGCATAGCGTTGCAATCGCGCAAACATTTCTCCAAGGTCGGATTCGATGTAGACGACACCGATGAGATCCCCTTGAAACCGAATGGGACGAAACTCGGAAAGTTGTCCGTGCGCAAAATGGGTTCCGGTTGCCTCTGGGGAGGCGGGAACTGAGGTTCGGCTGGGCTGATCGCGAATGTATTTGGCGAAGGCCTTGCCGTCAGCGTCATAAATGCAAGCAGCGGTGATATGCGGCTCTGCTTTTAAGGCCGCGAGTACATCCTCGGCAGCTTTGGCATCGTGAAATGTCAGGGCGGCAGTGCTATTCCGAGCAACGACTTCAGCCAGCGTAGCGAGGTCGACTGTCATGCTTCGCCGGAAGGAAAGGATGTCGTAAACTCCGATGGCCACGCACGCCATCAAGAGAGTGACAGCGCTGGTGAGCACGATGATGGCTATGAGCTTCCGGCCGATCGACATGTCACGTAAGAATTGCATTTAACGGCTTCCAGCCTGGGATTTACCCACAACGAGTTTGGCCACGGTCAAAAGCCTGGCGCTGAGTCTGAGGTGAGCATGCTCCGCGGCGTCAACATTTGCTTCGAAGCGAACCCGGTCTCCCTCCCACACAAAATTGATCATTCCGCCTTCGTCGGTGAAACCGGATGTATCAGCCACAGTCAAAGCACTTGTCCCGGTTAGCTGCTGCAAAATCTCTCGTACCTGTCCTCTCTCTGAGCTGGCGATAAAGACGATTTGACACGACCGGGCATCGAGACCCCGGGGCAAATGGGAAATCTCAAGGCGGCGTCCACCAACCGTCTTGCCCGCAATCGAGCCCTCAAGGTCGCTACCGAATGGATTCGAGCCCAGGACGCAAATTACAAGGGGCGAGTTTGGAGTTCGAAAAGTGCCCGCCGGCCATTCGACAAATTTTGCGAAGTTGAACAAGTAAGCACCCTTGACCTGATATTCAGTGCTGGTCGCATCTTGCCCGGAGCATCGTCCCATCAGAATAAACAGGGATAAAACCGCGCGTAGCGTAGCCGTGCTCATCTGTCTCGAAGATCGCGATCGCGATGGCTTTCTGAGCAACTGACCCTACCCTTTCCCCACCAACTTCTTGCGTCCGAAAATTATTTGTCGGCCGACTCAACTTTTTGTTGCCACATGACCTTGAAGGAAACAGAGCGTGGCACTTCCCCCGCAGGCCCAACCAAGATCGAAGGAAGGCTCTCCACATGCTGGCGCGATTGCAAGTTTCGGCCCCAAACTGCAAAGGTCCATTGCGCGGTCGCGTGCCATGCCAGGCCGATATCCACTCGATCAAATGCAGACACGCCCGCGGCGGCTACCTGGATGGATTGGCTGACCTGTACGGGCAATGCACCGTAGTAATACAGCCCCGAATCGAACTCCAGTCGATGCGGCAAGTCCACTCGCGACTGCACGTTGAACTGATGCCGGGGATTTGCCAGAGCAGCATCGGGGCTACCCCGTAGTTCGGTGAAGCTAGGAGACAGAGTCCAGTGCCGAATCGGCCGCCACTTCACGCCAAGCTCCGCCCCGTGTGTCTGTGCCCTGCCCCCGTTTGCGTAAGTGACCAGCGGCAAAGAATTGCTTACATAGGCTGGCGCAGTGTTAATAATGAGGTTGTTATAGTCGTTGTAAAAGAGCGCGAAATCAAAGGAAAGTGTCGAAGCCGGTTGGTAACGGTAACCGAGTTCATATGCCTTCACGCGTTCTGACTGCAAAGCCGGATTGCCATCCACCTCAATGTAAAATGGGACGCCATTGGCCACTCCTCCGGGAACTACGAGTTTGACATCGCTCTCTACTCGCGATGGCGAACTCACCGCGCGGGCTATGCTCGTCCAGACCGTATTTAGCTTGTTGGGTGTCCATGCCACGCGTACCTGAGGTTGATATTCAAATCCCGAATAGGCATTGTGCTCGATTTTCGAGCCGGCCAGAATCCGTAAGCGATTTGGAACAATCACATACTCGTATTGGGCAAACCCGCTGACGACGTTACTGCGGCGGCGATCCGGAACGACGACTAAGTTGTCGGGAGTGACATGGTCGCCGGTGCTTAGGAATGATCCACCCCAGATCAGCGAGTTTCTCTTGTTGAATTCATGACCGTGTTGGAACTCGATGTCGCAACGGTTTCTCTCCTCGCCCGCGGTACCTTCCCGCGTGTACCAGTCACAGTAGGTGAGCAGCTCAAAGGTGGACCGCTCAGAAATGATGTGCTTCCAGTGCACCAACAGATGGCTTCCTTTGAGTAGGTCAGTGGTTCGAATTGGAGAGAAAGTCTCGGTGTTGCGAAATCTTCCGTCGTAGCTTCCGCCGTCGAAATTTAGCTCGTCTTTATCAGAGGCAGCCCAGTCCCCTCGCACACCTGCCTGGGTCAGGTTGAAATTGTCTGGAAGCTCAACTCCGGACGCCGAGTTGAAAGGCTGCCAATAAGAACTCTTGCCAAAGATCCGGTATTTAAGATTTTTACCGACTTGCCCTCCATACTGGACTGTCGCGGTTTCGCCGAGGTTTACGTCTGCGGATGTCGAGACCAACCATCCCTGTGTTTGTTGGGCGGTCTTGGTTACGATATTGATCACACCGTTTACCGCATTCGCGCCCCATAGGGTTCCTCCTGGACCACGAATCACTTCGACACGCTCGATGTCCTCCACAGGCGTGTCGAGAGCATCCCAGTAAACACCTCCGTAGAGCGGCGTGTAGACGCTTCGGCCATCCACTAAAACCAACATCTTGTCGTTGTTCAAATCAGCGAATCCGCGGGCACTGATCTGCCACGAGTGAGGATTAATCTGGACGACATAGAGCCCCGGCACCATCCGCAAGGCCTCCGGGAGCCGCGTAAAACCGCCACGGCGGATGTCCTCTCCGGTGAGCACGAAGATGGCGGCGGGAGCACCGAAAAGATTTTCCGTCTTCTTGGAAACCGAAGTGACCTTCACGTTGGCGAGATCTTCAAGGCTCAGATCGGTCAGGTCTGGCTGCTTAGCAAGACACGTGGAGGACAGCAGAACAATGAGTAACAACAACCCTGCGTAATTCGTTAAGCGAGTTCTCATGGAAGGTACGGGAATACATAGGGTTTCTTCGGCCAAATCGGAGTTTTCTTTAACTAGATCTTCGCTCGATGAGGCAACGGCGAGAAATGACGCCGTTTTTTCCCACGTACCGAAGTACGGGGGCCCATTTCTGCGCCTCAACATTCCTTTGGTCATAGGAAAGCTGAACCCCTCAAGTTTGAGGGCAAAGGGCCGATGAGAATATCAGCGTAAAAGTCACAGGGATGATGACGGAATCGCAATTTGACACGAGGGACACATAGGTGCAATTCGAAATCATTCGGGACGTGTGCGCTGGGCTAAGACGTCGAAAGAAAGGTAGACGCAGCAATCTTGGCACCATTTAGCCACCTGTTTTCTTCGGATTTTATGCCGCATGGCACCCGCTACATGTGGGATCCGGGCATGGTGTGGCTGCATGTCATCTCCGACGCGCTCATCGCGTTGGCGTACTCTTGCATTCCCATGGCGCTCATCTATTTTGTGCGCAAGCGGCGCGACACCCCTAGGGGCTGGGTTGTCTGGATGTTCGGGGCCTTTATTGTGAGCTGCGGGATGACTCATGTCATGGAGGTCTGGAACATCTGGCATGCCAACTATCTTCTTTCGGGATTTGTGAAGGCAATCACAGCAGGGTTCTCTGTTGCTACCGCCATTTGTCTGGTCCGACTAATTCCTCAAGCACTATTGTGGCCAAGCCCAACTACCGTTGAGACGATGAACCAGAAGTTGCAAATGGAAGCGGAAGAGCGCGCTCGGGTTAAGAAAGAGCTGAAACAGACTGAAGAGACCCTCAGGCTGCTGCTTGACGGAGTAAAGGATCACGCTATTTTCATGCTTGACTCTGAAGGGCGGGTCGTCAGTTGGACCTCATGCGCTACAAGGTTGTTAGGTTATCAATCAAATGAAATCATCGGTCAGCACGTCTCCTGTCTTTACTCCTCCGCGGATTCTGAGTCAGGCAAGCCTGCCCTCGAACTAGAAGCAGCAATATTGAATGGCCGCAGCGAGGAAATTGGGCAGCGAAAGCGTAAGGATGGAACATTATTTTGGGCGGAAGCCATGGAAAGTCCGCTCTTCGATGACTCCGGAACTTTACGTGGGTTTGCGAAGGTCGTCCGCGACATAACTGAACGAAAGCAAACCGAACATGCTCTGGTCCTCCAAGCAGAACATGTAGCTCGTGCCAGCCATGCTCTTCAAGTCTTGAACGACGAACTGGAACTAAGGGTCTCGCAGCGAACTGCGCAACTCGAATCATCCAACCAAGAACTCGAAGCTTTCACTTATTCCGTTTCTCATGACTTACGTGCACCTTTGCGCCATATCAGTGGTTTCTCAAAGCTCTTGGTGGAAGACTTCGGGAACCGGCTGGAACCCGAAGCGAAACAGTATTTGGAGCGCATCATCCATGGCGTACGAAGGATGGGTATTTTGGTCGACGAACTATTAGCTCTAGCCGGGGTGGGGCGTCATAAATTGAGCGTGGAATATGCCAATGTGAATTTCCTGGTCAACGAGGTTGTAACCATTTTGACGCCGGAAACCGAAGGGCGGCTAGTCGAATGGAAAATTGGAGACCTCGGCTTCGCTACCTGCGACGCTGTTTTGCTCGCGCAAGTCTTTCAAAATCTCATTGGCAACGCCCTGAAATTTACTCGGTCCCGCGCTACCGCTGTGATCGAGATTGGAAGAATAGAGGACGCAGGACAGCTTACTTTTTTCGTTCGCGACAATGGTGTTGGGTTCGACATGAAGTACGCCGACAAGTTGTTTGGCGTGTTCCAGAGGCTACATCGTATCGAAGACTTCGAAGGTACTGGCATTGGCCTGGCCACGGTGCGCAAGATTGTTCAAAAGCATGCGGGTCGCACATGGGCCGAGGCTGAACTCGGAAAGGGTGCCACATTCTATTTCACCATGGCTCTGCCAGCCGAGGTGCAGGCCAAAATGAATATCACAACCGAAGAGGTGCGATTATGAATCCACATGATGTTGATATCTTGCTGGTCGAAGACAGCCCCGATGACGCAGATCTGGCGATTCACGCTTTGCGCAAAGAAAAGCTCGCAAGCAGCATCTTCATCGCGCGCGACGGCGAAGAGGCCTTGAACTTCATCTTTTGTCGCGGCGAATTCAATGATCGATATTTCGATCATCCTCCCAAACTCATTCTGCTCGATTTGAAGCTTCCGAAGATCGACGGAATGCAGGTGCTGAAGACAATCAAGGGCGATCCCCGGACAAAGGCGATTCCAGTCGTCATCATGACTTCATCCAAAGAGGAGCGGGACCTCGTCTCCGGCTACGATCTTGGGGCCAACAGCTTCATCCAAAAGCCTGTCGACTTCGATCAATTTCAGGAAACCGTGAAACAGGTGGGACTCTACTGGATGGTTACAAACCAGCCCCCGGTCAGGACGCCTGCGCAACTAGGTTTAGCTCCGGAAGCCCTTATTACAACATGACGACCACGGGCACACAAACCGCGACTCAGAGCCTGCCCCAGATCAAGCGAAAGCTCGAGGTCTTGATCATTGAAGATTGCAGGGCCGATGGCGAACTCATCGTGCGCGAATTGCACCGCGCAGGCCTCAGTGTCTCCGCCAATCAGGTGTCCACTGCTAGCGAGTTTCAGGAGATCCTCAAGAATACTTTGCCTGACCTCATTCTTGCCGACTACAACCTTGGAGAATGGCGCGGGATGGACGCTATTGAAATGCTTCGCAAGGAGTCATTGGATATCCCATTGATTTTGGTATCGGGAACGGTAGGGGACGAAACAGCGGTGGAGTGCATTAAACAGGGTGCAAGCGATTACGTGCTCAAAGATAAACTCAGTCGCCTTCCCGCCGCCATCCACAGAGCGTTGAAAGAGAAGCGGCTCAGACTCGAACGAACCGAAGCGGAAGCAACACTTGCCAGCAAGGTTGAAGAGCTCGCTCGCTCCAACCGAGACTTGGAGCAATTCGCTTACGTCGCTTCCCATGACTTACAGGAGCCTTTGCGCATGGTTTCAGCCTACACACAGTTGCTTGGGGAACGTTATCGCGGAAGGCTCGATGAACAGGCAGACAAGTACATTCAGTTCGCCACCGAAGGTGCAACTCGTATGCAGGATCTGATTCACGATTTGCTGACCTTCTCCCGGGTCGGGTGCGCGGAAATGGCTCTTCAAATGACGGATTGCAACGGAGTGGTTGGACAGGCGGTGAAAAACCTTCAAGCCTCAATTGACGAAACTGGCTCGACGGTGACCTGTGGACATTTGCCCACCTTAATGGCTAACGGCGCCCAACTAGAGCAGGTATTTCAGAATTTGATTACGAATGCGATCAAATTCCGCGACGGGGCAATCCCGGTGATCGCAATTGGGGCAGAGCGGAAGGCTGCTGACTGGATCTTTTCCGTCTCCGACAACGGGATCGGGATTGCGCCGGAAAACGCAGAGGTCATTTTCTCCATTTTTCAGCGACTGCATACGCGCACGGAATACTCAGGCAACGGTATTGGTCTGTCGATCTGCAAGAAGATCATAGAACAACACGGCGGCAAGATTTGGCTGGGAAATCATGCCGGCCCGGGCTGCACTTTTAAATTCAGTATTCCCGCTATGGAAAATGGGGACGTAAAAAAGGATGATGAAAATCAAAGAGGTATTGTTGGTGGATGATAATCCCGCCGATATTGACTTAACCAGGGATGCACTTAGCAGAAGCCCTTGCCCAAGTAACGTTCATGCGGTAACTGACGGAATAGAAGCGATCGCATTTCTGCAGAGAAAAGGGAAATATATGGACGCGGTACGTCCCGACGTGGTGTTCCTGGACCTGAATTTGCCCGGCAAGGATGGAAGAGCCGTGCTCGCGGAGGCGAAATCGGATCCAAAGTTGCGAAAAATCCCAATTGTGATCTTTAGCACCTCAAGCGCGCACAAGGATATTCACAGCAGCTATGAATTGGGAGCAAATTGTTACGTAACTAAGCCCGGGAACTTGCAAGGATTTGTCTCGACCATAAGCTCCTTGGCCAACTTTTGGTTTTCTTGCGCGACCCTCCCAGGAAAAGAGGATTGATGGAACCTAAAAACTCGGCCCACGTTCTGTTGATAGAAGACAATCCCGGCGACGCCGATCTAATCCGTTTGCGCCTGGTCGAAGCCAGTTCTGAACTCGAGGTGTCCTGCGTCACTCGCCTGTCTTCCGGCCTCCAGTCGCTCGCTGAAAAGACTCCGGCAGTCGTTCTGTTGGACTTGAATCTTCCTGACAGTCGCGGCGCGGACACTTTTCGCAGCGTCCTCAAGAAAGCACCGACTGTCCCCATCGTCGTTCTTTCTGGTTTGGAAGATGAAATTCTCGCAACCAAAGCTGTCCATCAGGGAGTGCAGGACTACCTGGTAAAGGGCAACTTTGACAGCAAACAATTGGCGCGCGCGATTCGCTACGCCATAGAACGCCAGGCGCTGCTGATTTCGCTCGACATGAGCCGGAAGCAGCAACTGCAATTCAAGGACGAGTTTCTATCCCATGTCTCGCATGAACTGCGAACTCCACTGAGTTCAATTCATCAGTTTGTGACCATCCTGCTTGACGGCCTGGCGGGCAACGTTCCGGCCGAGCAGCGGGAGCATTTAGGAACGGTTTTGGGCAGCGCGAATCAACTTCTCGCTATGATCGATGACCTGCTCGAAGCAACTCGGGCAGAATCGGGAAAACTCCGCGTCGAACCCAGGTGCATAAATATTGGCGATGCTGTTTTGCAGGCTGTGACCATGTTGCGGGCAGCCGCAAACGAAAAACAACTTACTCTCGAGATGAGTGTGGACAGTGGACTGCCATTGGTCTCCGCCGATCCCGAGCGAGTGCTTCAAATACTTCTAAATCTTATCGACAATTCCTTGAAGTTCACTCCCGTCGGTGGATCAGTGACAGTGAACGCCTGTTTATCACCGCAAGATCCGGCGTATGTATGCATCTCGGTTACCGATACAGGGCGCGGAGTAAGTCCAGAATCCAAACATCTGATTTTCGAGCGTTTGTATCAAGACCCCAATTCAAGCAGCAACAGCCGCAAAGGACTTGGGCTGGGCCTATATATAGTCCAGGAATTGGTAAGGCTGCACGGCGGACGCATCTGGGTCGAAAGCCAGCCAGGCCACGGAAGCGTTTTCTCTTTTACACTCCCCCTGTTTTCCCTTTCGAAACTTCTTTCTCCAATCGTTACCCCAGTGGGGAGGTTGCCCGATTCGCTGGTACTCATCACGATCGAGGGAACACCAAAATCACAGCCAGGTCTTCCTCGCCGCACCAACCTGCGTCAGCAATGTATGGACATCCTAAGAAGCTGCGTTAGCCCAGATAAAGATATCGTCCTGCCAGCTCTGAGCGGGGAAGACGGGAGCGAAATCTTCATGGTTGTTGCCGCAGCTGACGAGCGCGCCACCGAGATACTGTTGAAGCGGATAACCGGACAATTCCAGCGCTCTATCGAATTGCAATCCAGAATCGAGGTAAGAGTTTCCGCCCACAGAATGAGCCCTCCCCAACTGAATACTGACGTTCCTGCTCTCGCACAATTGGAACAACAACTTGCAGAAGTGATTAACCGCGTTGCGGTTCCGGCGCGCGGACAACAATCTTCCACGGCCAGTCCGGAGTTTGCTCTTATTTTGTCGGAACTCGCGGATGCGCCCGTACCAAAGTCGAATTAAGTCCAAAGAAAAGATCGTTTGAGTAACTCGTACGCAAAGAAAAGAGGAAACAATGGAACTGCCAAAAATACTAATTGTTGATGATGATCCTGAACTAAGGCGCGGCTTGAATTTGCGCTTGCGGGCCAATCACTATGACACTGCCTATGCCACCGACGGAGTTTCCGCCATGGCGATGGCCCAGAAAGAGAAACCCGATCTCATCATTCTGGATATCGGCTTNCCCGCTGGAGACGGCTACGTCGTCCTCGACCGCTTGCAGGAAAACGCATCACTCTCTTGCATTCCGGTCATTGTGCTGACGGCCCGCGATCCTCAATACAATAAAGAGCGGATTCTAAAAGCTGGCGCTACGGCGTTCTTCCAAAAGCCCGCCGACAACTTCGAATTGCTGGGAGCTATTCGATCGGTGCTAAATCCCAGATGGCCGGGGACGGGTGTGGGGGGGGCCGTCGTAGGCCAGCAGCCGGGGTTATCGAGAGTCGAGGCGAGCGATTTCGAGACGAAATAGTGGATTTGCTGGGAACTGATCGCGCAAAGAAGCCAGGAGTTCCCGGGCTTGCGGCTTGTCCTTTTCCCGGACATAGGCGATTGCAAGGAGGATGCGCGCGAATGGAGCCAGGTATTCGCCGT
>JGI12635J15846_10006133_pt1 | contig 10322 bp, 7 predicted proteins | sample BlaSpr_A8_OM2_M2_FD_15846 | JGI IMG/M metagenome (IMG submission 15846) | reverse complement strand
GTAGGAGGGTCTCGTGGACGTTGTAGCGGCTCAAGAATCCCAGGCGAAAATGGAAGCGGTCGAATTCCAGACCGATCCTTCGCGATACAAGCATTGGCGTCTCGCGTTTGACGGCCCGGTGGCGACGTTGACGATGGATGTGGCCGAGGACGGCGGAATCCGCCCGGGCTACAAACTGAAATTGAATTCCTACGACCTCGGCGTGGATATCGAGCTGCACGATGCTTTGCAGCGAATTCGATTCGAACATCCGGAGATTCGTTCGGTCATAATCACCAGCGCCAAGAACCGCATTTTTTGCTCCGGCGCCAACATCTACATGCTTGGTCTTTCTTCGCATGCCTGGAAAGTGAATTTCTGCAAATTCACGAATGAAACCCGGAATGGGATCGAAGACGCGAGCGCGCATTCCGGACTGAAGTTTCTCGCCGCCTGTAATGGAACGACGGCCGGAGGCGGTTACGAGCTGGCGCTGGCTTGCGATGAAATCATTCTGGTGGATGACCGGTCTTCGGCAGTCAGTTTGCCGGAGCTCCCGTTGCTGGGCGTTCTGCCCGGAACGGGCGGACTGACGCGGGTGACGGACAAGCGCAAGGTTCGCCGGGACCATGCCGACATGTTTTGCACAAATCCGGATGGCGTTCGCGGTCAAAGAGCAAAAGAGTGGCGGCTGGTCGATGAAGTGGTCAAGCCGCAACAGTTCGCGGAGCACATCAAACGGCGCGCGTTGAAACTTGCCGGGGAGAGCGATCGCCCTGCCGAAGCAAAAGGTGTGGCGTTGACGCCGTTGAAGCGGACGATCGATGAAGGTGGGCTGCACTACGGATTCGTCGATGTGCGATGGAATCGCGAGGCGCGCACGGCGACGATAACGGTGCGCGCGCCGGAGTCCGTTCCCGAACACAGCCTGGAAAAGGTCATTGCCGCGGGTGCGAATTGGTGGCCCCTGCAAATGGCGCGGGAGTTGGATGACGCCATTCTGACTTTGCGTGCGGGCGAACTGGATTTGGGGCTCTGGATTATCAAGACGGCCGGAAATCCCGGCGCCGTTCTGGCCATCGACGAATTCATTTTGAATCACCAAGACAATTGGTGCGTTCGCGAAGTGCTGGGAATGATGCGACGGACGTTTGCGCGGATCGATGTTACGTCCCGTTCCATCTATGCGATTGTTGAGTCTGCGTCTTGTTTTGCCGGCACGCTGCTGGAGTTGGCGCTTGCTGCCGACCGCATCTACATGCGCGATACGCAGGAAGGCGGAAGCAGCGCAAGCATGACGCTTTCGAAAATGAACTTCGGGCCGCTTCCGATGGTGAACAAACTTTCGCGAATGGCCGCGCGATTCTACGGCGACGAGGCGCAATTGGAACCATTGCGCGGCGATATTGGGAAAAAGCTTTCCGCGCGCGAGGCGCTCGGCGCGGGGCTGGTTACCGCCGCGCCGGATGATCTCGACTGGGAAGACGAGATTCGCCAAGCCGTTGAATCGCGTGCCGCGCAATCGCCCGATGCACTCACGGGGCTCGAAGCAAATCTACGCTTCGGACCGGGGGAGACGTTGGAGACACGGATTTTCGGCCGGCTCTCCGCTTGGCAAAACTGGATATTCATCCGTCCGAACGCAGTTGGCGCGAGCGGTGCGCTCAAGGTGTATGGAACGGGAGCGCCGGTGAAATTCAACTGGGAACGAGTTTAATGGACGGGCTCGACTCTGGACTTCTGAGGAGATCGCAATGATTAACTACACGGAAAAGATTCCGAACAATGTGGACTTGGGCAGAGATCGCGTCTTGCAGCGCGCCCTCGAGCATTGGCAGCCCGCATACATGGGCTGGTGGTATGACATGGGGCCGAACGAGAGCCACAACTATGAGGTGTACTTGCGAACCGCAACCAGCGTGGAACCCGACGGCTGGGCGCAGTTCGGCTATGTGAAGATGCCGGATTACCGCTGGGGTATTTTCTTGCAACCGCGCGATGAGAAACGCGAAGTGAATTTCGGGATTCACAAAGGACAATCGGCCTGGCAAGAGGTGCCGGGGGAATACCGCTCGACCTTGCGGCGTGTGATCGTGACGCAGGGAGACACCGAGCCAGCTTCGGTGGAACAACAGCGGATGCTCGGGGCGTCTTGTCCGTCGATGTACGATCTGCGAAATATTTTCCAAGTGAACGTCGAAGAGGGGCGTCACCTGTGGGCCATGGTGTACTTGCTGCATCGCTATTTCGGACGCGATGGCCGCGAGGAAGCTGAATCTTTGCTCGCGCGGCGATCGGGAGACGCCGATAACCCGCGCATCCTGGGCGCGTTCAACGAGGCCACGCCAGATTGGCTCGCGTTTTACATGTTCACGTTCTTCACCGACCGGGATGGTAAATTCCAACTCTGCGCCTTGGCGGAATCCGGCTTCGATCCACTGGCGCGAACCTGCCGCTTCATGCTGACCGAGGAAGCGCACCATATGTTTGTCGGCGAGACGGGAATTAGCCGCATTATTCAGCGGACTTGTGAGGTGATGAAGGAAAACAAGGTCGAAGATCCGCCGGATGTGCGGGCGCTCGGCGTGATTGACTTACCGACGATCCAGAGATACTTGAACTTTCACTACAGCGTCACGCTCGACCTTTACGGTTCGGATGTTTCTTCGAACGCCGCGAATTATTACACCAGCGGGCTGAAAGGGCGCTTCCGCGAAACCAAGCTGGATGACGATCACGTGCTGGCCGACGCGGAGTATCCAGTCTCTGAGGTTGTGGGCGGACGAATCATCACCAAAAACGTGCCGGCATTGACGGCGCTGAACGAACGCTTGCGCGATGACTACATCGAGGAGATTGCCGACGGAGTTGGCCGCTGGCAGCGGGTAATTGACAACGCGGGCATTCCATTCCGGTTGACCTTGCCGCACAAAGGCTTCCATCGCGAGATCGGCAATTTCGCAGGGCATTTTGTGAGTCCCGATGGAGAAGTCTTGAGCGAAGAAGCGTGGCGGAACCACGAATTCGAATGGCTCCCCAATTCCAAGGATTATGCGTACGTCCAGTCGCTGATGAGCGGGCGAGTCGTGGAGCCGGGCAAGTTTGCGAATTGGATTGCCCCGCCGGCGCGCGGGATTAACAATCAACCGTTGAACTTTGCGTACGTTCGATTCAATTAGCGCCCGTGTGAAGGCGCAAGCTTCGGCGAAGGGCGGCGATCTCTGGAACCGATCATCGACATCCACGTTCACATCATGCCGTATCACATGGTGAAACCGTCGGCGCTGGATTTGATCAAGCATGGGCGCAAGGACTTCGCGGACGTGGAAAACTATTCGGCCGATCCAAAAGCATTTCTCGCATTTCTGGACACACTCGGNGTGGAACGAGCGGGGCTGATCAATTACGTCGCGCCAACAATCATCGGGTTCACGCCGGAAGTGAATGACTGGAGCGCAAAGTATTGCAGCGCNGCTCCGGATCGCCTCATCGCGTTCGGGGGAGTCCTTCCTGGGACGGTGCCTGATCCGGGCGCGGAAGTGGACCGCCTCGCGAGGCTCGGGATTCGCGCGATCAAAATGCATCCCTCACATCAGGTGCTATCGCCGAATGATTACTTGGACGGCAATCGCGGCCTGGCGGCCGTTTACGAACGCGCGCAGGCTAACGGCATGCCGATCATGATTCATACCGGGACTTCGATTTTTCCTGGCGCGAGAAATCTACATGCGCAACCGATGCTCTGCGATGATGTGTCGATCGACTATCCGAATCTCGTGGTCATTCTTGCGCATGGCGGCAGACCGCTATGGATGAACGAGGCGTTTTTTCTCGTTCGCCGCCACAAAAACATGCACATGGATATCTCCGGCATCCCGCCACAGAAATTGATGGAATACTTTCCGCGAATCGAAGACGTAGCAGATAAAGTTCTGTGGGGCACCGACTGGCCCGGGCCGGGCGTTCCGGCCATCAAGGGGAACATTGAGAAGTTCAACGCGCTGCCGATCGGGGCCACGGCGAAGCGCAAGATTTTGTACGACAATGCAGCACGGCTTTTTCCGCGTTGAACTATTTTGTCGGCCAGCGGTTTTTAGTTTGCGGCAGTTGATTTCGCATCGAGGAATCCCAAGGCTTTTTGGCGACTGAAAAACAATCAATGCGCTTCTACGACCAGGCGATTGAAACGGCGCCGCGTGAGCGGTTGCGAACGCTTCAGTTCCAGAAGTTGCAAAAACTTCTTCTCGAGATTTTTGGCCCCAACCGGTTCTACACCAAGAAATGGAAGGATGCGGGAATCGTCGCGCCGGAGATCCAGTCACTTTCTGATTTCCAGAAGCTCCCGTTTACTTGCAAATCGGAACTTGCGCGTGCGCAGGAAGAAGCTCCGCCCTTTGGCACCAACGCGACCTTTCACGTGGATGCCTACACGCGCGTTCATCAGACATCCGGAACCACGGGCACGCCGCTGCGCGTCGTGGACACTCCCGAAAGTTGGGAATGGTGGGGAGACTGTTGGGCGCATGTCTTGAAGGCCGCGGGCGTGACCTCGGCAGATCGCGTGTTCCTGGCATTTTCGTTCGGCCCTTTCATCGGTTTCTGGGCGACGGTCGAAGGAACAAGGAAGATCGGCGCGATGGTGATTCCCGGCGGCGGCTGGGATTCCATCCAGCGCTTGCACATGATGCGTGACCTCGGAGCGACGGTGGTGTGCTGCACGCCAACGTATGCGTTACGGCTCGCCGAGGTGGCTCGCGCGGAACTTTTCGACATGCGCGCAATGCAGGTTCGCACGCTGATCCATGCAGGAGAGCCGGGAGCGAACGTGGCGCGGACGAAATCGCGCATTGAAAGGGAGTGGGGCGCGAAATGTTTCGATCACGCAGGCGCTTCCGAAGTGGGAGCGCATAGTTTCGAATGTGAGGTTCAGCCCGGAGGAATCCATCTCATCGAAAGTGAGTTCATTGCCGAGGTCCTCGACCCGCAATCGGGCGAAGAAGTGCCCACTGGCGAAATCGGAGAACTGGTGATCACGAATTTGGGCCGCGCGGGATTTCCGGCGATCCGTTATCGGACCGGAGATCTGGTGCGATTGAACCTGGCTCCTTGCGCTTGCGGACGCACTTTCGCGCGCTTCGACGGAGGATTGCTGGGCCGAAGCGACGACATGGTGACGATCCGCGGTGTGAACGTCTACCCGACAGCGATCGAAAACGTAATCCGTCAGTTTGGAAGCGTGGACGAGTTCCAGGTGACGGTCACAACTTTGCATGAGATGGACGATCTCGAAGTGCAAATCGAAGTCGTGTCCGGCAACGATCCCGAACACGTGCGTACGCACGTCGAGCAGGCCATCTACCACGCGCTTTCGCTGCGTCCGACGGTCAAAGTGGCCGCGCCGGGCACCCTCACCCATTTTGAGATGAAAGCTCGCCGCTTCCGGCGGCTCGGCGGCGCTTCAGAAAACCAACCAGGGTAATCGGGTACATCCCGGCATACCCGGCCGGCAATGAATTTATTTTTGGCCAGCCACAACCTGAACACCTGTTCTTTTTCTGAACCATCGTTCAGAATTCTTTGACATCGTTCGCCGGAAGATGGACACTAAGCAGGCAGTTCGATGCTGCAGCCTTTCCGTCGTTCGAACGCCGGAGAATGAAGTTGCCCAACATCCAAGCGAAGACTCCGCGCAATGGCCATCCCAAGCGACGCTATCTTGCGCGGCGTCTGGAAATCTTGCGCGCCGCGGGGAGAGAGTTTCGCGTGCGCGGGTTTGCGGAGACCGGCATGCGTGACATTGCGGCGGCGGCGGCACTTTCTCCTGCGAATCTTTACAACTACTTCCGGGGAAAACACGAAATCCTCTTTTTTTGTCAGGACAATTCCCTCGACCGGATGATCGCGGCTCTCGACAAGGCTCGCCGGATGAGAACCAGCGCAGCGATAAAGCTGCGCATGGTGATCGTGTCGCATTTGCGGTGCGTACTCGATGAAGTCGAGGGTTCCGCCGCGCATCTTTTGACGACTGCGTTGCCGCCGCGCCAACAACGCTATGTGGTAACAAAACGCGACAAGTATGAAGAAGGCGTACGGAATTTGATTGCTGCCGGCATGCGATCGGGGGAATTTGTTCCCGGCGATGCGGCGCTTGTGGTGCGCGCCATCCTTGGAGGCCTGAACTGGAGCGTTCAGTGGTTCAATCCCGAGGGACCGCTAGCCGCGGCGGAGATCGCGGAGAGATTTGCGGACTATCTGATCCGAGGATTGCTGACCAGACTAGGTGCTCTCCAGCGGCTTTCCTTTGATCGGGAAGCGCATCGCGCAGTCCACGGGCCTGTTCTACAGGGAGAAAAAAAACGCGCATCGGTTAGGTAATACTTTCGAAAGGTGCCGGAACGTGACCACACTGCCCATCGAATCGCAAAAATCGTCACAGATACGATTCACTTTGAACGGCGAAGAGACCGATGTTTCCTTCGCGCCTTACAAGACACTGTTGGAGGTACTGCGCGAAGATCTCGGTCACACGGGCACGAAGCACGGCTGCGAACTGGGAGAATGCGGGGCTTGCGCCGTACTTCTGAACGGCAGGCCCGTGCTTTCCTGTCTCGTGCTTGCACTCGAGTGTGGTGGAACGCAAGTACTGACTGTGGAAGGCCTCGGACAAGACGGAAACCTTCATCCCTTGCAGGATGCTTTTGCCGATCTCGGCGCGGCGCAGTGTGGATATTGCACGCCGGCAATCCTGGTCACGGCGAAGGCTCTGCTGGATCGGAATCCTCACCCCAGCCGCGATCAGATCCGCGAAGCGATCTCCGGAAATCTGTGCCGGTGCACGGGCTATCTTCAGATTTTCGAGGCCGTCGAAGCCGCGATGCTCAAAATCGCAGACCAAAGGAAATCTGTAACCCAGATTCCAAAGTGATGGCAGAAACAAGCACCGAGGAGAGCGCATGCCGAATGAAAAGGATTCGCGAAAGACCCCGGTTGACGCTCCAAAAGCCAATGGGGATGAACTTCGCGTGATCGGAGTCCCTCGGCGCAGAGTCGATGCCCGCGCGAAAGTGACGGGCCAAACGCGCTTCGCCGACGACATTTTCCTGCCGCGTATGGCGCACTGCAAACTACTGCGGTCACCCCATCCTCACGCGCGCATCCGAAAAATCGATGTGTCGCGCGCCATAGCTCATCCGGGAGTGTATCTGGTGCTGACGGGGAAGGACGTTCCCATGCGGTACGGAATTCTTCCGGTAAGCCAGGACGAGCAAGCTCTTTGCGTCGACCGCGTGAGGCACGTGGGAGATCCGGTCGCCGCCGTCATCGCGCGCGAGGAGCTGACAGCATTTGAAGCGCTAGACTTGATCGATGTCGATTATGAAATCCTTACGACGATATCCAGTCCCGAGGAAGCCCTGGCGACTCCTGAGCCACGAATTCACGAATACGGCGAAGAAGGAAACATTCATAAACTCGTGGCGCTGGAGTTCGGCAACGTGGAGGAAGGTTTTGCCGACGCAGATGAAATTTTCGAAGACACTTTTTTCTTCCAGGGGAGCACCCATCTCCCTATCGAGCAGCACGCTTCGGTCGCCATCAAGGATCCCGATGGCAAGCTGACGATTTGGTCCAGCACGCAGACCCCTCATTACCTTCATCGCGCGCTCGCCAAAGTGCTGGAAATGCAGGCCGCGCATATTCGCGTGATCGCCACGCCCAACGGCGGCGCCTTCGGCGGGAAAAGCGATCCGTTCAATCACGAAATCGTTGTAGCTAAGGCCGCTCTGCTGCTCGATCGGCCCGTCAAGATTTGCCTGACACGCGAGGAAGTTTTCTATTGTCATCGCGGCCGCCATCCGGTCCTGATGAAATTCAAAACCGGCGTCAAAAAGGACGGCGCGATTACTGGAATGCATCTCCAGACGCTGATCGACGGTGGCGCGTATGGCTCGTACGGAGTCGCCAGCACGTTCTACGCCGGCGCATTGCAAACCACCACGTACCACATCCCGCGATATCGCTATCAAGGCTGCCGCACTTTCACGAACAAACCACCCTGCGGACCCAAGCGCGGACATGGCACTCCTCAACCGCGCTTCGGTCAGGAAGTCCAACTCGACAAGATCGCGGAGAGACTCACGATCGACCCGGCAGATCTGCGGCTCCGGATCGTCGAGTCCTCAAACGCCGTGACGGCAAATTTCTTCCGTCTGGGAACCGTCAATCTTGCCGAGTGCCTTCGACGCATCGTCAAAGTATCCGATTGGAAAGAAAAATTCCGCAAACTCCCTGAAGGCCGCGGCGTGGGTCTGGCTTGCTCCGCTTACCTGACCGGCGCCGGACTTCCCATTTACTGGAACAAAATGCCGCACTCCGGAGTTCAACTCAAATTCGACCGCAGCGGCGGCGTTTCCATTTTTTGCGGAGCGACGGAGATCGGGCAAGGCTCGGACGATGTTCTCGCGGGAATTGTCGCCGAGGTTCTGGGCATCGACACCTTCGACATTCGACTGTTCACCGGTGACACGGACCTCGGGCCGGTGGACCTGGGATCGTATTCGAGCCGCGTCACGCTGATGGCGGGAAACGCAGCATTGCAGGCCGCGGAACGCGGAAAAGCAATCCTTGCCGCCGCCGTAGCGGATAAACTTGAAGTACCTAAGGAACGGCTGCGCTTTATTGACAAACGCGTATTCGATTCCGCCGCCCCGGAGAAAGGGGTCACCTTTCAGGAAGCTGTTTGCCTGGCAGAAGCTCGTTTTGGCACGATCGGCACGGTGGGCTCCTACACTCCGCCGAAGTCTCCCGCTTTGTACAAGGGCGGCGGAGTGGGGCCGTCTCCCACCTATTCTTATTCCGCTGCTGTCGTCGAAGTCGAAGTGAACTCCATCACCGGGTGGATCACCGTTCCAAAGATTTGGATTGCCCACGACATCGGCCGCGCGTTGAATCCTGCACTAGCGCGCGGCCAGGTCGAAGGCAGCGTCTACATGGGGCTCGGCGAAGCGCTGATGGAGGAGCAAGANTTCCGGCGCCTTCCGAAAAAGCTTTCTCATGCACTGGTGCACAAATTTCCTTCTATCCTCGAATACAAGAGCCCGACCTCGCTCGACATGCCCGAAGTGATTACCGAGCTGATCGAAGAGCCCGATCCTCACGGCCCTTTTGGCGCGAAAGAAGTCGGCCAAGGCCCGCTCCTGCCGATCATGCCTGCGGTCGCCAACGCCGTCTACGATGCTGTCGGAGTGCGGATTGATGAAATCCCCGTCACTCCGGAAAAGATCATGAAGGCCCTTGCGGAAAAGAAAGCGGGACGTGACCCGCGCTTTGGACCGAACCATTTTCCGCACGTCAATTGGCCCGAGGCACTGCGCGTCCCGCCGCCATGGGAAGGGGGCGACGGAAACGCGGTGAACGACGTTCCCCGTAGGCAAAAACCTCGCCAGGAGAAAGAGCAGGTACTCGCGCCATGATGCGACTGCCACTTTTTGACTTCCGCGCGCCGCAATCGCTCGAAGAAGCAGCGCGCATTCTGGACGGCGAGAGGGCCAATGCGATGCCGCTCGCCGGCGGCACGGACCTGCTGCCGAACATGAAAAGGCGGCAACAAGTACCGCGGACGCTGGTGAGCTTGCGTCACATTCAATCCTTGAGCGAAATTGAATTAAGCGGTGCCGGTTTGCGGCTCGGCGCTTGCCTGGCACTCTCCGACATCGCGGCGGACCCGCGCTTTCAAAATGGATTTACGGCGCTGGCGCAAGCGGCTTCGCTTGTGGCCACTCCGCAAATCCGCAACATGGCGACGCTCGGCGGAAACATCTGTCTGGATACGCGCTGCAATTATTACGATCAAAGCTACGAGTGGAGGAAGTCGATCAATTTCTGCCTGAAAAAAGACGGCACGAAATGCTGGGTCGCGCCGGGAAGTTCAAAGTGCGTGGCGGTCTCCTCGACGGATACGGGCCCGGCACTGATGGCGCTCGGGGCGCGAGTCCGGCTGGTGTCGCGGTCGGGAGAGCGCGAGGTCCTACTTTGCGATTTGTACAACAACGACGGGATCGACTATATCAAGCGCAGGCCGGATGAAATTCTGGCCGAAGTATTGCTGGATTCTTTGCACGGATGGAAGAGCACTTACTGGAAACTCCGGCGCCGCGGCTCTTTCGACTTTCCCGTGCTTTCCGTTGCAGCGGCGGCGCACCTCTCCAGAGATAACGTGGTCGAGGACGCTCGCATTGTCGTGGGCGCGGCAGCCTGCCGTCCGCTGTCCGCTGCGGATGCGGCAAAATCGCTGCTAGGCCGCCCCTTGAATCGGCAGACCATCGAGGAAGCCGCCGCTCTCGCGG
>JGI12635J15846_10006130_pt1 | contig 10325 bp, 10 predicted proteins | sample BlaSpr_A8_OM2_M2_FD_15846 | JGI IMG/M metagenome (IMG submission 15846) | reverse complement strand
GACTCCGGGAGCCGAGAACGTAACGTCTAAGCGGCCATCATCACTGCGGGAGACGCCGCCGCGCCGACCGCCTGAAGTATGGGTCTTGGCGGTGTACCGCACCTTCACTGCTTCCTGGGTTGAATCAGCTACTGCGTTGGTGTTCTGATAGCTTGTCATCCTTATCTCCGATAGATTCATTCTGTTCCGTCTTGTGGCTACCAACGGCCGGCGTGCACACCGCCGTCGACGTGAAGCACCTCTCCCGTTACTTGATCTGCCTGGGCGAGGTAGAGAACGGCATCGGCAACGTCTTTTACGTCCGCGATTCTTCCCATTGGCTGCAATGTCTTTAGAAAGTCCTTGGGATTATCCTTGTGCATTGGCGTATCGACGACGCCCGGGGCTACAGCGTTGAATCGGATACCTTGTTTTGCATACTCAATCGCGAGACTCCGAACGATTGAATTCAAGCCTCCTTTAGTGATCATGGGGACCGAGCCATTCACGCCAAGAATCGGCTGATCGGCAAGAGCGGCGGTGATGCTTACGACGCTCTCTGATTTCTGCTTCAGCATCTGTTTCACAGCAAGCTGGGTGATGTGAAGGAATCCCAGCAGGTTCGTTGAGACCGAGGCGTTGAAGTCCGCGATAGAGAATTCCGTGAAAGGCTTCGTGAGAAAGATTCCGGCGTTAGTCACCAGAACATCGATACTGCCGAAGTTCTTGATTGCTGCTTCGACGACCTTGGCGGCAGTCTCCGGCTTACCAATATCGCCATCGATGAGAACCAGGGCGGTCGAGGCAGTCAACTGTTGACTTACATTGCGAGACGTCGCAACGACGTTATAACCCTTTTTCAGGAAGGCCCCGACTAAACCGGCGCCGATTCCGCGCGATGCTCCTGTAATGATTGCTGTCTTGTGGTCTGGCATGTGACTCCTGTTTAAAGCTTCGGATCCTTAACGCGAAGAATTGATAAAGCCTCGGAACTCGGGCAACTTCACATCGTCAGAACAACGCGAAATTGTGCCTTGCCGCTCATCATGCGCGCGTAAGCTTCACCCGCCTTTTCCAGCGGGTATGTCTCGATCATGGGACGCACGCCCGTAAGTTCTGCGAAGTTCAGTGTGTCCTCTTCACCGGCTGATGTTCCGGCAGCCCAGCCTTGAATATTTCCGGTCCGGGTAATGAGCTGTATCGGTGTGACCTCAATGGGATCAGATGAAACGCCGATAACGATCAGCTTGCCGTTTGGCCCCAGACCGTCGATGAGTTCGGACATAGCTTTTGAGTTTGGGGCGGTGGCCAGGATGACCTGTGCGCCGCCCAACTTTTGCAAAGCCTCTGCTGCGTTCGTCGATTTGGTATCGATGTACACACTGGCTCCGAGCTTCTTCGCGAGCGGCGCGGTTTCGGCCCCGAGCCCAATAGCCGCCACCTTGTAACCAAACTTGTTAGCGAATTGAATTCCAAGATGGCCCAGACCGCCGATGCCCTGAATCGCGACAAGGTCGCCGGGCAACGCGCCACTGTTCCGAAGCGAGTCAAATGTGGTAACCCCGGCGCACAGCAGCGGTGCTGCTTCGGCGTCCCTTAGAGTTTCCGGTATTGCCACCACTGCCTCCACCGGAGCCACCATGTATTGCTGGTATCCTCCGTCGTAGCTGATGCCTGGAACTTTCAAATTCCGGCAATTGCGAAAATCTCCTCGCCGGCATTCGCGACACGTATTGTCGTGGCCGCCGTGCCAGCCGACGCCAACGCGCTGCCCCTTCTTCCACTGGGAAACACCAGCGCCTACCTCATCGACGATGCCCACCACTTCATGTCCTGGAACTCGCGGATATTGAATTCCGGGCCATAAGCCTTCTTTCGTGAACACGTCACTGTGGCAGACGCCACAAGCCTGGACCTTGATCCGCACGTGTCCTGCACGGGGTTCAGGGATCTCGCGTTCGACGATCTCGAAATTTGCTCCCGGATTAGAGACTTGCGCCACCTTCATCGTTCCTACTGCGATTGCTGTCGTTGCCATAAATCCTCCTATGAACTTCCAGTGAAGTTCCGAAGCTTGTTAATCGATCAAAACAGAGGTGCGAAGGCGAAACAATTGGACGAAGGTATCGTCGATACCTTTGTATTAGGCGACGTCCGCGGCGAATGATCGGTCATGCCGTGCGGCGTTCAATCGATTTGCAAGTCGCGCCGACGCCGCGATCGTGACCTCCCGCCAATGTCGGCTTGTAGATCCGGGCTGGCTATCCATTAATTCCAACTCGTCGAGCCAGTCCATTGCCGAAAGCTGGGCCTGATCTGGACCGAGCAATTCTTTCACCGCGCTGATGAACGCTGAGAACTCGCGCTCCGCCATCAGCGTCTGCTCCTTGCAAATGGAAGTGGACAATGATTCTTTCGTGTTCATTGGATCCTCGTGCGTTTCAGCTATGCCGGCGCCAGTAGTGGGGCTTTTATCCGCCAGGTGGACCAGAATGACTCACATGGCGTGCACAAGTGTGATCACACCAGAGGCGTAGACACGAAACAATTAGACGATGGTATCGACCATACCTTCATATCGGCGGGGAGGGAGGGTGACGCTCTTTCTAGTCTTTTCTCTTAGGCTTTGTGCGCTTTGATCTTTATTATGTGTTGTCGGGCCAGTTCTGCAGAACCGATACCAAAGTACAATGGACACGCACCTACGGGGTGGCTCATTCTTCTGTGGGAATGATGCGGGGAGCCACTGCCGAGGCGTCAGGTGAGGAACTCACTATGAAAACAATCTTGGCGCCCATCTCCTTGGCTGGATCGCAACTCGGCAAAACACGTCATGTCTGCGCGTTTTTCAATAGCGATGAAGAAGAGTATCGCGTGCTATTGCCGTTCATAAAGGATGGGTTCGAGCGTGGAGACAAGGCGATCCACGTCATTAGTCCTGATCAACACCGTGACCACCTGCAACGATTAGCCGGCATAGGAGTTGACTCGACCGCTGTCGAACGAAGCGGCCAATTTGAACTTCGGAGCAGCACGGAAGCCTATCTTCAAGACGGTCGGTTCGATCAGGATCGCATGCTGCAGTCGTTCGAGCAGATGGCGAGCGGCAATGCCGAGGGAGGATTTCCCCTGAGTCGCATTGTTTGCCGCATGGACTGGGTGCCTGACGGTCAGTCGCACATCGACGATCTGATTGAGTTTGAAGCGAGGGTCAATGATGTGTGGTGTCGCCACGATGATGCGGTCATCTGCACGTACCGCCTTTCGAAGTTCGGCGGAGACGCTGTGATTGACATCATGCGCACGCATCCGTTAGTCATCGTCGGCGGCATTCTCCAGCACAATCCGTTCTTCGTGCCGCCAGGGGAGTTCCTGCGCGAAATACGCGCACGGCGGGCAGGGCAGCCTGCGCGGCCCGTGACGGCAGGCTGACCATGAAAGCGCAAATCGAACATCCCGCCGGCGAGATCAGGCGCCTTCAACGTTGCATTAATGATCTGGTCAGCCTCCTCGCTCTTCCTGCCATGTGGAGTGGCAGTAAACCCTCTGACATCGTTCATACCTTGCTCGACTCACTCCTTCGCATGCTCGATCTGGACTTCGTGTATGTGAGCTTGACAGACCTAATCGACGCAGCGCCCTCCGAGACGGTCAGGGTCGCTCAATCGCGAGAACAGATGTTCCGACCGCGGGAACTCTGTGCGTCCCTCAAGCGCTGGTTGGGAGACGACCCACAAAAACGTTATATCCAGGAACGCAGTCACATTGGAGACGAAGAGGTTTCACTCGTGTCCTGTCCTCTTGGAGTTCACCGTGAACTCGGGGTCATCGTAGCGGGGTCTTGTCGAGCAGATTTCCCGCTGAATACCGAGGCACTTCTTCTGGGCATAGCGGCTAACCAGGCGTTGACCGTGCTACAACAGGCACGAATGTTGACCGAGCAGAAGCACGTTGCCGACGAACTCGATCAACTCGTCGCGCAACGGACCGCAGAACTTGCTGCAGCCAACGAAGTGCTGAGAAAGGAAGTCGCCGAACGCAGGCGCGCCGAGGAAGCCCTGGCGGCCAGTGAGGAAAATTTACGCTTAATTGTCGACAGCATTCCAGGCTTGGTGGCACTCTTTACGCCGGCTGGCGAAGTAGAACTCGTCAATCCCCAACTCGTGGAGTACACCGGCAGGACGCTGGAGGAATTGAGGCTCTGGGGAACAAGCGACACGGTTCATCCTGAGGACCTTCCTCGTGTCGTCCGGCTCTTTATGGGATCGATCGCATCGGGTGATCCATACGACTTCGAGACGCGCATCCGACGCTTCGATGGCGTGTATCGCTGGTTTCAGGTGCGCGGGCTGCCCGTCCGAGATGAAAATGGACGAATCCTTCGCTGGTGCGCTCTGGACACCGATATTGACGAGAGGAAGCGCGCAGAGGACGCACTCAAACGCAGTGAAGCGTTTCTAGCCGAAGCCCAGCGTCTGAGTCGAATCGGCAGTTTGTCCTGGCGTGTGGAGATAGGCGAAATCACGTGGTCAGAGGAACTCTATCGCATTTTTGGGTTTGAATGGGATGTGCCTGTGACGCTTGACTTGATCGCCACTCGAGTCCATCCAGAAGACATCCCGCTGATGAACGATATGGTCGAAAGGGCGCGAGGCGCGGTCAGAGATTTTGAGTACGAACACCGGTTACTGATGCCTGATAATACGGTCAAATACCTGCACTTGATCGCGCACGGGATTCGCGACAATGACGGGCGGCTGGAATATATCGGTGCGGTTCAGGATGTGACCCAGCGTAAAAGTTCGGAAGAGGCACTTGCCAAGGCCAGGTCGGAGCTCGCTCACGTCGCCAGTGTCACGAGCCTCGCTACCTTGACGGCTTCAATCGCGCACGAAGTGAACCAGCCGCTCTCAGGTATCGTCACTAACGCCAGCACTTGTCTGCGGATGCTGACCTTGGATCCGCCGAACGTCGACGGTGCGCGTGAAACGGCCCGACGAACGATTCGCGATGGCAACCGTGCGTCTGATGTGATCACGCGATTGCGCGCACTCTTCAGCAAGAAACATACGCTCGCTGAGCAGGTCGATCTGAATGACGCTGCGAGAGAGGTGATTGTTCTGTCACTGAGTGAGCTTCAAAGAAACCGGCTGATCATGCGATGTGAACTTGCCGACGACCTCCCGCTGGTCGCAGGTGACCGCGTGCAGTTGCAGCAGGTAATTCTGAACCTCCTCCGGAATGCTTCGGATGCGATGACTACCGTCGATGATCGCCCTAGGGAATTGTTGATCAGGACCGAACGAGACGAAGGCGATCGGGTGCTCCTCAGCGTGAAAGATGCGGGGATCGGTTTCGATCCTCAGACTGTCGACAGACTCTTCGAAACGTTCTACACAACTAAGAATGACGGTATGGGGGTCGGACTATGCGTGAGTCGCTCCATTATCGAGAGTCATCAGGGTCGTTTATGGGCAACGCTGAATAACGGTCCGGGAGCTACGTTCTCGTTTTCTATTCCTCGGGGACTCGACGGCGCGACCCGCGCCGACCGTGATCGTGACATGCGGTCGCCTGCCAGAGCCGATACGGATGCTCTATGAGAAATCTATGAAATCCACACTTACAAGAGATCGCGATCATCTTCGTCCGCCGCGCCGGTGTTGATATCGGCGCCGAACCAATACCAAGGGACAATGGCGCTCTCCACTGGAGTGGCGCATCCTTGTGACATGGACCGCCCCCAAGTCGCCTTTTCATCCGCCCTTCTTTGCGGACCCGAGGGTTTTGACGGCCGCCGAGACCAGTCGCGGCATTCGGACACCAGCCGTGACGGATCCGGCACAAAATCTATGAAAGTTACACGTTCACTTGTGTCAATAGTCGATGACGATGAGTCCGTGCGTGAGTCGCTACCCGACTTGCTGAAGGAGTTCGGCTTTGCAGTCCGCGCGTTCTCATCGGCGCAAGAGTTCCTCGCGTCCGATTGCGTCGGCCAAACCAGATGTCTGATCCTCGACATTGCCATGCCTGGAATGACCGGACCCGCCCTTCAGCAGGAATTGAAGCGCCGTCGGCAAGAGATTCCAATCGTCTTCATCACCGCTCAGCGAGATGAGGCTGTGCGCTCGCGATTGCTCGAACAGGGTGCGGTGGAGTGCCTGTTCAAGCCATTCAGCGACACGGCTCTGCTTCAAGCGCTCAATGTCGCACTTCGAGTGAGCTAGGTGATCTGCTATGTGCTGCGTCAGGAGGATATAAAATGAATTTAGCCCGCGCACTTGGCCATGAAGTGGGGTCATCACCCATGTCGGACGGCACACCAATCGTGTTCGTCGTTGACGACGACGTCTCCGTACGCGAGTCGCTGGAGTTGTTGATTCGCTNCGAAGGCTGGCAGCCGGAAATATTCGCGTCCGCGCAGGANTTTCTCAGCCGCCCACGAGTCCTTGTTCCGAGCTGCCTCATACTTGACGTTTCTCTTCCGGGTCTCAATGGTCTCGATCTGCAGAAACGCATCGCCAGCGATCGGACCGACATGCCGATCATCTTCATTACGGGTCACGGTGACATACCGATGTCCGTCCAGGCCATGAAGGCGGGCGCTATCGAGTTCTTGACGAAACCATTCGGCGATGATGTGCTGTTGAGTGCCATCCGAAACGCCATCGAGCGCAGCCAGGCCACACTTAGTCGCGAGGCGGAGCTGCGGGCGCTTCGGGACTGTTACGCGTCGCTCACGCCTCGCGAAAGGCAAGTCATGACCTTGGTAGCCGGCGGTCTATTGAATAAACAGGTTGGGGGCGAGCTCAACATCAGCGAGATCACGGTAAAGGCGCACCGAGGTCAGGTGATGCGAAAGATGAAGGCTGACTCTCTCGCCGATCTGGTGACAATGGCCGCGAGACTCCGCCTTGCACGTGTGACGGGCCCTAACCCTCCCCGACCGCTTGATCATGGGTCTTTTGGGAACAAGCGGCAAATCTGACTCAACTCAAGGCACACTCATTTCTCTTCGGCCAAAGATTGTCTTGAGAGCATCTTCGTGCAGTACCTCAGGGGAGATGCAATTATTTACTTTTCGAGCCTAGCAGACCCCGCAAACCGCGCCACCAATCCCCCTCGATAGAGTGCTGTTTCGCTGCGAGAGTACGGCTTGGTCGGAGCCTGTACCAACTCGGTTTGCCTCTGTTACGATTCATTCACGGGGCAGGGACAGCTGCTCTGGGTTCGTGTTGCCTGTAGCACAGTTTTTGGAAAACCGTTGAGCTTGGTGTCCATGGTGTCCATTAACCTCGAAATTTGGTTCTAAGGGGTTGAAACAGGCGACACAGGCGAATCGATTGAACCTGAGGAAAGCCTCTAAAGACGCGGGTTTCCGATAAAGGTAAAAAAACAAGTTGGGGACGTAGTTCAGTTGGTTAGAACGCTGCGCTGTCACCGACTTCCTGTACAGAATCGATGAGACAGCGACCCTTTCCTAAGTAGCACCTTTAACGCGAAACTTCTCCCTTCCACTTTAGGCCTTCACGAACTCGACATCGAGAGTGATAGTGACCTCGTCCCCAACGAGGATTCCGCCGGTCTCGGGCAATTTAACGGATTCGCGTCATCTCAATGAGATATTCTTCGACACCCTTTAGGTTTTTTGATTGCGCCAAGGCTATTGCCTGACCGATACCTTGGGCGGCGCCGGTTACCAAGGCCAGCCGCCCTTCGTGCGTTCTGGAAGTGGGTTTCATTGGTCAGGCCATCAACGACAACGCATTTGGTGTCGAAGCAGCCCGGCAAAACGGGCGAACCCCGAGCTACCTTGCTTTCCGCAAGGAAATTAGGCCTTTACGAACTCAACGTCGAGAGTGATGGTGACTTCATCACCAACGAGAATGCCGCCGGTCTCGAGGGCAGCGTTCCAGGTCAGTCCGAAGTCCTTTCGGCTGATCTTTGTGCTCGCAGAGATCGCAACCCGCGTGTTGCCCCATGGGTCCTTGGTAGGTGGAGTGGGCCCTTCCACCGCGAAGCGGACCTTATGGGTGACGCCGTGTATGCTCAGGTCGCCTTCGACGGTCAACTCTCCGTCCCTGACGACACTGAGGCCTTTGGACTTGAAGTGCAGGGTCGGGAACTTTTCCACATCAAAGAAATCGGCGCCCTTCAGGTGAGCATCGCGTTGGGCATCGCGAGTCTCGATTGAGGCAGCTTCAATGACAGCCTCGACGCGCGAGTTGGCCAAGTCAGATTCATCCAGGAACAAAGCTCCAGAAACCTTCGAGAATTGGCCTTTCACATTGGCGATCATCATGTGCTTTACTTTGAACTCCGCGATGGAGTGAGCGGGGTCAATGTTCCAGGTGGTTGTTGAGGTTTGTGTTGGAGCTGGTGTCGCTGAACTAGTCATGGTAGTCGTCCCCTTTCGGCTGTCTGTAGTTGCCTCAAGAATCTGTTTTCCTTTCACCTCGTTTTTGGGAATAGAAACGTCATGTCGAATCTTGCGGACCAGCTTGTTGTGCCGTCCGGACGCTCCACGTTTCGAAAAAACTGCGCATAGGTGTTCACAGGACGCTTTCCGAAGTGAACAATCCTTCCGACTCCGCCACCCACTGGTACGGTCCATCGATTATTGCTATTTGCTTCCCAATTCGAGGTAATGATCGGCGACGACGTTAGATACCACCCGTGCCGCATGTTGTAGTTCACGAAGGGCTGCAACAGCATTTGATTTACATCTGGTCGCTTTGAGGGTCCTGCCACAGAGAATAGGTTTTGCACCAGCGTTCCAAATAACCAATGCCCTCGGATAGTCAGCGCAACTGCAGTGGGTCCCATGCTGACTTTCTTTGTTCCAAGGATGTCGTCTGTTGCGGTAGGTAAGGAAATGACTGGCCCTGCACCCCAAATGACCTTGCCTACTTTTGCAGGTGAAAAGAACAACGAAGTTTGCACATCTCCCAGCCCGGTCGTTCCGTTCACGCCTGGAGCGAGGTCGGGAACTTGGATTACTGGGACAACAGTCCGAGTAATCAGATTCCAGTCATCCGACAACTTGAAGGGGACAACAGGTTTGAACTGCAGGACGTAGCCGTCTTCTTTTTTGATCCCTGTGTGAGGGTTGAAATCATTTTCTAGCGGCACTGAGATTAGCCTCGCGATGGGATTCTGGGCTTGCTTGGCTATCTCGGATGTTCCTTTTTCCGAGGATTCCTGTGCGCGGGCTGGCACGACTCCGCGAGACAGCATGCTCATGGCGACTGCCAGGATCCACAATGCCGCGCGGAATTGGGGCCACCGCGCGGACAATCTTGCCGAGGCAACTGCGCACTCTCGTTGATGGTGGAAGTCTTCCGTTGCGACGTGGCGGCGCCGCCCCGATCCCGAAACAGCGACTGCAGTCTGAAATCCCTTCATTATTCCTCCGATTGTTCCTTCTGCTGGACCAGAATCGATTGTTGGCTTAGGTTCAGCTTTCAAGCTGACAATCAACGCGATCTCAGCGCGTCTGTTAGGTTTCCTCGTTTGGAAACTTGAATGAGTCAAAAGCAAGGCTGTTGCCAAACGCACGGATCGATCCAGGGAAGTTAGGTCATTGAAGGCGCATGTGTTAGATGGTCGTGAGGAAGTTCAAGCAGTGAGCCTGGCTGTCAGCCGGCGTCGAATGATGGTGACGCGTCAACATTGGTGACGTGGATCCGTTCTAGAAACTAGCCAGCTCAGTGTGCACAGGAAGAATGTGAGCACTTGTGTCGATGAAACCGAGAGGCAACGCTTGAACCCATTTTCACAAATGGATAAATCGTCAATGTCGCACAGCTGGAAGGTTCTAAGCAGAGCGGCCAAGAGTTAGGACTGGAAAACACCTGAACGGTGGAATCCGTTCCGAGTGGCCAACTCGAGAATCGATGTTTCCACGGTTGGCGTAGGTTCGAGCACCGGCAATCGTGTAGTAGCTACGGATGGAACGAGCCAGCGCGAAGCGCTGTACCTTCTGATCGTGACGAATCAGATGCGAAGGGACGGCCGATTTCAGGAGTGCTCGAAACAGCTCTCTCCTGCACGATCATTGGCCCAGCCAAGAACGCGCTGCGGCCTCCTTTTACAGCTTTGGCAAATGCGCTTGCCATCTGGACTGGGTCAAGGGCACGCGACACAGCTGTATTTAAGAGCACGCCGTCGAAGCCCCACTCCATCACCTGACAGGCTTGAGAGGGAAGGCCTATACCCGCATCCACGATCAACGGAATCTGGGGAGCACGTTCGCGCAGTTCGCGTAAACCGCGAGGATTGCGTGGTCCCTGACCGGTTCCGATGGGAGCTGCCCAGGGCATGAGTACCTCACAGCCAGCATCCAT
>JGI12635J15846_10006128_pt1 | contig 10328 bp, 12 predicted proteins | sample BlaSpr_A8_OM2_M2_FD_15846 | JGI IMG/M metagenome (IMG submission 15846) | reverse complement strand
CGCCGAAGGCTTGACACCCGCACAAGCTTCAATGCTCAATCAGAAAGTGTTCAAGGCCAGCTATAAGCAGGTATTCGCCCAGACAGAAGAATCGCTAAGAGCGGTCCCAAGCCACGAATAAGGTAGCGATGTTCGCCCCGCTTGCTTCTTCGCAGCAGTTCACCATTGAAGAAATCCGAAGTATCAAGATTTCGGATGTTTCCACCCCCTCGGCCACCACCTTCATGTTGAAGCTGTGCGCGAGTCGGATGGACGATTCCACGATCCGGCGATCGGCCTCGTCGGTCATACCTAGCGGCTTGAGGCCGCGTCGCGGTCATTGCAGCCTTGCAAGCGCCGCGCGGATTTCGTCCGCTTCGACATAGCGACTACATTTATACAACGTCTCTAGGTAGGCCGAAAACGGCAGCCCTGCTTGCAATCGGAATTGATTGCAAGCAACGGAAATCGGACCGCGACGATCCCAAGCTTAGAAGCGATGCGCCAGTCCTATCGTATCCACAACTTGCTGGTTGCGCGCTGACGGTGTCAGTCCCGCAATCGAAGCGACCGCGTTTTGTCCCAGCGAGTTCGTTCCGGAGGCACGCTGATAGGCGGCGACCATATAGACGTCCGTGCGTTTGGAGAAAAAGTAATGCGCACCGACAGTCACCTGCTGATAGCGGGCGCTCTGATCATTGGGGCCGTCGTCCCTGGTGAACGAATACGACAGTCCCACTGTCACGGGTACAGACACCTGATATTGCAGGTTCGCTTCGACCGTGTTGAAGGTCGAACTACCGGAGTACGACAGCGGGTTCGGTCCCGACGACGAACCCAATCCGGCAAATCGCGTGTTGGTGTAGACCAGACCTAATGTCGCCGGGCCGGCCGCGTATGAGCCGCCCACACCGAATATCTGCTCCCGGTGAGCCGACGCGTAACCCGCGATGACCGGGTTGCGTTGTGCGGTTGTCGCCGAACCAAGGGACCCAAAATTGTTCGTTGTGACGCCGCCCGCAGCCGGCGTTGCCCCAAACATCGAGATATTCGGTTCGAACGCGTCCACAAAAGCGATACCCAGACGCACTGGGCCTCCGGTATAGCCCATCCCGACTGACCAGATCTGATTCTCCGAAAAACTCCCCGCTACTCCACCGAGAGAATACAGCGCGTTGGCAGTGATGCCGTTCCACGTGGGTGAGGTGTATTTGAGCGAGTTGTTCTGCCGATTCGTACCACCGATGTTGTCGACGTCATCCGGATGAGAGCCGATATAGCCGGCCCACTGGGTAATGACAGCGAGAGGTGACACAAAATCCCACAGCGACGAATATTGGCGGCCGAGCGTGATACGCCCGGCAGCCGCCGACAAGCCGACAAACGCCTGCCTGCCGAACAACAGTCCTCCTTGTCCCAAGGTGCCGTTCGCCGCATTGAATCCGTTTTCGAGCGTGAACGATGCGGTCATACCACCACCGAGATCCTCTACGCCCTTCAGGCCGAACCGGCTCCCAAAGTAGGCAGATGTCGTTGCGTCCATCATGGAGTACTGCTGCCTGCCGGTTAGTTGACCCGACGAACGACCGGTCTGTGCATTGTTCACGAAGACAATGTCTGGATCAACGACTCCGTAAAGGGTGACACTGCCTTGCGCATGAACCACATGAATAGACATTGTGCACAATGCTATTGATGCCGCCATTTTTTTCATTGCGAGATCTCCAATCTTACGTAACCAAGTATTTTTATAAAAAAACAACACTACCGCCATCGCTTCCATATATCGGTAAGCTAAATTTTCTCCACCTATTTCAAATAGAATACCGATTCAATTTGAGTCCATCAGATCCGCGACCAAAGCCATTACGTCAGTCAAATCTTCCGTTCGAAAAGGTCCACTACTTGGAGACCCATAAACCCATTGACAGTATGGGACAACGGGGACCGGTCCTGAGCGAGCGGAATCCATGGGGCATTGCACATGTGGTCCCAGAAACTACAACTTAGCCGCCTTGGCAAAATATAAATGATCTATCGATAACTTACAATGCACTGCTCATCGGGGTATGCCCGGGGTTTTCTATGTGACTACCTCATCCCCGTCGTTCGGTGCGACGGCTCGGGACGACGTAACCACGCGATCGCCAAAGGTTAACCCTTCGCAAACGTTGTCCCCGGCCAAACACCTTGTTTTTAACTTAATTAATCGTACGATAAATTAAAAATCGTGGGCACAATCTGATCTTGCAATCACGATGTCGTCATGGAAAACGGCCTGCCAGGCATACCCGAGGGTCATGATGCCGTGCGGTATACTTTTGGGGCGACGCTTTGCGCGCCCCAACCAGTCCGCGCATGCGGGCTTCTTTTTTTTCAGCATCGGCTGCGGTTGCTTGAATTGCAGGAATATTCCCTGCCGCCCGAGAAAGATCATACTTCCGGGTCGCGCTCGTTGATTCGGTGCTGATGCGCAGGCACGTGCAACGCATCCCCCTGCTGTAGGCGCTATGACATTACACGGGAGTCGCGGATTCATCAGGAATGCGCCCTAATCAAACCGCACGGCGGAATCTTCGTGCTGACGTCGCTCTTGCTCACGTATTGCTACTGCTGGTCCACAGTCTGGCCGAACAAGCCGGGCGTCGCGCTGCGACGCGGCCCCTGCTGCGAATTCAGCCTCACGCAGATGTCGATGTACCACCTGCCGCGAGAGTCCTCACTGATATTGCCGGCGCCAACGTCGCGGTCTGCGAGACCGTAGCTGTCCCACAGTGACAGGGTCATTCTGCCGATAAACAGTTGGCCGTTGCAATAACGGACAGTGTTACCTCAAAACGGCGTCCAGCCCAGTGAGCGGCGTGCACCCTGCGACGTACCAGTGCAGCTCACCTTCCGGGCCTGCTTTCGTCGCATGGCGTGTTCCTCGGCAACGGCCTGGATCGTGCCCGAGTGAAGGCCAAGTCCCACCTTGCCGACGCCTTTCGTGTACGGATGGAAGTCGTATCCCGAGAGGAACAATTGCTCACGTTCCCACACCTTCACCGAAGGCTCATTGCAGTAGTTCCAGACGAACTTGACGTCGCGCGCGAGCGCTTCCGGAACCCGTGCATGGCTGTCTTTCAGTCGGAGGGGAAGAACGCGGGTCGTGTGCTGCATGTGTCGATACGGTTACTTCTCCGTATAGGCATGCTTTCGCTCCAATCGCGCTTCGCTGGCGACAACACCCTTCACCCCGGCCCGAAGGCCGAGGTCTTCAGGCTACGATCCGGTAAACCACGTCATCGTGGTCGATACGGACGGTCGGGCCGACGATGGGCTGATTTACGGTATCTTTGAGGTGCTCTAACTGAGGACGGCGTATATTATCAGCCTGTAGCAGTGAGATCTGGCCGTCGCCGAGATCTATGGGGAGGCGGTCGGGACGGAAGAGTTCCCTCTCGGCTTTTTGCCTTAAAGGCTACCTGGTCCCGGGTAGAGTAAGGAGGCGCAATGAACAAGTTGACCAGCTTCGAAGCCGACATCCGCCCGCTTTTTACGCAGCGGGATATTCAGGCGATGAGCAAGGCATTCAACCTAGCAAGTTATGATGACGTCAAGGCCCACGCGGCTGCAATTTTCGATCGGATTCGCGGGATTGGTGGCGCTGTCATGCCGCCGCCGCCGCCCAAAGGAGAAGGTCCATGGACCCAATCCCGCATTGATCTTTTCGCCAAATGGGTAGCGGACGGTTGCCCACCCTAGTCGGCCCGGAGAGGCTGCGGAGGAGCTGCCGATTTGCCAAGAGTGAGACGAAACGTCGGCAGGCGTGACCCGTCCAGAAACCAGTCGACGGATTTTGGGCTTGCTTGTTCGCGCTACGAAGGCTCCCCCACCTATTGTTCTACGACATCATCGCAAGATCGAGGGCGTGGCGCCGTCAGGACATTAATGTTTAAATGTGCGCCCGAAAGCGGTGCGCATGCCGCCCCGAGTGCTCCGGCTCGCACGACAACTATCGCGCGTACCTTCTCTCGAACCAAAGTCGTCGGCGTGCTTTAAGAACGCCTATCGACGGTATGAATGCGCATCCGATCTTCCCCCTCGTCGTGGTCGTGTCGGAACCTCGTGTCCACGAGTCTTTACTTGTTTAATGCCTCTTACCGCCGGGCAAATGAGACGCATTAAGATAGGTTCGGATGGTTGCAGGCCGTCGCCTGACCTCTTCTTCCCACCGCAGCAGGTTTGGGAAGGCAGACAGTTCTTGCTTCTGCTTTCTCCAAACGGTAACCCACGGAAATATTGCCATATCAGCAATCGTGTACGTATTGCCAGCGACGAAGTGAGTAATTCCAAGCTGGTGGTCCAGCACCCCGTAGAGGCGCGCCACTTCCCGGTGAAAATAGTCTCTATCCTGCATAGTCGCAATGAAGTGGTGATATAGCCCTCCAGCAGGTCCGAGCCCTCCTACCTGCCAAAACAGCCATTGGACAACTGCGCTTCGTCCACGCATGTCAGTTGGTATGAAAAGGCCAGACTTTTCCGCGAGGTAAAGGAGGATTGCCCCCGACTCAAAAATCGCTACCGACTTGCCACCGTCTGCCGGTTCATTGTCGACGATAGCAGGCATTTTCCCGCTAGGCGAGATCCTAACGAATTCCTGTTCATGTTGTTCGCCCGCTAGGAGATCAACGGGGATGGTCCGGTAGGGAAGCCCCGACTCTTCCAGGAAGATCATAATCTTAAGGCCATTCGGTGTGGGCCAATAGTAAACGTCGATCATGCCAGGGCCTCTAGTTGTTGCGCGTGGTTGAACGCTGCAACGGCAGGCGCAGAATACGATCCGCTTTCGCGAGATGCGACCGTACCCATCAACTCGGGAAACCAAATTGGGCACGAGATTCTTGTGCTAGTTCTGACCGTAGTGATGCTCATATCGTATTTCGCATCATTACTACTATCGCGTTCTTTGTTCAATGTCGACTCGTCCCGAGCGAGGGCATTCGCTGTCACCCTAGGATGCCAAGATTTTCTGTGGCCAGTTTGCCGCTATTGCACGCCGCCTACGAGAACCAAGGCAACTTGAATAGTCGTGCTCAACATTACGACTGCTGCGGCTGTTATGTCGCCTGCAGCGCTGACCGTGATCGAACACTCACAGGTTCAGCCTGCCTGGTCCATCGACGGTTCGCTCGATAGATTCAAAATCCCCTACGGCTTCCTCAAAACATTTATTAAGGCAGTCGTGCTTGCCCCGATCGAAGTGCTCGTATCGCTCGCAGGGTTACCGCTGCCGCGCCTGGTGGTCCAATCCATAAATTGACAATCCGAGCGAACACGGGGACTTTTTCACAAGTTATGCAACTCGGCCGCCCCCTGCCTCTTGCCTCGTGACCGACACGGCAGCACACGCGTCAATCAGCTCGTAATCGCCTGCTTCGCAACTGGCGTACTGCGGGCAATGCGTTAAGCATGGCCTCAGCGGAACTGTATGCGCTCGAATCGCCTGGCCACATCAAATCGTCAAAACAAGAGATTCTCACCAATGTTGTCGAGCTTTAAACTTCACTCAGGTGATACGCACCCTCCTAGGATTGCACACGATATCCACGGGTGCCTCGGATCATCTTGTTACGCCTGACAAGTAACGATGTCTGAACTACGGCTTTTCCAACAGTACGGCGGCAACAAGCGGCTATCTGAAATGCGACCTTACTCGTATAGCCTCTCGCGAGCCGCCGGCGAGTATAAGCTTGGCCGCCACGAAGCCAATTTGCTCAACGGGAATCGCAACGTTGTAATGGCATACACCGACAATACTGATCGGCTTGTCAGGCACTCTCCCGACTCGATCACCGATGTCCATTGCTACGGGTTTCCGAAAGACGGCCTTTTTCACGCTCCAGCCTCGCACCATTAGCTCGACTTCCGCCCCGCTGATATCGATCGGCTGCGTGCCAGCGATCCGAGCTTCCGCCTGAACACGTGTGACGCCGAGCACCGACTTCAGCGGAGAGGGTTGACAAATCCTCGGCGTGAGAAGGCCCGTGAAACCACCCTCCTCAACCGCGAGGCAACAACTGCATTGACGAGGCACAGAGCCGCGCCGTACACAATTGAATTTGCGCAAGCCAGGGTAACCGCCGAAACACAAATGAAGCCAGACCGACCGGTAAGCCGGCCCGCCGGGCACCGAAAGCGGCGAACCATTGTTTCAAACAAGCTCCGAAACAGCGCTGCCGGACGGCTTGGCCCCACCGTCGCTTACCTAAGTGAACAGAGTCGTGCGCGACGTGCGCTCCAGAGAACCGTGAACTTTCCTTCGCGGGACAAAGAACCTCAATTCCAGCGAGATCCGAGACTAGCCCGCCGAAGCACTTGAATCGACGCCAAGATCCGTTCCTTGTCGGCTGAACTCGCGATGCAACGTGGCGGCCCTTCGCGGTTACTTGCAAGTGTTCTCAGGTACCGCCTTCGCTAGCATGCTCGCCGAGAATCTGCTTTGCATAGCGCACCCCAATGCCGTACGCGGTGTTCTCCTTGAAGATATTCATGCACCCGTCGTACGTATCGGCGCGCGCCCAGTCTCGCTGCAGCTCGCACATGAGCTGCACTGAGTTCATGGGCACCGCACCGACCTGAATCATCCGTTGCACTGCTCGTTCGTGCGCCTCTTCGGTGACGTCGCCGCATGCATCGGTCGCAACATAAACCTCGTAGCCTGCGGCACGCATCTGGATGGTCGGAAACGCGACACAGACCTCAGTCCAAAGTCCCGCAACCACAATCTTCTTGCGCCCTGTTTTCTCGATCGCCTGGCGGAAGTTCGGATCCTCCCAAGAGTTCATCCATGTGCGGTCAATCGGCACCTGCTCCGGAAATACCGACTGCACCTCCGGCACCATCTCTCCGCTGAATGTGTGTGCGGCGATGGTCGACAGAATCGTAGGCACCTTGAACAGTTTTCCCGTCTTCGCCAAGACCTGAACGTTTTGCATAACTGTAGTGCGATCGTGCGAATGAACGCCGAAAAACATCTGTGGCTGGAAGTCGATCAATGCGATAGCGCATGTATCGGGCGTTAGCAGTTCGTAGGCCATGTACATCTCCGTTAAGCAAAATGTAGGTCAAGGGCAGGACCAAGATAGGCGCCCGCGATAGTTGGATCGAAAAGTTCCACTCGACAAGATGTCGAGGTATTTGCTGCATTGCGACGTCTGCGGGTAAACAGGCTACCGACGGCCCTGAACGACATCCGGCGGTCTCGACCGCAAGTCCCGCTATGGGTCCCGGTAAGTCAAAGTCTATGCTGATCGCAGACGAAGAGGTCATGAAATGCCGCTTAATTATTCTTAACGTTCAGCCTTCGGCCAAGCGATGGTCGTGGGACAAGAGCGTTAAGAGAACTAACGGCATTGGTGTCCCGAACGTCGTCCATATATCGTTGCGTATACATTCAAGGCCTAGTACTGGTCGGTTCCTTCGCCACGTCGTTCGTGACGTACGATTTCAGGCCGTGCCTGTGCGCTCCACAACCGAAGCAATGACGAGCTGCCTTGGAATAAAAGCAGCTCTGGAATGGAATTCCCAGCGAATCGCGGTGTCTTGTTCGTGAAGAGCTATTGAGCAGACTGGGTAAACTGCCACCCCTAGCTGAGCATGTGGCGCACAAGCGACTCTCTGCGTAGCGTCCTCCGTGCCGTGCGTCAGCGACGAGTACGTGAGCGTCGAACGCATGTAAAAGCCGGGCGACCACCCTACGATTAGTCCAGGAAATGAACCCGCTATCCAGCAATTTACGGGGGACTGGCGGACGACATTTGGAGAGGCGGTGGCTTCGCCTGCGGACACCCAGCATGCTGGGGCAAAGAGAGGTTCGGCGTGCATCCTCGCACATCGGAGCGAGTATCCCCCGTAACACTAAATTCAGGACATTTAAGGCGTTGCACCTGCGAATCTGGGCGTATGGTAGTTGGCATCGATCAGTGCGCATTGGCGTACGAAAGCATGGTTTTGTTAAAGCAGCCGCGTACTGTCGTATTGAGCCGCAGTCTCGTTCGATCTGGTGCGCTGCACGGCTCGGTGACGCGACACCAAGGGGGTCAGTCCGATGAAAATGTATATCTTCTCCCTGCTTGCCGGTGTCCTGGTCGGCTTGATCTACAGCCTAATCCAGGTGCGCTCGCCAGCGCCTCCGCTCGTGGCGCTCGTCGGACTGCTCGGCATCCTCGCAGGCGAACAGATCATTCCGGTCGCTAAGGAGATGCTTTCGGGAAGCGGCTTTCACACGGCCTGGCAGACGTCGAAATGCGAGCAGCACATGTTCGGCTCGCTACCTGGCCGCCACGCGGGACGGACGGAAGGTATCGCCTCCGCAAAATCACCGGAGAAACACTCATGAGCAGTCGCGCGACAAACGCCCCAAACCTGATTCTTCATAACGGCCGCTTTACGACGCTTGACAAACGCAAGCCTACAGCAGAAGCCGTCGCAATCAGGGACGGCGTGTTCACCGCCGCTGGCAGCAACGTCGAAATCCTGATGCTCGCGGGAGATGCCACGCAGGTCATCGATCTGAATGGGCGAAATGTGCTGCCGGGCCTAATCGACAACCATTTGCATATCATTCGAGGCGGCCTGAATTTCAACATGGAGCTGCGCTGGGACGGCGTGCGCTCGCTCGCCACGGCCATGGAAATGCTTAAGCACCAGGTGGCCATGACGCCGCCGCCGCAATGGGTGCGCGTGGTGGGCGGCTTCACGGAACATCAGTTCGCTGAAAGACGCCTGCCTACGATCGACGAAATCAATGCCATCGCGCCCGACACGCCGGTCTTCATCCTGCATTTGTATGACCGCGCCATACTCAACGCGGCGGCGCTGCGCGTGGTGGGCTACACGAAGGACACGCCCGAGCCCCCGGGAGGCGAGATCGTGCGGGACACGGCTGGCAATCCGACAGGCCTGCTGCTCGCAAAACCCAATGCCGCCATACTGTATGCCACCCTTGCTAAGGGGCCGAAGCTGCCGTTCGAATACCAGCTTAATTCCACGCGCCACTTCATGCGCGAACTGAACCGCCTCGGCGTGACGGGCGCGATCGACGCAGGCGGTGGCTTCCAGAACTACCCGGACGACTACGCGGTGATCCAGAAGCTCTCCGACAATGGCCAGCTCACCATCCGTCTCGCCTATAACCTCTTCACTCAAAAACCGAAAGGCGAGAAGGAAGACTTCCTGAACTGGACGAAGACCTCGACCTATAAGCAGGGCAACGACTACTTCAGGCATAACGGTGCGGGCGAGATGCTGGTGTTTTCCGCCGCCGATTTCGAGGACTTCCGCCAGCCACGCCCGGACATGCCGGCCGAGATGGAAGGCGAACTGGAAGATGTCGTACGCATCCTTGCGCAAAACCGCTGGCCGTGGCGCCTGCATGCCACCTACGACGAAACGATCAGCCGTGCCCTCGACGTGTATGAGCGCGTGAACAGCGACACGCCGCTGAAAGGGCTGAACTGGTTCTTCGACCATGCAGAAACGATCTCAGACCGCTCGATGGACCGCATCGCCGCACTCGGCGGCGGTATTGCAGTGCAGCACCGCATGGCGTACCAGGGCGAGTACTTTGTCGAACGTTATGGCGCGCAGGCGGCCGAAGCCACGCCGCCCGTTGCGCGCATGCTCGAAAAGGGCATCAAGGTGTCGGCCGGCACCGACGCGACGCGCGTCGCTTCGTATAACCCCTGGGTATCTCTCGCCTGGCTTGTTACGGGCAAAACCGTGGGGGGCATCAGGCTTTACCCGCAGCGTAACTGCATCGACCGCGAAACAGCCCTGCGTATGTGGTCGGAGAACGTCACGTGGTTCTCTAATGAAGAGGGCAAGAAAGGACGCATCGAGGCCGGCCAGTTCGCCGATCTCATTGTGCCGGATCGCGACTTCATGTCGTGTCCGGAAGCCGACATCGCTGACACGACGTCGATGCTTACCGTCGTGGGCGGCAAGATCGTGTTCGCTAGCGGCCCCTTTGCGGACTTCGATACGCCGCTGCCGCCCGCCATGCCCGACTGGTCGCCGGTACGCCGCTTCGGCGGATATGGGGCGTGGGGCGCCGAAGGCGCGCCGTTGCAGCGCACTGCGGCGCAACTATGCGCGTGTGCAAATGGGTGTGGGCTGCACGGCCATGCGCACGCCACGGCATGGGCGAGCCGCGTGCCGGTGTCCGACCTCAAAAGCTTCTGGGGCGCACTTGGATGTGCTTGTTGGGCGGTCTAACCGTGACGCCCCGGGGGGGGCGGCGTCGCCGCGCCCCGGGGGCGCGTGCGTTGCTGCAGTGCGATACCGCCGCCGCGTCATGGCGCGACGTC
>JGI12635J15846_10006125_pt1 | contig 10331 bp, 11 predicted proteins | sample BlaSpr_A8_OM2_M2_FD_15846 | JGI IMG/M metagenome (IMG submission 15846) | reverse complement strand
AGGCGTTCCTCGAAGACTCCGCCATGATCGGCATCGAGCGGCCGCACCTGGTGCGAGCCACCGAACATATTCCTGAGATGGCGCAGTTCGTCACCAAGTTGGTTGAGAAGAACGCGGCGTACCGCACTGACGATGGATCGTATTACTTCCGCATCGCGAGCTTTCCGCGCTACGGGAAGCTTTCGAAAAAAGACTTCAGCGAGATGCGCGATGGAGCACGGGTCGATGTGGATGAATACGACAAAGACAGCGCGCGCGATTTTGCTTTGTGGAAGGCGCCCAAGCCCGGCGAGGCTTCCTGGGAAGCGCCCATTGGGCCGGGACGGCCGGGCTGGCATTTGGAATGCTCAGTGATGTCGATGGAGGAATTGGGCGAAAGCTTTGATCTACACGCAGGCGGGGAAGATCTGATATTTCCGCATCACGAAAATGAGATCGCGCAGTCGGAGTCTGTGACCGGAAAAACTTTTGCCCGGTTTTGGTTTCACGTGCGCTTTCTGCTGGTGGAAGGCGAGAAGATGTCAAAGAGCCTGGGGAACTTTTATACGCTGCGGGATCTGGTGTTGATGGGGCACAAGCCATCATCGATTCGATATCTGCTGGCGTCAGTTCCCTACCGCAACCAGCTTAATTTCACCTTTGATGGCCTCAAGCAGGCGGCGGTATCAGTCGAACGCTTGCGCAACTTTCGTCAACGCTTAACTGCGGGGCATTTTCCGCCAGGAGGTAACCCGGAGATGCAATCGCTTGCCAAGGAAACAGTCGACCGCATGCGGGCGGCGCTTGAAGATGATCTGAATGCTGCCGAGGCACAGGGCGCGATCTTCGAAATGGTTCGAAAGGCCAATTCCGCGCTTGATGCAGTCCAGGTGAAGAAAGACGACACGCAGCCGCTGCTCGCCGCCTTGGAAAAGTTTGATGAAATTTTCGCCGTACTGCAAGATGATGACGGGCTGAAAATGAAGCAGGTGCTGGAGTGGGCGCAGAGCGAGGGGCGCGAGCAGGATATTAGTCCGGAAGTTCGGAAAACGGTGCAAGCCGGCCAACTTTCAGATGGAGAGATCGAAAGCAAAGTAGCCGAGATGGGAGCGGCCCGGAACAGTCGTAATTTTGAAGTTTCAGATGCTTTGCGCGCTGAGCTGACTGCTGCGGGCATTGTCGTTGAAAACACAAAAGACGGGGCGCGGTGGCGGCGGAAGTAGTTGCCGCGGTGTTAACCTGAAAGCATGATTGCTTAGAGCCGCTGCTACGATGAAATCCCTCGACGAATATCTTCGCGATGCTGAGCAAGCTCACGGACACCTCTGCGCCGGACAAGTTCTCGGAGTGCGCCTGGCGATGCTGGGTTTGGCGAAACTTGAAATCGGCGATCCCGCCGGCAAAGACCGCAAGCGGCTAGTCACGTTTGTCGAGATCGACCGATGCGCCACCGACGCGGTGGCTGTGGTCACAGGATGCCGACTGGGAAAACGGGCGTTGAAATTTCGTGACTGGGGAAAAGTCGCGGCTACTTTTGTGGATGTGAGCACCAGCAAGGCAGTTCGCATCGCGGCGAAAGAATCGTCGAAAGCTCTGGCTCGGCAAATGCATCCTGAAATTCTCGACAAGAATCAGCAACAGATGCTGGCCTACCGCGAGATCGCAGACGACGACTTGTTTACTACCGAGTGGGTGAAAGTGAATTTACCGCCCGAGGAGTTTCCTGGATACAAAGGGGAACGAGTGGTATGCGAAGCGTGCGGCGAGGGAATCAACTTTCGGCGGGAAGTGCGAAGAGATGGAAAAGTGCTTTGCCGTGCTTGTGCCGGAGACCGGTACTACGAGCCGGTTTGAGCAGATTGCTCGTAGGCATGCGCCACCCGCAAAATTGTCGCCTCATCAAAATGCTTTCCCAGAATCTGCAAGCCGACGGGCAATTTCTCTCGCGTTTGGCCGCATGGAATTGAGATTCCCGGAATTCCCGCCAAATCTGCCGTGACGGTGTAAATATCGGCAAGATACATTGCTAAAGGATTGTTGGACTTCTCGCCTAAACGAAACGCCGCAGTGGGACTGGTCGGCGTGACAATAGCATCCACTTTACGAAAAGCCTCTTCGAAATCGCGCGTAAGCAGCGTACGCACTTTCTGCGCTTTCAGATAGTAGGCGTCGTAATAGCCGGCGCTAAGGGCATACGTACCGAGCATGATGCGGCGTTTCGCTTCCGCGCCAAAGCCTTCATCGCGGCTGCGGCGATACATTTCAGAGAGCGACTTCACCCCAGGGGCGCGGTAACTGTAGCGCACTCCGTCGTAGCGGGCGAGGTTCGAAGAGGCCTCCGCGGTTGCGATTAGATAATAAGTTGGGATTGCGTAAGGCGTATGGGGCAAGGAAACCGGTACAACTTCGCAACCAAGATTCTTTAACCTGTCGATGGCCGACTCGACCGATTGGCGGACTTCCTCATCGAGTCCTTCGCCGAAATATTCTTTGGCCACACCCAGTTTCAATCCACGAATGGGCTTTTCCAGTTCGGCAACATAATTCGGAACTGGCACATCAGCGGAAGTAGAATCCATCGGATCGCGCCCGGCAATGGTTTGCAATACGATCGCTGAGTCCTTCACAGTCTTCGTAAGTGGCCCAATGTGATCGAGCGACGATGCAAATGCGATCAACCCGTAGCGAGAGACGCGGCCGTAGGTAGGCATCAATCCCACGACGCCACAAAACGATGCGGGCTGGCGGATCGAACCTCCGGTATCGGAACCGAGCGCGACCACGGCCATATCCGCGGCCACGGCAGCCGCTGAACCGCCCGACGATCCGCCTGGCACGCGGGTGAGATCGCGCGGATTTCGCACGGGATGAAACGCCGAATTCTCATTCGACGATCCCATGGCAAATTCGTCGCAGTTCGTTTTGCCGAGAATTACTGCGCCCGCAGCTTCCAATCGCGTTACGGCAGTGCAGTCGTAAGGCGGAATGTATTTCTCGAGGCTCTTCGATCCTGCGGTGGTGCGAACGCCGCGNGTAGACATTNCATCTTTAATTGCAACCGGAACACCCGCGAGCGGCGGCAAAGGTTTTCCCTCGGCAGCCATGCGGTCGATGCGATCCGCCTGCTCGAGTGCCCGCTCTTTGCAGAGTGTAAGGAACGCTCCGATCCGTCCGTCTTCTTTTTGAATCTCGGCATAGTGCGCCTCGGCGAGAGCTAGCGCAGTGGTGGTGCGCTGCTGAATAGCAGACCTGACGCGTTCAACATTTAGCTGGGACAGTTCCATCTTGGGTGAGGAAGAGAATCTAAGCTTTACCTGCCTAACGCATCAAGCAAACGTCTATCGCTCGATCACTTTGGGTACGCGGAAAAACGTCCCGTCCGCGTCAGGAGCATTTTCCAGAGCGGCTTGCTGAGATAAAGACTTGCGCAGTCCCTCGACAATGTCGTCACGAGTCGCATAGGCAAATCTGTCGCTGCCTTGCTTCGATTGGTCGACGCCGTAGCGATCCGACACCTGCGCCATCGGTTCCACATTCGATGTATCCAGTTCGTTGAGCCTGTCGATATAGTCGAGAATCGAATTCAGATCGCGCAGCATCCCTGTGCGCTCATCTCCTGAAAGCTCAAGGTTGGCGAGGCCGGCGACGTAAGCAACATCTTGTTCCGTGACTTTCATGCTGGCAGATGCAATCTCAGTGCTGGCGGATCACGAACTCGATCCTTTCTACTTTTTGACCCGCGTAGCGATTCAAGGTAGCGAGATAACGCGGAGCCAGACTCTGCATCTCACGCTTCCATCCTACGTCTGGGACCTCGACTCGCAGGACTGCGCCGGCAAAATCGAGCGCGCGGGTGCGTTCCGCCACCGCCGAACCGCAGACCAGGGGCCAAGCCAGTAATGGAACTTCGGGCGGCGGCATGCGCCGCAGCGAACCGAGCACAATCTTCTCTAATCCCGCAGCTGCGTGCTCCATAGCGACTCCATGGGATTGATTTTCGCAAACGATCTGCGAAGGAAATCCGATTCTAGCACTACAGCAGCGGGGGAAGAGTCGCGAGCCAGCGGTCACACGGGAAACTCGCTCTTGACGAATTCCAACGCGGCATCGTGGGTCGGTACTCGTCCTTCCAGTTGCGCATCCTCCACGGCTTCCAGGATTTCGCGAAACATTGGGCCGGGCTTGTATCCGGCCGCAATCAAGTCGTCACCAGTAAGCAAGGGAGCCGGACGAATATTCTCTGGCGGAGTCTCGGTGAGCTTATTGCGGAGAAACTCATAAGTGCTCAGGTTGCGATGGCTGGCCAGACTATCGGCACGATGCAAGGCCAGATGTTCATCGAAGAAGGGCATGCGAAGGAATTTTTTTAGCGTCGATTCCTTCATGCGCGAAACGTGCCCGAAGCGCATGTGATTGTCTACCAGTGCAAGAATTTGAGCCGCGTCGTGATTGGAGAAACGCAAACGCTCACACACTTCTTCGGCAATTTTGACGCCGACATCCACGTGATTGTCGAAGCGAATGCGATCGGGCGCCACGCGGAATGTCGCGGGCTTGCCAACATCATGCAGCAGTGCTCCCCACGCCAGAGTTGGCGGACAAGGGTTCGGCAGATTATCAAGCAACAGCAGAGTGTGCATAAATACATCGCCTTCGGGATGGAACTCGGGAGGCTGCTCAACACCTTTCATGTTCGAAATCTCTGGTAGCACGTCCTTCAGGAGTCCACTCTCATCAAGCAGCAAGAAAGCGCGTCGAGCGTGGCCTTCGACGAGCATCCGGGTGAGTTCATCGCGAACGCGCTCGCGGGAGACCATTCGAACTTGATGGGCGTGGCGCTGAATCGAAGTGAAGGTCTCGGGTTCGATTTCGTACTCAAAGCGTGCCGCAAAGCGCACCGCCCGCAGCATGCGCAATTTGTCTTCTGCGAAACGGCGTTCGGGATCGCCGATCGTGCGGACGATGCCGGCTGCGAGATCTTTGCGTCCGCCTACGAAATCCAGGACTTCATCGCTCACTGGATCAAGCAGCATTCCGTTGATGGTGAAGTCGCGGCGCGCGACATCTTCCCGCGGATCCTGGCTGAAGCGAACTTCGTCGGGACGGCGGCCGTCAGAGTAGCCGTGATCGCTGCGGAACGTTGCGACCTCTACGGCTTGGGATTTCGATGGAACGATATCTTCGCCCCTCGCGCGCTGCTCTTCCGGCAGCGGTACCAGGACCACGCCGAACTGCGCGCCCACCGCATAGGTTTCAGGAAAAATATCCATCACTTGCGTTGGCGTTGCGCGTGTCGCGACGTCGTAGTCAGCAGGTTCGCGCTTGAGCAGGAGATCGCGCACGCATCCGCCGACCAGGTAGGCTTGAAAGCCGTGCTGGCGCAGGGTTTTGATGATCGAGATGGAAAAATCTTTCAGCACCTGGCTTTCCGTATTTCGACAATCGCAATATGTTTTGAATTAAGCTAGCAACTGCAATCTTTCACTGATTATGCCAGACGTCTACATCCTCGGCATCGAGAGTTCCTGCGACGAGACCGCGGCGGCTGTGGTGCGCTCGGGCGAAGAAGTCGTCTCGAATGTGGTGGCCTCGCAGATCGCGCTGCATCAGCCGTACGGAGGCGTGGTGCCGGAACTGGCATCTCGCGAGCATCTGCGGGCAATTGTTCCCGTAGTGCGGCAAGCCTTGGCCGAAGCAAACCAGACTTACAAGTCTGTGGACGCAATTGCAGTCACCCAAGGGCCAGGACTTGCTGGCGCGCTGCTGGTGGGCATCAGTTATGCGAAGGCGCTGGCCTTCGCGCTCGACAAGCCGCTGATTGCGGTCAACCATTTGGAAGGACACATTCATGCTGTTCTGTTGGAGGAACGGCGCAAGGGCAATCACGAACTGCAATTCCCGGTGCTGGCGCTGGTCGTGTCTGGCGGACACACCCACCTTTACCTGGCGGCGCGAAGGAATGAGAGTTGGACGTACGAAAACATTGGCCACACGCGCGATGATGCCGCCGGAGAGGCTTTCGATAAGGTGGCAAAGTTGCTTGGCCTGGGATATCCGGGAGGCCCGATCATCGACCGGCTCGCTCCTCATGGCGACTCGAGCGCGGTGAAGTTTCCACCCGCGCAGATCAAGCACCGCGATCGGCGGGAGCGGCGCGGCGCGGCAGAACCGGGAACTGATCGGCCGCGCTTTGACTTTTCCTACAGCGGCATCAAGACTGCCGTGCTGCGCTACGTTGAAGTTCACGAGATGCTTCATTCCATCGAGGCGCGGCGCAAGGCTCTGGCGAGTATCTCAAAGCCGAAACTTGAAGACTACCTCGTCCATTGCGATAAGCGGACTCTCGACTTGGTTGCCTCGTTTCAGCGTGCAATCGTAGAAGACCTTGTAGGCAAGACTCTGGCGGCGGCTCGCGCTCACGACGTATCCACACTTTTTGTGACAGGTGGAGTGGCGGCGAACAGCGAGTTGCGTAGCACTTTTGAGCGTAGTGGAGCTGAGGAGGGCCTTCCGGTGTATTTCCCGTCGCGGCCGCTTTCCACCGATAATGCCGCCATGATTGCGGCTGCAGCTTATCCAAAGTTCCTCACCGGGAATTTTGCGCCGCTGGATTTTTCAGCCGAGGCGAGTTTGGTTTTGCGGTAGAACGCCGGCGCAGCTTTGGGATTGCTGCTGGATGCCGATAAGAGTGTTTACTTTCCTGCCGATTGCCCGCGCTTTTTCGCCATGGCCACATCCAAAGCCTTTTCGAGCTGTCCCTGGATGTCGATGTCTTTATAAATCGCAAAGTTTGCGCGATTTTCTTTTTCATCGAATCCGCTGGCGCGGCCCGCGACAATAATAAGGGGAATATTGGCGGTAGCTGGGTTGCTTTTCAGGGCGTCGATCAATTCTTTGCCTGACATTTTTGGCATGTGCATGTCAGTGACGATCAGGTCGGGATGCAGCCGTTCGAGAATTTGCAAGGCCTCAAGTCCATTGGTCGCAGATTCCACCTGAAAGCCGCGCTCTTCGAGAAAGCGGCAAACGGTGTAACGGATCAGCATGGAATCGTCGACCACCAGCGCTACGGCAGGCATTTTGTTTGCGCGTGCGGGAATGCACGCCCCCGGCCTGCAGACTAGCAGGCCGTTTTCGACAGAAACAAGGGGGAATCGAGTGAGTCGGTTACTACGGTGACCGGCGTTGTGCCGATTGAAGGGGGTGATTCCCGAGGCTAAGACTCCTGGGCTTCGCTCTCCGCCGTTTCTTCGATACTCATGTCTTTGAGCTCGCTCGATTCAAATACTTCGCGGCATTCCAGGCACTCCACGAATTCAGCGTCTTCTTCGCGGCTCACGATTTGCACGCGGGGATGCTTGCAAGGTTTCTGAGGGCTGGAAGCAGACGAGGACGGCTTTGAGATCATAAATCCGAAGCGCCGCCTTCGTGGAATACACGGAGGCGGATTCGCAGGAATCCCGGTATTTTAGCCCCGCTTTTCCACTTGTCAAGTGGTTCGTGAGCAAAGCTAACTAAAAATTTCGGATTCGCTTAACCATTGTCTGAAGCGGACGGGACCGGGTGTCGTTGTCCACTAGAGCGGAATTCCGACCAAAATTATCGCCAACTCCTAAACCACTTAATCCTCGGTAGTTACCTTTCGAGTGAGGATTCCAACACCCGCCTGTAAGGGGTTGCGCGAATCTGGCCAAGAGAGGTAAACTGAATTACGACAGAAAAGGTCGCAATTCAAAAGTTCGCCTAAGCGGCGCTTTCGCCGGAACCTGCGATGCTGAAATTAACCAAGAAAGCCGATTACGCGCTAATGGCCATGAAACATCTGGCTGACCACGCTCACGACGGAACCGGCAGCGCCAGCGCCAAGGATGTTGCCGATTCGTTCGGCATTCCTCCTGAGGCTCTGGCCAAGATTCTGCAGCGGTTGGCGAAAGCCGGCTTGTTGCATTCGCAGCACGGAACCAACGGCGGCTACAGGCTGGCGCGAGCGGCGCATACGATTTCCGCTTTCGAAGTAATTCAGGCCATCGACGGACCTTTGTTCATCACTTCCTGTGTAACTGTTCGCGGAGAATGCGGCCAGAGCAACCGATGCAACATACGCGAGCCGTTGCGCAAAGTGAATGACAGCATCGAAGAGGTGCTGAAGCGCATCAAGATATCACATATGCGCGAGGAACCGGAAACGGTCGAAGCTTCCTCGATCAAGGCGGCGGAATTGGTAACGATCGTTTAGCAAGCAGACTTTCAGGTTAGGTATTTAAGCAAGGTAGGAGACGCAATTATGAGCACGGATGTGAAGATCCCCCAGCAGCTGCCAGTCACTAAACACGCCGCTCCTCAGGGAGTGAAGCTGCCCATCTACATGGATAATCACGCCACCACGCCCATGGATCCGCGGGTGTTGGAGGAGATGCTGCCCTATTTCATGGAGAGATTCGGCAACGCCGCTAGCCGCAATCACTCATTTGGCTGGGCTGGCGAAGAGGGCGTGGAGACGGCGCGTGAGCGCATCGCGAAGCTGATCGGCGCGACCACGAAAGAAATTATTTTCACCTCCGGCGCCACGGAAAGCGACAACCTTGCCATTAAGGGCGTCGCTGAGATGTACCGCGAGAAGGGCAATCACATTATTACGGCGGTCACCGAGCACAAGGCGGTGCTCGACACCTGCAAGCGCCTTGAGAAATATGGCTATCGCGTGACTTATCTGCCCGTGCAGAAGGATGGCCTAGTCGATCTTGAAGAACTGAAGCGCGCCATGGATGACAAGACCATCCTGGTGACCATCATGGCTGCGAATAACGAGATCGGAGTACTGCAGCCGGTCACTGAAATCGGCAAGCTGTGTCGCGAACGCGGAGTTATTTTTCACACTGACGCGACCCAGGCTGTGGGCAAGGTTCCGATTGATGTGAACAAGCAATACATCGACCTGATGTCGATCTCCGGGCACAAGATGTATGGGCCCAAGGGCGTGGGCGCGTTGTATGTTCGCCGCAAAAATCCGCGGGTGCAGATTTCCGCCATTATCGACGGCGGAGGGCACGAGCGCGGCATGCGATCAGGAACGCTCAATGTCGCGGGCATCGTGGGCTTGGGTAAAGCTTGTGCGATCGCATCCGAAGAGATGTCTCGTGAGGCAGTGCAATTAAGCAGTCTGCGCGACCGGCTGCGCGACCGCATCATGACCCGGTTGGACGAGACTTATATCAACGGCACCATGGAGCACCGCTTGCCCGGCAACTTGAATATTAGCTTTGCCTACGTGGAAGGCGAGTCCTTGTTGATGGGTATTAACGACATCGCGGTTTCCAGCGGTTCGGCCTGCACCTCTGCGACGCTTGAGCCATCTTATGTATTAAAGGCTCTCGGAACCGGCGACGACCTGGCGCACAGTTCGATCCGCTTCGGCATCGGCCGTTTCAATACCGCGGCTGAGGTCGATTACGTGGCTGATCGCGTGATCGAAACCGTCGAGCGTTTGCGTGAACTTTCTCCGCTTTACGAGATGGCGAAGGAAGGCATCAATTTGAAGGACGTGAAGTGGGCTGGGGAGTAAGCGTCTCCTGCTCACGGAATGGAGCCTTTATGGCAACGTTGGCATCAATGACTGGTCTTATTCGCAAGGCGCCATTGTTCGAAATCTATCGGGACGAGTTGCGAGCGCTTGGTATTAGCGCGGAAGTGACCTTTGGGGGAACTTTTGGATCGCCTTCCTCCGCGGGAGTGCTTCGGGAGGTTTCCCTTAAGACGGGCAACCAGAGCGCGACCTTTGGCCCGAAGCAGATCGAATTCCTGCGGTCGAAGATCGGGCTATCGAACGGGGAGATCTGCTCCCTCTGAGGAACGAAATCTACAAGCATATCGAGGAGAACAAATGTCATACAGCGATAAAGTAATCGATCATTACAACAATCCCCGAAACGTCGGCTCAATGGATAAGAGCAGCGCAGACGTGGGCACCGGCCTGGTCGGTGCACCCGAGTGCGGCGACGTGATGAAGCTGCAGATCAAAGTTAACCGCGAGACCAACGTGATTGAAGAAGCCAAGTTCAAGACATTTGGCTGCGGCTCTGCAATCGCTTCGTCGTCTTTGGCCACCGAATGGGTCAAGGGCAAGACAGTCGATGAAGCCCTCACCATCAAGAACATGGACATCGTGAAGGAGCTGTCGCTTCCTCCCGTCAAGATCCATTGCTCCGTATTAGCCGAGGACGCGATCCGGGCAGCGATTGGGGACTGGAAGAAAAAGCAGGAAAGTGCGAAGCCGGTTAGCGCAGCGGTAGCGCAGTAGAGATTCTCGCGTGCGCTCTGCAATGCGGATGACTTTCGCAATGCGGCTGAGCTTT
>JGI12635J15846_10006124_pt1 | contig 10332 bp, 6 predicted proteins | sample BlaSpr_A8_OM2_M2_FD_15846 | JGI IMG/M metagenome (IMG submission 15846) | reverse complement strand
GTTTTTTTATAATCGTTCTTTTCAAAATAATTCATATAATAAATCTGTTTATTCACCTTTAAAAAGAGAGGTAGATAATTTTATACCTTACCCCGAAGGGGAGGAAAATAACTTCATCTGGAATAAATGCTTTAAACTCAATAATCAAATTTTACAATTGACTGCCTTTAGATAGTCCAATTAGATTATTTATAGATAATCATTGTTCATATTTATTACATAATGAGCCAGGGTTATTAAGGAAAATTCACACTAATATTAATACATCTTATTTTACTATTGAGTCAATGTTAAAAAATAATAAATTAATCGATTGTAATACTTTAAGAAATCCTGAGAAAGCTTTTGAAGATATTTATAGTTCTTATGTTTATGCTTTCATTAATAAAGATAGTCATAGATGTTATATAGGGTCAACAATAAATCCAATTAGCAGACTACATAATTATATTCATACTTGGTCTTATGGAAGACTAGGTTTATTCTCAGAAATGAGAACAATGGGTGGTGGATTTGATAATTACTATTTTTTTCCTGGTTTTAGTGTTCCTAATTATTTAAACATGTTTACTGAAATTAACCCAAAAACAATATTAGGTCCTAAAGACAAGTTTATTTTAAATTGTCTCTCTGAGTATCATGTCAGGTTATTAGAACAAAGTATTATATCATTTATTAAACCGCAGATTAATGATCTTAGTGTATCAGTAAGTTATAGTTTTGTAAACATAGATATTATAAATTATAAACCTACAAAAAGTAAATTAAAATCACATATTATTTATGCATATGATAAAAAAGGAATTTTATTTAATGAATATGCTTCTATAAATCAAGCTAAATTTGCTTTGGGTTTAACTGAATATGAGATAAGATGGAATAGAAATAGATACAATCATTTTATTTATTGCCCTAAACCTGGGATAGATCTAAGAATTTTAGATACTACCCTGCAAATTACTTCTTATGAAGCACCTTTATCATCTTTTAAAAATTTAGTACCAATTACAGGTATTAATCTTAACAATATTCCAATGGATGTAATTTATGCTTATTTAGATGATAAAAAAACATTATACGGTGTATTTAATACTGCCTCTGAATTTGCATTATCTCATGGATTAAATCCTTTCCCTTTGGGAGGCAAGCATATAGATATATTAATAAAGAAAGAGCTATTCCTATTGAAATAGAAATAGATACATTATTTATTTATCTTTGTTGTAATCCTATATATTTAAAAAACATATTCGATATTCATAGTAAAAAATGTTGACCAGTAGTATCTATTGATACTGCTGAAAATAATTTAGTTAGATTTCATGATAATCCTAATGCAGCTAGAATAGAATTGTCTGCTTTATTAGGAATAACTAATTTAAAATCAACACGTAATTTCACTCAAAGTTATATAACTGGACCCATACGAAAAGGAATTAAAATTAAACCCTCCAAATTTAAAAATAGATTTTTATTATTATGATTTAAAGATTTTGAAGAAAACTCTAAATTTTAATATAAACTAGATGTTATTATTAAATTAAGGATTTAAATAAATGATAGTAACAGCCTTAATCCGGTAACGAATTAAGATAAATTCTTCTATATACTGGAAACTCTAATTCTTTAAATACTTTAAATAAAAAACCTCTTATTTTTAATAAAATAACAATAATATAATTTAAATATTTAGTTCTTGTTATGAATGAATTTAATCTCAATATTTACCTGCGAAACCTAGCTAGTTTTATGTTATCAGCAGGTATTGTTTTAATAAATAAAGTAATAAGTTTAAAGAAAAAAGTTAATAACGCACCGGTTTTACCCCTACCCTACCCCTACCCCGAAGGGGCCCTTTGGGAGGGGTAGGGTAGCGATGGTATGTTCAAAAAGTGTGATAACACCAAATTAATTTATAAAGGTAATCAGTAGGAAAAAATATATTTTTATACAATGTGTTATCTATAAGTAATTCCACGTCTATTTTTTTAATCTAACTCTTAATCTTAATCTTAATCCTAATCTAAATCTAGATTGATCTTAATGGACGGAAAAGGGAAGGTAAGCTTATTAATGATGAAAAAAAAAAGTTTAAAAATTGTATTATAAAGATATTCTTCAGAGACTATACGAAGATATACTTAATTTAAAGTAATAATATATAGTCCAATCCTATAATTTAACTTTGAATTTTAAATTTATAGGTTTTTGTACTCTAGTTACAGCAGGTATATATTTACTATTAAGATCTTCACCTATATTAGAATTTAGTCCAACCGCTTTATTAGTTATTACTTTAATTGGTGCTTCTACTGCATTCTTTGGTGCAACTGTAGGATTAGTAAGTAATGACTTAAAAAGAATAATAGCTATGTCAACAATATCTCAACTAGGTTATTTTCAACTATTATTTGTTATTATAATTATGTTTATCTTTTATATTGAAATAAAAAAATAGTACATTTAAAATTTTATATAGTTATGTTTTAACTTTTACCCATATAAATTAAACGGTTTAAAACATCATTACACTTCTTTAAGAAAAAACATTTTAGCTAAAAAATATACAATTAAAATTTAAAGATAAATATTTATATTTTATCTTATTATAGTAGAAAATTAATAAAAATATAATAAAGTACCAGGTATATATTTTAGAAACTGTTAGTTGAATATAATTATTATAAAGAAACTGGTAAATATTTAATAGAATTTGCTGGTATGCGAATAATGGCAATAAATATTAAAAACAATATTCTAATTATATAAAATATTGTTTAGATAAAAACAAATTATTTATATTTAACTGTACTATTCTTTATCTCTGTTCTTAAAAAAAATGTAAATTATAAAAATGATGTGAACATCTATTAAAAAAATTTAATAATAATAAATAAATAAAACCATATGACTTAGTAAAATTTAATTATATGCCTAAAAATCCCTAAAAATTTTAATTACTTAATTTTAAGTTAAAAATATTAAAATAATTTAAAATAAATAAATAATGAATTATTAGCAAGTAAAAAAAAAAATATATTATAAAACTTTAGAGACTATACATTAAACTTTAAAATAATTTTTTTTTTAAGATGAAATAGTCCAAACTTTACATAAGTAAAGAATTAAAAATTGATATGGTATTAGCAATAGGTCTTAGTCAATACAATGTAGCTTTAATGCATACTTTAGGTCATAGTTTTTTTAAAGCTTTATTATTCCTTGCCGCAGGTGGTGTAATACACAGTTTATCTGATCAACAGGATATAAGAAAAATGGGAGGTTTAATTAAATTCTTACCATTTACTTATACAATAATATTGATTGGATCATTATCATTATTAGCAACACCATGATTAACAGGATTCTACAGCAAAGATTTAATTTTAGAACTAGCTTATGGTGCATACAGTTTTAGTGGTACTTATGCATATATACTAGGAAGTATAACAGCAGGTCTAACAGCTTTTTATAGTTTTAGATTAATAAGTTTAGTATTCTTAACTGTACCTAATAATATAAAATCTGTATATTCTAATACTCATGAAGCAAATATATTAGTTATAATACCACTATGTATATTAGCTATATTTAGTATATTCTTTGGTTATATATTCTCAGATTTATTTGTAGGAGTAGGAACAGATTTTTTTGGTAATTCATTATATATAAGTCCCAATAATATATCAATTGTAGAAGCAGAGTTTTCTTTACCTATATTAATTAAATTATTACCTGCTCTATTATCATTATTGGGAGCTACATTTGCTCTATATATATATCATTTAAATCCGGAATTTATTATTGAACTTACTAATACAAAAATAGGACGTCAAATATATACATTTTTAAATGGTAAATATTTCTTTGATGTAATCTATAATCATTATATTATTGCGTTAGGTTTAAAAATAGGTTATACTATTTCTAAAGTATTAGATAGAGGTGTTATTGAATTAGTAGGACCTTACGGATTATCAACAGCTTTAAATAAAACAGCTTTAAGTATATCTAGATCAGATAATAGAGTAATAAGTACATATTCAACATATATAATATTTAATACTTTATGTTTAATATTTATAGTATTTGCTCCTATGTTAATAAATTCATCTTTATTATTTGAAATTCGATTAATCATAATATATATTGCTTCATCAATATTTGTTTTATATCAAAATTCTATTACTTCTTAATTATATTAAGTGAATAATATTTTTATTTAAATCTTTTACGTTACAAATAAAATAATTTTAAAATAAATTAAAATAGAAATAAATAAACTAAAATAAATCAAAGTTAAATAAAATATATATTAATATTTAACTAAACGTGAATATAAAGTTCTAAATTTATACTATTAATTAAATAATATTAAAGTAAATAAAGTTAATTACAATATTAAAAAAATATAGATATTTAACATAATCAATCTATTACATATTTAAAACAAATAATTAGAAATATCAAAAAATTTTTTATATATTATAATTTTATATATTTCTAATCATAACATAATTATATCATTATTAAAAATTTAACCCCCTTTTTTAATATTTTTAGATTTAATTAACTAACGAGCCAATGGATTATTATTCTCAAAATACCAATGTATTATTTACCAAATGAATCGGAATAGGAATATGAATATGAATATGAATATGAATATGAATAGGAATAGGATTAGGAATAGGAATAGGAATAGGAATTGTAATAGGACTTAATTTACATTTTTGTTTATTATAATAGATAGATTTATATATATATATTATTCATTGTTATTTTTTTATATTTTTACCATTAACAAATAAAAATACAAATATAAATATCTTAAATTCATTTTTATTGATTACTTAATATAACAAAATGTACACTTTTTTTTTTATTGTATTATTATTATTTTATAATTATACAAAATGTTTACGTTTAAATAAAAAAATATTTTAATATTATTTAAATACGCACATTTATTTTTAATATAATTAGTTATAGTTAGTATTAATAATACTATTTAATTTATTTATATCTTAAAGAGTATAATTTGGTAATAAAGTAAAAAAATATAGTATTATTTTATTTAATTACAATCAATATAACAGGATTGATATCCACAACTTTAATTTAATAAATTATTTGTTTTACATTTTTTATTAGATTTATTTTTTATTTTAATTAAATACATACAATTAGTATAATAATAAATATAAGTATAAACTTATTTTTGTTTTTTTAACACTTGATTAATATTAATAGTATTGTATTATAAAATAAAAAAGGGTATTTGTGTTTGTATTTGTTAATGTAAATTAATTAAAAGAGTAATAAAAAATAATATAACGAGTATAGTTAAATTGGTATAACCTCTTCCTTCCAAGTAGATATCATCAGTTCGAATCTGGTTACTCGTAAATAGCTATATAAAAAAAAATTATTTAATTAAAGTTATTAATTCATATTATTACTAACTTTTATTTAAATAATTTAAAGTTAGTACACACTTTTTTTTTTAGCTATTTTATATCTAAATCTAATACTATATAAGAATACTATTCCTTATATTTAACTATAAATTAAAACTATATTTAAACATTATATTTTAAACATCTTTATAAAAATAATGTAGTTTTAGCTAATAGAATGTATTCTTAAATTAAACATATTTTATACTTTATCTGTTAAATTGTTAAGGTTCGATTTGGAATATAATATATAATTCATTTATATAATATCTATTAGTTTAAGTCTTTATAAGACATAAAATAAAAATGGTTTTCCCCTCCTTTTTAAATATTAAAAATAAAAGAATAAAATATGAAACAACCTAAAATTATAATTCTAATTATCTTAATTACTTTTCACTATTTATAGTGTTAATCTACTCATATATAATAAAATTTACGATATTTATAAAGTATTTAAATTAAATAATATATGAATTACTGTTATTGCCTTTTATCACTTTGTCTACCAACTTATTTCAATTTTTATGCTCTTTATGATATATGTTACCTCAATTTTCAAGTTGACTTATTTACAGAGCAACTTATTCATTCCCTTACCCCTTCCTCCTTACCCATACCCCAAAGGGGAGGGAAGGGAGGGGAGGGTATGGGTTGAGAAGAGCTAAAGTGGGGAGGGGAAGGATGATTTTAAGGTATGAAATATATTTTGGTTTGGTTATTGAGGAAATTATTTACTATACGCTTATTTTTCAATTTCAATATACGCTAATAGTATCTTACTTTCAAATTTGTTTTTGTCAACTTTGTTAACTGTGTATAAGTTATTAAATTGGTCAAATGGGTTAGGGGTATTATTAGGCAACTTATTAATTTATATTGTCTATTTTATAGACATAGACTATCTAAACAATTATAATATTTACGATAATTTCATCCTAATAAAAAATATATTAATTCTTTTTAAATTATGGTTTTTAAATTATATACTGATTCTTTATAATTTATTATCCAATATTATTAATCAATTATATATATGTAAATCTACAATAGAAGTAATTATGTGAGCTTTATTTTTAAAACCATTCTATATACTATTTTATTTTAAAACCATTTTTTATAAATTTGACTTATATGATTTAACATTTTTTGATTTAACTAACATATTATCTATTATTCAATATAAATGAATAGATTTATATTTAGAATATCATAATATAGTTTTAATATATATGTATTTATATTTGATGAATATAATAGACTGATTAGAATTAATTATAACTCAATTACCTCTATCAAGTTTAAGCTATTATATTTATAAATTAAATATTGAAATAATAGCACCCTTTATAACTTTATTAAGTAAATTATATTTATATTTTGATGAATATATTCATTTGAGTTTAAATTTGAGTAACTTATTTAATTATACAATTTTAATTTCATATATATTAATAAAAATAAAATTTAAAATAAAAATATTTATTAAATTAATAATTAAAACAATTATAAATATAATTATTATAACATTTATTCATAATTTAAATAAAATTATTAACTATTTATTAAAATTATTTACATATAATACTAATAATAAGAATATAATTAGTAATAATACTAATAATAACAATAGTAATAATCTATTATTAACAAATCAATTTTTTAGTAGATTATCTACTATAATATTTAATTTTATTTCAAATTATTATAAATTAAAATATTTAATATTAGGTATTTTATGTTATTTTTCAATTTTACTTTTTTTATTTACATATGTTTGACCATTTATTTTACCTATACTCAATTATATTTGGTTAAACTTCAATTTATACTTACATTTACAATTTAACATTATAAAATTTAACAATTTAAACTTTGGATTAGAATTAGAAGAAGTAAATTTATTTATTTTAATTTTTATTCTATTAATATTTATATGAATAATTATAAGATTAAATCCTTTCATTATATATATGTTTTCTGTACTTCCATTATCTTTATTAAATGAAGATAATAATATTACTCCCCTTCTCCAAGAACCTACCACAGGGCCCCTTGGGACAAAGGGAGGGGAGGGTCTTGGTATTGCTATTGGGGGAAGTGAATCTGAATCTAATTCTGAATCAGAATCTACCAATAATGAAAATAAATTATGATCTGATCATAAAATTAATTTTATAAGTATAACAGTTCAAGATCAGATAAAATATATTAGTAATATGATGGAATCAAAAGGACTACAAATTAATCAATTTTTAATAGATTATTTTATTGGAGCTATTTTAAAAAATACATCTGGTAATAAGATGGATGTTGATAATTTTCTTAATACAAACTTAAACACTATAATGAATGATCAAAGAAATTTACAATTAAATCAACATTCTTTTGTTAGATATAGACCTTTTCTATTAAACAATTCTAGTACATCTTATTATTCTAGTGTATTACCATACACACCTGATACTGCTTTTGCTTATGAATTAAAAGAAGAATTAGAAGCTATGAAAGAAGCTCAAAGTACCTCAGAATATGGCTTAAACAATAATAATGATGATTTACTAAAACAAAGTAATAAATTTATTGATAAATAAAACCAAAAATAAAGATACAAAATAAAATAATAATAAATATTTAATCCACATTAAATTATTATATTTATTTTAGATCGCTCTATTGATTATATACTATAAATTATATAAATGAAAATAAGATCATTGTATTTTGTATTTTTTGTTGAAAACAAAAAAGTAAGTTATATACTTTTTGTTCTTTGTTAATGGTTATTTTTATATCAACAATAATAATAAAAAAAAATATATAAAAAAATAACCAAATATTTTAAAAAATATAACATTTAACCCCCTTTCCATTGGAAAACTTTATTTAATATTCACCCATACCCCTCCCTTTGTGAAAATGGGAGGGTAGTTTATTTAGGTTACCGTAACCGTAACAAACAGTTTATCTATAAACTACATTTGATTTATTAAAAGTAGGAATAAGTTACTTGGGACAATTTTATTCATTTCAAGTATTCAACGATTTACTATTATTTAAAAGATAAATATAAATAAATAATAGTACACACAAGAGCATATAAAACAAAAAAAAAAATTATTATTATGATGTCTAATTACAAAATATGTTATAAAAAAATTATAACTAAAAACAATTTATTTGGTGTTAACTTTATTCATACCAGTGGAGTTTTTTATTCTAATGTAACTGTTGAAAGAGCCAAAATCGATAAAAATATAAATGAAGCATTGGCACCTGAGAATGAAGTTAATAATGATTTGGCTGTTATTCATTTAAGATCTAATCCTAAAACAGAAGAAGTATTACCTAATGATAATTCAAATTCATTTTCTGAATCCTTTCCTTGGTTATGTGATGAAGAAGGAAGACCAATAGATTATAATAAATCTATTAGATTATTTGAAGGTATTAAATTAATCTCTCGTTATTTAGAAACAAGATATGGTGCGGATGTTTCACTTCTTTCAGATGTTAAACTAAGTGAACTAATTAATCCTTTTATTGAGGGTAAAGATATTAGTGTTTTAGATTTATTTAATTATATAAGCAATAAATATTTAAATGATAAGGATTTTTTAAATTCATTAAATGACAAAATAAATCATGATGCTAGTAATGTTTCTTCTCCTTCTTCTTCTGATAATCCAGTTCTTTCGAATATTAATTTTGACAATTCTAAACCTTTAGGTGAAATTGGTGAAGTTACTTTAAATAATGCTATTGTTTACTTAAAAGATTTAAAATTACCAGTTATATTAAACAAAGCCAATTAATTATAAATGTTCTACCTGCAGCTTCGCATTTACTTACTTATGGTTTAATTTTGAAGAGTTATATTAAAATTGTACATAACAGACCATATCCTGTTAATATTACTCACTATCAAAAATTAATAGAAGATGCCTCTAGAAAAAGACAATTAGCTCTATTTTCTATTTTAGGAGCTCCTATTGTTATTGGTGCTTTTAAACTAGGCTCAATTGCATTTAAGGACGTTTTTTCAATTAATTTACCATTAGCTAATTCTACTGATTCAGATTTATTAACCGAAAATAATAATAATAATTCTGAAGTTTTAAATAGTTCAAGTAGTTTATTTTTATTATTTAATAAAATTATAAAAATAATACCTCATTGGTTAAAATTATCATTCAGATTAATATTATTAATTATATTAGTATTAAAATTACTAGGGGTTAATAGTATTTTAGATATTTTTAACAATGTAGTTTATTTTAAATTATATTGTTATATTTCATGTTCACTAGTAATTCTTTATCAATTATTAAATATATATTTAATATATAAATTTAGTCAACCAGAAACTAAAATATTTGAATTTTATCCTGAATTTATTATAAATTGGTTAAAAGAATTTGAAGAAATAGGTAAAAGTAAAGAGATTGCTAAATACTTTAAAGATATGTATTATAGAGAAATATATCTTTATTTTATTCTAATAATAATAGCTGTTTTAATTTAAATTTTTCAATTCTAATTTTATTATAGTTATACATTAGTTAAAAAAAAAAACAACACAAAAGTAATAATTTATTATAGCTTATTAATAAAAAATAAAATTTAATCCAACCATAATTTAAAATATATAATATTTAACCCCTTTTCCAATGGAAAACCTTAATGTTCACCCATACCCCAAAGGTGAGGGTAGTTTTTTTACACATAACAAATATAAGTTTATCTATAAACTACATTTGATTTATTAAAAGTAGGAATAAATTACTTGGGACAATTTTATTCATTTCAAGTATTCATCGATTTACTATTATTTAAAACATTCATATGGAATAATTAATAGTACACACAAGAT
>JGI12635J15846_10006120_pt1 | contig 10337 bp, 9 predicted proteins | sample BlaSpr_A8_OM2_M2_FD_15846 | JGI IMG/M metagenome (IMG submission 15846) | reverse complement strand
ATGACTTCGGCGCCGAAATCGGCCAACGTTTGCGTGCAGGCTGGACCAGCGACGACCCGGGTGAAATCCACGACCAGCAGGCCGTCGAGCGCGGTGGGTCCGCCCCTCGTTCGCGACAGGCGGTCCGGCAGTTGCGGTCTGGCAGTCATGGTCCGTTTCTTCCCTTCTGGTATCGCTTGGCACCCTGGCCGGCGCGGTGCGACTTTAAGGTCAATTTCCAGAAGAGCAACGTCGGCAACAGCATACGACCATGCGGCGGATTGCACACCCGGCAAGGTCACCTGATCGGCTTGCGCCAATACAGTGTGTTCGGCCAGGCCCACGGATCCTGCGGCAGGTAAAGCCGATAGCCGGCCCGGATAAAGTTGTTCGCGGAGGCTATATTATCAGTCGTATCCGACACGATCCAGCTCCATCCATTGTGCCGCGCGCGCGATTCCAGCGCGCGCATCAGCCGCAATTGAAGGGCGTTGCCGCCGTGTTTCTTCAGGACCCCAACCCTGCTGAAATATCCAGCGTTAGGCGCATGCAAGGAAGTAACCACGCCTGCAAAGGCAACCGGCAGGGTCTCGTGATATGCAAGCCACCAGTGGCCCTGATCGAATTGCGGAACGGGCGCGCGACCAAAGAATGTCAATCGGTGAAGGTCCGCAAGCGTATCCGCAATCTCGTCGTCCTCACCGTCAACTTCGCGGATGCGATACATCGGCCAGACCTTCAGGCTGTTTGTCTTCCCCATCACGCTGATTTCTTCAGGCGGGCCTGTTGCGGCCCGACGAAGCGCAATGAATGATATCGGGATGAAAAATCAGCGACGCTGTTCCGGATGACACCCTGACCGCCGGCCAGGTCATGCGGCGATCGCAAATTCGGTACGGCTGCGGGTTACCCAATGTCGTAGCGCCTAAGCGTTCATTGCCCCGAGCTTTAGTCACTCTTCCACGCGCGAGAGCAGGGCTGGGAGTCATCATGATGTTACTTGAGGCACCGTCGCGCTTTCGCGATCTCCTCTTCGGAGATACCCTTCGCTCGTGCCCAGGATTCGACTGCCGCCTCGCCATATTGGGCGACCGCCTTCCTGACCATCCATCCAGCAGGGAATGGTGTGCGCTGGAAAGGAGATCTGCAGCGCCGTAACCAGCACGATCGCGAGGATCATTTGCCGAGCATGGCCTTGACGCCGAGCCAGATCGCGCCGACTAGGCCGGTGGCAATCACGGTGATCACCGCTTTGAATGTATAGCTCTGCGCCTGCTCGACGCTCTTGCGCCAACGCCTCAAGTGCTGGAAATCTGCGCGCATCGGCATCAGGCCTTCGATGGTGTCGGCGACGTCGGTCGAGACCGCGCGCGAGCGGCCGTCCTGCGGCGGCATGTCCTTGTTCATGTCGCCGAGATAATAATCCATCGCATCGGCGCGATCCTCCATCAGCCGCGCCGCCGAGATCGCCGCCAGTGCGTTGGCTTTTTCGGAGGCCAGCATGGCCTTCAGATCGAGTGCGGACATCTTTGACATTTTGATTTCTTTCGGATCAATCGGGTTTCGCCGTCATTGCCGGCTGACGGGACGGGGCCACGGGATCGCAAATGCGTGCCCGTTCGCCGCCCGAAAGCGGCTCTTTGAAAATGCGGCTACCGTCCGATGCAAAAAGCCCGCGACCGGTTTCCCGGCGCGGGCTCAATTCTTGCAATCTTGAACTTATGCAGGTGATTTGCCCGACGTGTCAAATTTTTTGTAACCGGTCGATGCGGAAGTGCGGAGCGACGGCACGGTCGGCGTGCCGTTATCGAGGAGGGACGATCCTGATTTGCCCGCGATCCGGGTGGCCAGACGTGGTGCGGCTTGCTGGCGTAAAGAGGCGGCGAGCCATCCGATGGCGCATCAGATGATCCGATTCGGCCCGGAGAAATGATGATTCTTTGAGCCGCGGCTATGCAAAATTTCTGCCCAAATCGCCCCTTGCTCGACCTGAGAATGGTTAAGTATCCTTCGCCCGGCATCAGAATGATCGCAAGTCGTGTGCCGCGACCCGGAAGGATGCGAAGGATGGCAGTCTCGACATGCGCCAAATGCAACGGACACAGTTTCGAACTGGCGCTGTCCACGCCGATCGGCGAGAGCAAGAAACTCACGATCGTTCAGTGCTCGAGCTGCGGCACGCCCGTCGGCGTCATCGATCCCGCAACGGGATCCCAGATCGAGGCTCTGAAGCACCAGATCGCCGCCATTGACGAGCGGCTCAACCGCATTGCGAAGGCGCTGCAGGATTGATGGATTGCGCCCGGGCGAGCAGTTGGCGCACAGCGGCCGTCATAAGCGTCAGGACTCCGGTGCGGGTCGATAATCCGAATGTTGTCGTCGCTGATTGGACCAGAAGTCGACCCAATTCGCTGGCGAACGTCGACCGGTCTCGCGTCGTTCGATGTCCTGTTCAACAGCATCGCTAGGGTACTGAGGTTTTGATCCTTGAATGACGGATCGTCATGACTTGCCGCTCTTGTTATCGTCGGCGTAGGATTAGCCTTGATACTTAGGAAGCTTAGGTCTGGATTCGGCTTATTTGTCGACCTATCGGCCGTTAGCGGGGTGTCGCCAAATTCATTCCCCGCGAGTTGAGAATAGAATGCTGCCAATTGGCAAGTGCTTACACTACAGTCGGTGGTGTCTCAGGTTGAAATTTGAGGCGCGCTTTTAAAGCGGGAGCAATGTCCGGCATTTCGCCATGACATTTTCAAGGATGCCGTCGGGAGCTCTACAGGCGAAATCAGAGTTCCGATCTTTCCAAGAGTAGCTCTTGATTTGATCGGCCACTACCGATCCGCCGACTTTTGTGCCGCCTGGGATGGCGAAATCATGAGGGAGCAAAACTTCAAAATTCCATCCCTTCACTTGACCAGTGATCGGGAAAAGAATGCAAAGGCGTGAAAATTCATTGTACTTGCGGGGCGACACCACCAATGCGGCGTGTCGCCCGGCCATCTCGCGGCCAGCCTGCGGGTCGAAGTCAATCCAGATGATGTCGCCCGCGTCCGGGCAGTACGGCTCCTTAGCCGCTGAATTCCTCGCCGACCGCGGAAGTCGCCCCATATTCACCATGCACCTGCTCGGGGGTCATGCCTGCCAATAGCTCGTCCAACGTGTAGACTGGAGCTTTAATTGGAGTCACGACCAGCTTACCGTTTTGAACGGTAATTTCCGCCTCACGGCCAGCGAAAGCACAGACTTCTTTTGCATAAGCGCTGGGGATACGAAGGGCTAAGCTATTACCCCACATAGCAAATTGTACGACCATGGCGCTCTCCACCGGTATACGCTGTATCAACAATGACGATACACCGAGTTGGTTGCTGCACAACCTTGTAAATGTAGATACAATGTATCTCCATGGCGGTTTAATGCAAGTTAGTTACTGAAAAATTATATTTGGTTCTGAGGGAACCCAACGCCCAAAGGCTGAAGCGTCTGCTAAAGGGTAATTAGATACTTCTTCTTGGGATTCCGGCCCAACAAACCCGTTTGTCACACCCATCCCTGCTCCCGATATCGGATTGCCCGGTTGAAATTCCCTGCCCTTCCCGGCTCCTGGTAACAGATCGCCATCAGGCCGAGCGCGTCGGCGGCGTGCGACGACCAATCATGCTCGGGGCCGAGGCCGATGTTGCGGGTCTCGTCCTTGCGCTCGTGATAGAAGCCGATGGCGTCGCGGCCGGGTTCGGTGGTGGCCTCGTTCCACCAGAGCTGCGGGCCCAGCCGGCGCAAGGCCTCGATGCGCATCATGGCCGCGCCCTTGCCCTGGTTCTTCACCGGCGGCTCGACGGTAAAACCCGCCTCGCGCCAATGGTCCTCGTATTTCTTGCCGGTGATGTTGTTTTCATTGACGCCGTCATGCGGAAGATAGTTGATGGCCTTTGCGTAACCTCTTTCGCGCATCCAGTTGACGTGGAAGGCGAGCACCTGCCCGACCGACTCGTAATAGTCGAGAATCCGGATCTCTTGCCCGACCCATTGCACGATCCAGATGGTGTAAGCGTCGGCCACTCCGCCGGAGCCGCCGATATCGTGGAAGGCGCGCAGCGGCAGCAGCGGATCGGCGGCGACCTTGCCGATGCGGCCTTGCGCTCGCGCCTCGGCAAGCATCTGCGCGAAATAGGCGCCCTCGAAGGCCCGCACGTAATCGCCCTCCCAGATATGGCTGTAACGATCGGGATAGAGCGCGAGATCCAGCCGGCGCTCGTCTTCCAGCACGGCAGGAAACCAGGGATTGTCGCGCCAGTTGGCGTTGACGATGGCGGTGCCCGCGGGGTTTTTGACGCGGAAGAAGTCATCGATTGCATCTGATTTGCGGCGCGGATTCCAGCTCGCCCACAATTCGGAGGCCTCAGCGCGGATGGTCGGACGCAGCAGCGCCAGGCTGCGCGCGCTCAGGTTCTGCGCCTCGTCGACCCAGGCGATCCGAAACCCTTCCAGCGATTTGATGGAATCGGCAGTGTGATCCTGCATGCCGCGGAAGATGATGATGCCGTCGCCGGGCGTCTCGATCTTGTCATGATAGATCTTGAACTGGTGGCCGAGACCAAGACCGGCGATCTTGCTTTCGATCAGGCGCTTGGAAGATTGCGCCAGCGTCCGTTGCGCTTCGCGGATGCAGACCGCCAGCGTGCCGCGTTCGGCCTGGCAGGTCTCGACCATCAGCTCGCCGAAGAAATGCGATTTTCCCGAGCCGCGTCCGCCATACACCGCCTTATAGCGCGCGGGCTGCAGCAACGGCTCGAAAATTCTAGCGGTCGGTATTTTCAGGATCGACAATGATACGCTCGATTCTGTGAATCAGCTCAAGGGCACCGCCATCGCCGTTCTCGATCGCCTGTGCGGCCTTGCCCCAGCCGCGGTCGAGGATAGCGTTGGCGGCCGATACCCGCGCGGCCGCGGTGGCGTCCTTCGAACGCATGACGCCGACCAGGACGTTGAGCGCCGTCCTCGTGTGGCTGCGCGCCAGCGAGCGGATTTCGGTAATCGTTTTAGCCATGGCAGCTCAGACCCCCCGCGCGCGACTGACGCCGCGTGACGGGAATCGGGTGGCGCTTTGATTTTCCATACCGGACAAACCTCCTGGCACGCTCTGCAATACCGCCAGCGCCGCGTGGTCGCTGCCGTCGATGGACCACGAAACCGGATGACCGACAAAACCGCGATCAATCAGCGCATGAACGGAAGCGAGTGGCTCGCGCTCGTATTGCTGTCGATCCTGTGGGGCGGTTCGTTTTTCTTTGCCGGCGTCCTGATCAAGACGCTGCCGCCGTTGACGATCGTGCTGCTGCGGGTCGGATTGGCCGCGGTGATACTGAACGCGCTGGTGAGGGCGCTGGGAATGCGGATGCCCGGCAGCGGGCGCGCCTGGCGCGCGTTTTTCGCCATGGGCCTGCTCAACAATGCCGTCCCGTTTTGCCTCGTGGTCTGGGGCCAAAGTCATATCGCCTCCGGCCTCGCCGCTATCCTCAATGCCACGACGCCGATATCGACGGTGATCGTCGCGCATCTGCTGACCCCTGACGAGAAAATGTCCGGCAATCGTTTGCTCGGCGTCGTGCTCGGGTTCCTTGGCGTGGTAATCCTGATCGGCCCGGATTCCCTGCAAGGGATCGGCGCCAGCGTATTGGCGCAGGTCGCGGTGCTGGCTGCAGCGGTGTCCTATGCCTTCGCGGGGGTGTACGGCCGTCGCTTCAAGCCCATGGGCATCGACCCGGTCCTGACGGCAACCGGCCAGGTCACGGCCGCCGCGCTGTTGCTGTTTCCCATAGCGATGGCCGTCGATCATCCCTGGACATTGGCGATGCCGGCGTTGCCCGCCTGGGCAGCCATCGCCGGCAGCGCCGTGTTCTCGACCGCGCTCGGCTATGTGCTCTATTTTCGCATTCTCGCCACCGCAGGTGCCACCAACCTGTTGCTGGTCACGTTCCTGATCCCGGTGAGCGCGATCGTCATGGGGACGTTCGGACTGGGCGAGCACTTGGAGCCCCGACGGTTCGCTGGCCTGGCCGTTATCGGCACGGGGCTCGCCGCCATCGACGGCAGGCTTTTCGGGTTGCTCCGTCGCCGCCTGGGGTACGCCACAAGCCTCTGACGGCCGGACCTCTTCGCGGCATTCACGAAAACCCCTCCCAAACCGCGATCGCGATCAGGCCCACCGGCGCGAGCGATATCAGATAAGCGGTCATGCCGTTGTCTCTTGTTGGAACACAAGGTTCGTCATGGCCGGGCAAAAGCGCGAAGCGGGTCTTTGCCGGAGGCCGGCCATCCAGGTTTTTCTTCGCATTGGACCGCTGATGCCCGGTACAAGGCCGGCATGACGAAAATGGGTGTGATCTGACGCGAATCAAATATGCGGCTTGATCGCTCTGCGGCGACCATTTCAGGCGCGAACCCTATCTCCGCAAGGGAGGCCGCGTGCGAGGTGGACCGTGTCCACGCCGCGCACCGGCACGTTCGCGCGTGCCGGCAAAATAAGCTCGGACGACAAGCGCGCTGTGACGCCTGGCGACTAGCGCTCTCGTGGGAGGATGGTGCGCCCGCGGCTGCCGTCCGATTCAGGAAATTCGAATGAAAAAGCCCGCGGCCGGTTCCCGGCGCGGGCTCATCAGGTTTTTGCGACGGTGAAGATATGCCGGTGATTTGCCCGACGTGTCAAATTTTCCGGAATGATGTCGGACGACGCTGCCTGGCAGGCGAGCTCCGGTCCGTGTCTTGATCAACGTTCTTAGGATACATAATAAAAATGCTCACCAAATGGCTCGATCCGCCTCTTCCTGGCGACTAGATTAGCGCTATCGTGGGGAGGATGGTCGCGGCGGTTGCCGCCCGATACGGGAACTTCAAATGAAAAAACCCGCGGCCGGTTTCTCCGGTGCGGGTTTCAAAATTCTTGCGATGATGGAAATCTGCCCGTGATTTGCCCGACGTGTCAAATTCTTTTTTGTCCGCTTAAATTCCTGACCGCATAGAACGGCGCTCTGATCGTCTATCGGGATCGACCCGCTATCCTGCTGGACCTTCACCCCAAAGGCCGCGAATACGCAACGATACGCGCCACCGCCGGGCCGAGCTGCTAACTAGGTCCAGCTTCCGAGCTTCAAGGCGATTGCCATGGCTGCCTCGCGGAGCTCGTTGGCCAGCGACCGGTCCTCGATCGCCCGCGCCAGCACCATGCCCCCCACGCAAAGTGAAGTGAGCGCAAGGGCGCGCTGCCGCGCCGACGGCGCGGTCGGCTCCATGCCATGTTCGAACAATTCGATCATCATTCTGAGCGCCGATTCCTGCGCCACTCTGACCGATTGATCACTTCGGGAAACATCGTTGGGCAGGCCGATCAGGGGACAACTCGCCTCGACGTCCTCAAAGTGATGGAGTGAAAGGTAGTCGCGGACGATCCTGGCCGCGCGATCCGCGGCCTTGTCGATGGTATCGGCGCCTTCCCGCTTCTCGTTCACGAAGCGGTTGATCGCCTCCGCATAAAGCTCGCTCTTGCTTTGGAAATAGCTATAGAAGCCGCCTCGCGTCAGTCCCGCGCCGGCCATGATGTCATCGATCGAGACACCCGTGAAACCATGACGGTTGAATAGCTGTGCTGCGCTCTGGACGATTCTCTGCTTGACCTGATCCCGGTTGCGAAACGGATTGGGCATCCCTTCATTCCCGTCCCGGCACGAAATTTCCACTGCACGCAATATGTTCTGCAACATACCGCCGTATGTTCCTGATCATATTCCCTCCCCCGGTTGGTTCCTGATGCCGTCTATTGGACATCCCATCCGTGGGTAAGAACACATTTGGAAACACATCATTCCCGCCGGTCGAACATAAAAGTCACCCGAATCGAGGAAGCGGCCCGGTTCCCCAATNAACCATTGATGTCCGACGTGGCGCGTAGCGATGCCAAAGGCTGCAGTAAAATGCCCGCCCGCANCAGATTCGAGNTCCGCAGGATGGTGCAACGATGCTCGCGCNGGGATCGNCGGCAGAACAGGGAGGCTAGATCGCAACCTGCCGTCCGATCTCGACGACCTGATCGGTGGGCAGGCTGAAGAAGTCGCTGACATGGGNGGCGTTGCGCTCCATGACAGCGAAGATTCGCTCCTGCCAGGCTGGCAGGCCCATGCCGTCCTCGCGGGCGACCACCGTCTCNTGGCCCACGTAATAGGTCACGTCGTCGAGGTCGATCGTGCAACCCAGCGATTTGCCGGCGGCGAGCAGTTCCGGAATATGCGGGCGCTCCATGAAGCCGAAGCGAGCTTCGGCGCGCCAGAAGTTCGGCACGACTTCCTCGATGGACATGCGGTTGCGCGAGGAGACCCAAGGCACCGACAGGATCTTCACATTCAGCACGAACAGATGCTCATGCAGGGCGCGGTTATGCCGGACATGCCAGACCATCACCGGCGGCGTATCCCGCTCGGTCCGGGTCGGGAACACGGCTGTGCCGGGAACGCGCGGGAGGTTTTTTGCCGCGATACCGGCCATGAACTCCGGGATCGGGATCAAAGCTTCATGCATCCGTGCCGTGACAGCTTCGGAGCCACGGTGCCAGATCCACATCACGCCGTAGACGGAGATCGCCAGGATCAAGGGTACATACCCGCCTTCCGCGATCTTGGTGAGATTGGCGAGAAAGAAGCCGCTGTCGACGACGAGAAAGCAGACGGCGACCGAGCCCGCCGCCCACAGACTCCAGCCCCAGATCTCGCGCATTGCAATGAAAAGCAGCGCCGATGTCATCAGCATCGTCAGCGAGACGGCAATGCCGTAGGCGGAGGCCAGATTATCGGATTTGCCAAACCCGACCGTGAGCCCGAGGGTCACGAGCATCAGCAGCCAGTTGACGGCGCCGACGTAAATTTGTCCGTAGCCTTCCGATGAGGTCTGCTTGATCTGCAGTCTCGGCAACCAGCCGAGCTGGATCGCCTGCCGTGTCATCGAGAAGGCCCCGGTGATGATTGACTGACTGGCAATGATGGTCGCTACCGTCGCCAGCACGATGAGCGGNAGCAGCAGAGCCGGGGGACAAAGCCGAAAGAAAATATTACCGTCGATCGGTTCGCCCTCGAGCACGAGCGCCGCCTGGCCTGCATAGTTCAGGATCAGGCTTGGAAACACGACCGTGAACCATGCGAATTTGATGGGCCCCCTGCCGAAATGGCCCATATCGGCATAGAGCGCCTCGGCGCCGGTGACGCAGAGAAACACCGCGCCCAACACCAGAAAGCCGGTGGTCCCGTTGGAAAACAGGTAAGACAGGCCGTGGACGGGATTAAGCGCGGCGAACACGGAGGGATGCCGCACAATGCCGGAAATCCCCATCGTCGCCACGACGATGAACCAGACCAGCATGATCGGGCCAAAAAATCGTCCGATCGCCGTCGTGCCCTGGGACTGGATAGCAAACAGCGCGAGCAGAATCGTAACGGCTGCGGGAACGACATAGGGCTGCAGCGCGGGGGTCACCATGTTCAGCCCTTCCAGCGCCGACAGCACCGAAATCGCCGGCGTAATCGCGCCGTCGCCATAGATCAGCGCCGCCCCGAACAGGCCGACCGCCACGATGGTCGGCCGCTGCTGCTTCTTCACGCCCAATAGCGCCATCAGGGCCAGGATGCCGCCCTCACCGTCATTGTCGACGCGCATGGCGAAAGAGACATATTTCACCGTGGTGATAATGAAGAGCGTCCAGAGCACGAGCGAGAGCACGCCCAGGACAACGCCTGCGTTCGGCGTTCCTTCCGTGGCGCCGAGTATGGCCTTGAACGTATAGAGCGGGCTGGTCCCGATGTCGCCGAATACGATGCCGAGCGCTGACAGCCCGAGAATGGGCAGCTTGCCCCGGGGCGCCTGTCGCACACCGTCGCCAGCGTCAGGTAATGGATTTTCGTTCAATGTGCCGTCCAACGCAGAAATTGATCGTTAGCAAGCTGAGTGCTCGCGAGGAAGCGTATAGCGGCATCGACGCTAGATAAACCCTGCCGACCGCAAGGGCCAGTCGCTTTTCGCACAAATTACCGGCTTGCAATACGACACCCCGTCGACCGATAGCCGCTTTTGCCGGTCATCATCGCCAGCGGGATAACGCGCCTTTCGCCACGGGAGCCTTTGGCGGAACCGCAATCTCGCCGTTCTTGCCGAGAACGATGATCTCTGTCAGCTCATGATCGTTCTTGATGACGTAATTGTAGCCGTCGAGCAGGCGAGAAATCACCTGGGATAACGAACCCGAATAGGCTCCGTTGATCTCCACGTTTAGCGGAATGGCGGTACGATATCTCACGGGCAATCGAGCGCCAAACGCGGAC
>JGI12635J15846_10006116_pt1 | contig 10341 bp, 9 predicted proteins | sample BlaSpr_A8_OM2_M2_FD_15846 | JGI IMG/M metagenome (IMG submission 15846) | reverse complement strand
GCACAGGCGTATCGACCATGAAGACTTTCGCGACTTGCACGCGGCGGCGGAAACCGCCGCTCAAATCCTGCACCTTGCGGTCGACTTCCGAGCCGAGCTGAAATTCTTCGATCAGGGCATCGGCACGGCGCGCCGCCGTCGCTTTGTCCAGTCCCTGGAAGCGCGCGTAGGTGAGCAAATTATCTTTGACGGACAAGAACAGCTCGACTGCCGTCGCCTGAATCACGGACGAAATCCGCTTTCGGACTTCGATGGGCTTTTTCACGACGTCGTAGCCAAGGATCTTCGCGGTGCCTTCGGTCGGGAGCGTTAGCGTGGAGAGCATGCGCAGCAGTGTCGACTTGCCCGCGCCGTTGGGCCCAAGCAGACCGAAGACGATCCCGCGAGGCACGCGGAAACTCATGCCGTCGACGGCGCGGATCGGCGCTTTTCCGCGCGAGACGTACACTTTTACGAGGTTTTCAACTTCCAGCGCAAACTCACTCATCTACAGCTCCAAAGTGGCGCCGCGGAACCTGCATACCGCGGGAAGAAACCGGCAAACGAGCAGAGACCTTACGGGTCGGATAGAATCGCTGGCAGGCCGCGCGGGGCCAGCGTGTTGCNCTGCGGCAGCAAAGCCACCGGAAGCGTTAGAGGAGAGGAACTTTGAGAAACATAGTGGTCACTCTATTGATTGCCTTTTTACCGTATCCGGCGGTCGCGCAGAAGTCAACTCCTCCGGCACCTGCGCAGGTCGCGCAGGAAGTGCGCGATTACCGGATGGACAACGAGGACCGCATCATCCGCGAACTGAGCGAATTTCTGTCGATCCCGAACATTGCCAGCGACACGCCGAATATCCAGAAGAATGCGGCGCACCTAGTCGGGATGCTGGAAGCGCGTGGGATCGAGACGCACTTGCTGCCGATCAGCGGGCGTGGCCCGGTAGTTTTCGGCAAGCTGATCACGCCGGAAGCGAAACGCACGGTGATTTTTTATGCGCATTATGACGGACAGCCAGTCGATCCGGCAGCGTGGACGGATGGCAAACCCTTCGAGCCGGTGCTGCGCGATACGTCCATTGAAGCCAGCGGAAAGCGGATTCCCTTCCCGGAAAACAGCGCGCAACATCGGGCGGTCTATAACGATGACTGGCGGATCTACGCGCGCTCTGCTTCCGACGACAAATCGCCGATCGTGGCACTGCTTGCCGCCCTCGACGCTCTGCGAGCTAAGAATATTCCCCTGGCCGTCAATCTGAAGCTCGTCTTGGAAGGCGAAGAAGAGGCGGGCACCGGGGCATTCTCGGATTCGGAATCACGACTTTTGGGCCAATCCGCGCCTTGCACAGCGGTCACTACGGAAACTGGGCGCCAAATCCAGGTTTCGAGCTGGTGCGGCTTCTCGCTTCGATGAAATCGGACGACGGACGCGTACTGATTGAGGGCTTCTACGACGACATCGTGCCACTCGGAAACACCGAGAAACGAGCGCTCGAAGAGATGCCGAATAATGACGCCGATCTCGAAAGAGAGCTCCAGTTCGCCAAACCGGAGGGCGGTGGCAAACGACTTGTCGAGCTGCTTCAACTGCCTTCGCTGAATATTCGCGGCCTGCGCAGCGCTTATGTTGGCGAGCAAGCGCAAAACGTCGTCCCGGAGAAGGCCGAGGCCGCGCTCGATGTGCGTTTGGTGAAAGGCGAGGACCCCGACAAGAAATTCGAGCAGGTGCTGGCGCACATTCGGAAGCAAGGTTCTTATGTGACTTCGGCCCCGCCCACGAGGGAGGAGCGCCTTTCAAATCCCCATGTCGTCCGTGTCGTCAAAGACGTCTGGAATTATCGCGCTTCTCGAACTTCCATGGAGTTGCCTGTTTCAAAAGCGCTTGTTCAGCTCGTGCAAGATACAACGGGCGGAAGTGCCGTCGTCGCGCCAACGCTGGGCGGCAGCGTGCCGATGTATATTTTCGAAGACCTTGGTTTGCCTTGGATTGGCGTGCCGATTGTAAATTACGACAATCATCAGCACAGCTCGGATGAAAATTTGCGGCTGGGGCAATTTTGGAGGGGGATGGAGATCTATGGGGCGATTTTGGCGGATTTGAATTGGTGAGAAGAAACGAAACGCAGAGACGCAGAGTGCGCAGAGTCAACCAAACACGGAAAATATTGCGAACTAAAACCGCCATTACAAAGAGAGAAAGTTCTTGAGGAGTTGCTTGCCGGATTCGGTGAGGACGGATTCGGGATGGAACTGCACGCCTTCGATTTTGTGGCGGCGGTGACGGAAGGCCATGATGATGCCGTCATCGGTCTCGGCGGTGATGATGAGTTCGCGCGGCAGGGATTTTTTCTCGACGATCAGGGAATGGTAGCGGGTGGCGGTGAAGGGATCCGGCAGCTTGCTGAAAATATTTTTGCCGTCGTGATGGATCTGGCTCGTTTTGCCATGGAAGAGTTTCGGGGCGCGAACGATTTTGCCGCCGAACGCAGCGCCAATGGCCTGGTGGCCGAGGCACACGCCGAGGATGGGAAATTTTCCGGCGAGGCGCTCGACCAGCTCCACGGAAATGCCCGCCTCCTGCGGCGTGCAAGGACCGGGAGAAATTACGATGCGTTCCGGATTTCGCCGGATAATCTCTTCGACGGTAATCTTGTCGTTGCGATGCACCTCGACGTTGCAACCCAGCTCGCCGAGATACTGGGCGAGGTTGTAAGTAAAGGAATCGTAGTTGTCGAGAAGCAAAATCATGACGGCTTCCTGGATTGATTCCCACGGTGCGCTTTTTCCAGCGCCGTGAGCAGCGCTTTCGACTTGTTCACGCTCTCCTGATACTCGCCCTCCGGAGTGGAATCCGCAACAATGCCGCCGCCGGCCTGCACGTGGGCTATGCCGTTCTTGATCACCATAGTACGAAGCGCGATGCAGGAATCAAGGTTGCCCGCGAAATCCAGGTAGAGAATGCCGCCGGCATAGATTCCACGGCGGGTGCGCTCCATCTCTTCGATGATTTCCATGGCNCGAACTTTGGGCGCGCCGGAGACCGTGCCGGCCGGAAAACAAGCCATCAGCGCGTCGAAACAATCCACGTCCTCGCGGAGGCGGCCGCGCAGGCTGGAAACCAGATGCATGACGTGCGAGTAGCGCTCGACGGTGAGCAATTTTTCGGGCTTCACCGTGCCGTAGTCGCAAACGCGGCCGAGATCGTTGCGTCCCAGATCGACCAGCATGATGTGCTCGGCGCGCTCTTTTTCGCTGGCCAGCATTTCGCGTTCGAGGCGCTGGTCTTCGGCTTCGTCCTTGCCGCGCCAACGCGTGCCGGCGATGGGCCGATAGAAAACATCGCGTCCCTGAACTTTGACGAGCATTTCCGGCGAACTGCCGACAACGGAGACGTCGTTCAGTTGCAGGTAGAAAAGATAGGGTGAGGGATTCAACGCGCGAAGCTCGCGATAGACTTCAAATGGCTCGGCCTGCGTCTTTGCCGAGAACCGCTGGCTCAGCACGACCTGAAAAATATCCCCGGCGCGAATGTACTGCTTCGCTTTCCGCACGGCGGCAAGGTATTCAGGGCGGCGGAAATTGGAAGTCACTTTCAGCGGCCGGAGTTTCCCCGCTTTCGACGGCTTCTTCGGCCGTTCCGCGGGCACGGGTTCATCGAGCAGCCGGCGCGTCTCTTTGATTTCGCGCACGGCGGCGTTGTATTTCGCGCGAAGGCTGCCGGGGCCTTCGGTGAAAACATTGCGAACGATCCACAAGCGGTGTTGCACGTGATCGAAAGCGACGAGGCCGTGATAGAACATCAGCATGGCGTCGTACAGGCCGATTTCATCGCGGAGGCGCTTGGGAATGCGCTCGATCAGCCGCACCATGTCGTAGCTGAAATAGCCGATGGCGCCGGCGACAAGCGGCGGCAACCCGGGAAGCCGCACGGGGCGAAAACGCTCGACGCGCTCGCGCAAGAACGAGATTGGATNGCGCTCTTCCCAGACCATCCGGTCGCCGCTCTCCAGGACGCACGCACCGTTGGCGTAGCGGAAAACTTCCTCGGGGTGCGCGCCCGCAAACGTGTAGCGCGCGATTTTTTCGCCGCCCTCGACGCTTTCGAGGAGGAAGGAGTAACGCGACCCCTGGGCGATGCGCAGATAGGCGCTGACGGGAGTCAGCAAATCCGCCGAAAAAACATCGTAGACGGGGATGAGGTTGCCCTGTTTGGCGAGGCGCTGGAATTCGCGGAAGTCCGGCTGGATCATGGGAGCAGGTTCACGGTTGACAGTTTTCAGTTCACAGAAAAAGAGACCTATTATTACATTACTTCAGGCTAGCGAGGGTGCGACTTCTCTTCGTCGCGGAGGGCGGCCAGCACGGCGCGGCGCATGGGCGCTTCGGGGGCGGGCTTTTCCGTCCAAATTTCCCATTGAGCGAAGCCCTGCGCGAGAAGCATTTCGACGCCAGGGATGGTGGCGATGCCTTTGCGGGAGGCGATCTTCAAGAGTTGTGTCCTCTGAGGGCGGTTAATCATGTCCATAACCAGGCGGCAATGCAACTCGCCGGGCGCGAGCGGAGAAACGCCATCGTGCGGATGCATGCCGACCGGGGTGGCGTTCAGGATAGCGTCGAAGGACTGCGTGCGCAAAGCAGCGCGAGGCACTACTTCTCCACCGAATGCGCGGGCGAGTTCCCTCGCGGCTTTTTCACGGCGCGCGCAAATGGCAACTGCTGCGCCGGAACGCATCAACGCAAAAGCGGCTGCCCGCGCCGCGCCACCCGCCCCGAGGATCAAGACGCGGCTGCCTTTGATGCGAAGTTTATTCTCGAGAGCGCGGAGCACGCCGAGGTAATCGGTGTTACTGCCAAAGAGAGAACCGTTGCGGCGAACGACCACGGTGTTAACGGCGCCAATTTCCGCGGCGAGAGGATCGCACTCCTTCAGATACTTGAGAATTCCTTGCTTGTGCGGATGGGTGACGCTAAAACCGCGGACTCCAAATTCGGGAACGGCGGCAAGAAAATCGCGAAGATCATGCACAAGGAAGGGGAGATAGACGGCGTCCAAATGACGCGCGACAAAACCGGTATTGTGAAGTAAGGGTGAGAGGGAGTGTCCAACGGGATCGCCGATGATCCCGTAGACCCGCGTGCGGCGCGTGAGAGTGTGCGCCCGGTAGAGATGGATCATCTCGTCCAGTGAAACCTGGCCGGGGGCGGTCGCCTCGGCGACAGGCGCGTAAGCCAGCGCACTTCCCTCGCGCAAGGCGAGGATTCGCGCGGGCAGGCCGACTTCTCCCATCGGAACGGCAACAAAACTTTTCGAACTGCGTGCAAGGCGCAGGAGCCGGACGCTGTCCTGGATGCTCCGCGCTTCGGCCGCGATCTTCACGGCATCGACTCCGCCGTGCGACGGAGGGTTCATGATTCGGGGCAAATCCGGCGTACGCTCAAAGTCGTGTAAGGAAAGCAAGACACGCGGCGACACGGGATATTCGCGAACGGACTGGCCGGGAAGCTTGCGCAAGGTTTCCACTTCGAGATCGCACCATTGGCAACCGGCTTCGCGGGCCTGAATCAGCCAGTAGAGTTCGCGGTCAACGGGCCCGGCAAATTTGCCTCCGCCTTCGCGGCGGCGGCAGGTCGCGAGAAATGTGGCATTCCGAGGTTGGCCTTTTCCGAGCCAAGCGAGGAATCGAGTGCGCTCGGCGTCAGTGCTCAGCCAATCGAGGCGCAATTCGACGGTCCTGGTTTGCTTTAGGGCGGAGCGCACCATCTTCGACATTTCGTCCGCCGTGGAGGCTGCCACGACCGCACAAATCCGCCGTAATCCTGTACCAAAGAGGCCCATAGCACGCCTTTGCCACCAATCCATTGAAAATACAGCGAGTAGTATGCCGTATCCGCCGCCTGCGCCCGTATCAAAAGTGTAAAGCGACCTCGGGCATTTGGTTGACGCGTGGAGTAGGCCCTGATACTTTCGCTAGGAAAAGTCCATTCACGGCCCGTAGGGCGTGTTTTCGAAGGAGTTATGGAATGCGCGCTAGAATAGCTGTTTTGTCTCTATCGGTCTTCCTGGGTGCTGCGGTAAGTTCGGCACAAAACGCCCCCCAGGCTGCTCCGGCAATGCCTCAAATTGACTTCAGCACGGTGAACTGTTCAGGTTTCGTCTCGCAGCAAAGAGTACCGGAGGAGATGCAGATCGTCTCCGCGGAGCAATCAAACTACAAGATCACCTTTTCGCGCGGCGACTATGTGCACATCAATCGCGGCATGGACAAGGGCATTCGGGTTGGCGACCGGTTCTCGGTTGTNCGGCCGGACCAGGATCCCACNGACGTGTCCTGGTTCAAGTGGCAGGCAAAGCTCCTGAAAGTCATGGGCACGCCCTATCGTGACGCGGGACAGGTCCGGGTAGTAAGCGTTCAGCCTAAGGTCTCTGTCGCTCAAGTCATATTCTCGTGCGGATACATGCAGCGCGGGGATATCCTCCAGCCTTATCAGGAACGTCCAGCACCGCCGTTCAAGGATCCTGCCGCCTTCGATCACTTTGCGCCTGTGAGCGGCAAGCCTGTGGCCATGGTGGTGGCTGGAAAAGACTACGGACAGGTCTTCGGTAAGCTCAGCGCGGTCTACGTAAACCTCGGAGCCAACCAGGGGGTCAAGGTCGGCGATTACTTCCGAATCTTCCGGTATCAAGGCGGAATGGCGGAGACCGTGCCACAAAACAAGGGTTATCAGTACTCGACGTACGGTTTCGGGAGCGCGCCCGTGCGCTACGAATGGAATGATCTGCCGCGGGAAGTGCTCGGCGAAGGAATCGTCATTAACGTGGACCGCAATGCATCGACGATGGTGATCACATTTAGTGCCATCGAAGTCTACGCGGGCGACTACGTCGAAATCGAGTAGAATCCCGACAACCGCTGAATGGTTCAGGCCCGCTGCGGTTTCTCCGCGCGGGCCTTCTGTTTTTACCTGGCTGCTCGATTTCGACCTTCCCGGTTTAGCTGGACCCTTCAGACTCCCCGTGATGTGACCTTTCGGAAAGGATTTCACAGGTAAATCCAAAGAGGCGCGCTTCGGGATCGCGCCACGCTTCGCGAGGCAACCCCGCCTTCCGGCAGGTCTCCTCTAGGAACTGCTCGCGCGTCAACCGATGCTCGATGGCAACCTGGGGGAGAAGCAGCCCGCGCTGCGCGTGCAGACGGACGACTAGCCCGTGATGGCCGAGTTCGATTGATTCAGGGGCGATCGGTTCCATGGGTGAGAGCAATGAGATTTCAATGCTAAGTTCACCAAGCTGGTCTGTCCGCATGGGGGCGAACCGTGGATCTTCCAGCGCCGCGCTAGCGGCACAGCGAATAATGGCCTCTCCCAGAGGTTCGTTCGCCTCGATGACGCCGATACAACCCTGCAGGCGATTGCGCACGTGGAGGGTCACGAAGACGCCGTGGCGCTCCGCGAAGATTCCTTCGCGAGGGAATACATCAGGAAGCTTGCGGTGGGCGATGGCTTCGACAACCGCTGTCCGGGCTAGTTGCAGAGCGGCGCGCCGGTCCGATTCAGAGAGGAACGGCATCCTCGGACTTCTTGCGGGCTTCGAGCATGCGGAGCCGGCGGCGTTTCTTGATGCTGTCATCAACGTGGCTCCAGAAGCGCCGGAAGTATTGGGCGGCGGAGACGAGCGCGCTAATGACAACGAGCCAAAGCAGGATTTGCGCCAGCGGCTTCAGCGACGGGTGCCGCGCTGCGACGATGAGTACCGCCACGGCACACACCTGCAAAACCATCTTCGTCTTTCCAAGGGTGGACGCTTCGATCGTGAATCCCTCGGCCGAGGCGATATTCCGAAGACCGAGAACCGTGAATTCCCTACCGATGATGATCACCACCATCCACGGAGGCACAAGGTGCATGTCCACCAGCGAAATGAACGCCGCTGAGATCAAGAGCTTGTCGGCAATGGGGTCGAGAAGAATACCGAGGGTCGTCACCTGTAGGCGCCGCCGAGCCAGGTATCCATCCGCCCAATCGGTGGCTGCAGCCAGGAGCAGGATCAGAACGCCCCAGACCTCGAAGTGCATGGAAAAGCCCCAGAACTCGACGTTGGGACTACGGGTGAGGAGGATCACGATGAGCACGGGAACGAAGAAGATCCGCAACAGCGTCAGTGAGTTAGGAAGATTCATGGGCGCATGACGGCGGGAGTGCCGCCCCGTGGCTTCAGCCACCGCAGTTTCACTATAGACTTGGTGTAAGGATGCGTCAACACGTCAGAGGCGGTTCCGAAAGCGCCCCCGGGGAGCCTCAATCAATTGGCATTTTGGTCTTGGGTAGTTACTCCGGGATTAACGCATTCCCACACATACAAACATAGAAAAAAGATACTCTTTCGTAATGCACCTGCTGCAAATCTGTGCAAATGTAAAAAGTGCACCCGTGCGACGGAGCCGGCGAGATGTGGAGTCCGAGCGTCGCAGAAGTCCACATAACTCATTTACTTTCAATGCGTTACAAGGATATAGTTTTTCAATTCTCCGGCACATCAAGCAGAACTTACGGACCAATCTTCAGGAATGGACTATAGTTTCCACAGCGTTTTCCACAGAGGCTGGGGTCTCGAGCCTGAAGGAAGAAGCGTTCCAAGGGTAGCCGCAAGTGAGTAAAAACAGAGGTTTTACGCGCCTTTACTCCGCAGTTAGCAGGTCCAAAAACGAGCCACGTCGCTCAGACGGACCGCGGACCGCGAAGGAGCCTGACTGGGAGCATGAAGATGGCGCTGAAGAGACCGAGAACTCCATGAATGGCGATTCCCACAAGGCGGAAAGGCAGCGTCAGGAGCCAGACGATTGGATACAGCACGAGAGCAAGCAGCGCGAGCGGCCAGCACAGGATAAACAGGATGATCCACAAGAAAAAAGCAGCCATGGCAACCTCGTTTGTGACGGCCGCAAAGCGGTCCGTGCGAATGATGACCGCAGAGCCGCCGGTCTCTATTCTATATTACGAGCGCGCGCGCGGAAAGGTTTCCTCCACGGCATACTCTTTGAGCCGCAGGCGCTTGGCGATGGACGCGGGTACTTCCGCGTCGAGCCGCATGTGCGAATCGTCAATTTCCGAGTGGAGGACGCGTCCCAGCGCATGAATCATGGCAAGCGTGCGACCTTCCGCCAGCGGCAACCGAATTGAAAGCGTTACAACGGGATCGGTGGGCATCTCGACGTCCATGCGGCGCAGCAATTCCTCGATCCCTTCGCCCGTAAGGGCGGACACCAGCACCGGCGCGCCGCCGGCGCTGGCGCTTCGCTCTGCGCCGTTGGCGATAGCTTTTCGCTCTTCAGGAGTAAGCCGGTCCATCTTATTCAGCACGCGCAGCCTGGGGCGGCCGTCGACGCCAAGTTCCCGCAAAATCTTGTCGACTTCCTCGTCGAGTTCGTGGTGATGNGGATTGGAGACGTCGCTCACGTGCAGTATCAAAGCGGCNTCCTGCNCTTCTTCGAGTGTTGCGCGAAACGCCGTCAGCAATCCTTTNGGCAGATCGCGGATAAACCCGACGGTNTCGGAAACCAGCACGCGGCGGTTCGAGGGAAGGCGCAGCGCGCGGATCGTGGGATCGAGCGTCGCGAACATCCTCGAGGAAACCAGCACCTCNGCGCGGCTCAGCGCATTGAACAANGTGGACTTGCCCGCGTTCGTGTATCCCACCAGCGCGATGGTCCCCAGGGGGACGGCATTGCGCGCCTCACGCCGCAGCGCNCGCTGTTTGCGGATTTCATCAATGCTGGTCTGGATCTTGCCGACGCGGTCGCGAATCCGGCGGCGGTCGGTTTCCAGTTTCTTTTCACCCGGGCCGCGAACGCCGATCCGTCCTGTTCCACCGCCCGCTCCACCCGCGCCACCGCCGCCGCTCTTGCCGCCGAGGCGCGACATCGCGGTTCCCTTTCCGGTCAGGCGGGGCAACATGTAATTCAATTGCGCCAATTCGACCTGCAACTGGCCTTCGCGGCTCCGCGCATGACGCGCGAAAATATCGAGAATCAACTGCGTGCGGTCGATCACCCTTCGTTCCGTCGCTTCTTCAATATTGCGCTGCTGCATGGGAGAGAGGTTGCTGTCGAAGATAATCAACGGCGCTTTGTGTGCCGTGGCTTCGGCGCGAATCTCATCCAGCTTGCCGCGGCCCACCAGCGTTGCGGGATCCGCGGCATCACGCATCTGGAAAACGGTCCCAGCGATCTCCGCGCCCGCGCTGCGCGCCAGCTCTACCAGCTCCGTAAGCGATTCGCGACCCTGCTCGCCCGCAGGCATGCCGGGAAAGCGAGGCGCACGCTTCCATCCAACGCCTACTAGCAAGGCGCGCTCCGCTGTC
>JGI12635J15846_10006115_pt1 | contig 10348 bp, 10 predicted proteins | sample BlaSpr_A8_OM2_M2_FD_15846 | JGI IMG/M metagenome (IMG submission 15846) | reverse complement strand
GGATCCGGCAGGGAAGCAGACTTTCGCCGAGTTGCTGGCGGTCGTGGGCGAGGTTCCAGGCATTCGGCGAGTCCGATTTACGACCTCACATCCCCGAGACTTCGGCCGCGACATCATCGAAGCCATCGACGCCGTCCCAACGCTCTGCGACCACGTCCACCTGCCCGTGCAAAGCGGATCAGACCGCATGCTGATCGCCATGCAGCGCCTCTACACCCGCGAACAGTATATGGAACGCATTGCATGGATGAAGGCCTCGAAGCGCGAGATCAGCATTACCAGCGACGTGATCGTCGGCTTTCCAGGAGAGACTGAAGTGGACTTCGAGGAAACTTTGTCGCTGCTGGAGGAAGTCGGATACGATTCGGTGTTTACCTTCAAATACTCTCCACGTCCGAACACGCCGTCGCTGGCGCTAGAAGATGCCATCCCGGATGAAGAGAAAGCGCGCCGACTGGAAGTGCTGATGTCGAAACAAAGGGAAATCCAGATTGCGCGCTACAAGAGATATATAGGGGCAGTATCTGAGGTGATGGTTGAAGGTTGGAACGAAGCTCGACGCCAGTGGATCGGCCGTACTTCGCAGAACAAAACACTGAACTTCACGGCGCCGGAAGCGACCGCTCCCAGGGTGGGAAGCTACGTCCCAGTGAGGGCGACAGCCAGCTTTCCCAACAGCCTCGTAGGCGAAATGGTGGTATAAGAAGCGAAGGAAGGTCGGCGCAGCCCGCGCCGTTGAAGGAGTCTTCCATGGAAGTAGAGATGACCATCCGCGGACTTTTGATGGATCCGGTGTCGAATATGCCTATTGTGATCCTTAAGGACGTGGCTGGGGACAGTGTGTTGCCGATCTGGGTTGGGGTTTATGAGGCGAATGCGATTGCGCTGGAGATGGAGAAGGTTAATACGCCGCGCCCGATGACGCATGACTTGATCAAGAATGTGCTGACCGGGCTGGAGACGCAGGTGCATAAAGTTGTGGTTACGGAGCTGCGGGAAGATACGTTTTATGCGGTGATCTGGCTGGAGCGCGGAGGTGAGGTGATCAGCGTGGACTCGCGCCCGTCGGACGCGCTGGCGCTGGCGTTGCGGGTGGATTGTCCGATATTTGTGGATGAAGTGGTTTTGAAGAATTCGAAGCAGGCGGCGAATATGTCGGACCGGGTGACCGCCGAGGAGTTGCGGAAGTATCTGGAAGGGCTTAACGACGAGGATTTAGGGAAGTATAAGATGTAGCAGTGGCCAGTTGCCAGTGACCAGGTGCCAGTAAAACCCAAGAGCTGCCAGACCCTGCCCCCGGGCAAAGCTCCTATCGCTTTACATAATACCTGTTATCGGACATTGCATCGGGTGCGCTCCTGCCTTCCTCACCGCGCCTTATTGTGCCGAGAATACTATTTTGGGGTGGAAAAGAGTGCCTGCTACTCGGGTGGCGATGGCTATCAGGTCGCTTTGGCCTTGGAAGACTTTTACCTGGCGGGCTCGGGAGACGTCGGGAAGGTTAACCGTACGGCCGGTGCGGATGCGGGCGGCGGTGGGTTCGTCGGCGGTGACGGACGGAAACTGCGGCAGGAGTTGGCGGGGGTGGACGAAGAAGGCGGGTATGCTTTCGTGGCGGGAAACAGCAGGTTCCTCTGCTGGCGCCGCTTCGGAATGACAAGGCTTTTGTGGCGCTGCAACCTCCGCTCCGAAATGTAGACCGTTTCCCTGCTCTTCATGCATATACCCCTCAATCTCCTCGAGGGTGTGGGCTTGGGTGATATCGAATTCCGCTGCGGCAGTGCGGCGGAGGGATTCGAGATGGGCGCCTGAGCCTTGGAGTTGGCCCATTTCGTGGGCTACCGAACGCATGTAGGTTCCAGACGACACGCGAGCACGGAAACGGGCACGATCGCCTTCGACGGCCAGGATGGCGAATTCCTTGATCTCGATCTGGACCGGCTTCAGGACTACTTCTTTTTGTTTTCTTGCCAGCTGGTAGGCCGGGACGCCGTGGATTTTCTTGGCTGAGAACGGCGGCGGGACCTGCTCGATTATGCCTTGAAATCCCGCGGCTAGTTTCTGGAGATGCTCCAAACTCGGATCAACCAGGCTGAGGGTGGCTGATTGTACGTCGCCCACGGGTTCGCCATCGGCGTCGTAGGTGTTGGTGGCGAAGCCGAAGCGGATCACGCCTTCATAAGTTTTCTCGGACGTGGTGTAGAACTGCGCCAGGCGGGTTAAGCCGCCGGTGACAAGCGGGAGAACGCCGGTGGCTAAGGGATCGAGGGTGCCCAAGTGGCCTACAGAACGCTGCTGCAGGATGCGACGCATGCGGTCGACCACGTCGTGCGAGGTCCAGCCGGCGGGCTTGTCGATGATGATGACGCCATTCATTGAGAGGATTTGGTAATTTGGTAATTGAGTAAATTGAGTGATTGGGCAATCGGGTGATTGGGCGATCGAAAATCGCCGCGAGCGTTTCCTGGGTCTTCAACTGCCCAATCGCCCGATCATTCAGTCACTAAATTAACAGATTCCTTATGCTTCCTCTTCGCGATGACCAACCTCGGTACAGCACTCCGTGGGTGAATTACTTTTTGATTGGGCTGAATTTGGTTATTTTCTTTTTTGAGGCGACTTTAGACCGGCAGAGCCTTAATTTGTTGATTGATCAGTTCGGCGTGGTGCCATCGCATGTGGCGCGTTTTCTGGCTGGATCGCCGAGCTACCCGCTGCCAGCGATTGTACTTCCCTTCTTCACGTCCCTGTTTCTGCATGGGTCGTGGCTGCATGTGATTGGGAACATGTGGTTCCTTTATATTTTTGGCGACAATGTCGAGGACTACCTGGGACATTTCAGGTATCTGGTGTTTTACATGCTTACGGGCGTGCTTGCGATGGCCACTCATGTAGCGATGACTCTGCATTCCACGGCACCGGCGGTCGGAGCCAGCGGAGCCATTGCGGGAGTGCTGGGAGCTTACTTTGTTCTTTATCCCAGGGCGCGAGTGTTGACGTGGTTCTTCGAGCTTATTTTTTTGTTTCTCTGGATACCAGCGTGGATCTGGCTGGGAATCTGGTTCCTGGGGAACTTTCTGAGCGGCACTGCAACCGCACTTACCGTGCACCGGCAGAACATGGGAGGCGTAGCGTTCTGGGCGCACGTGGGTGGATTTATTTCCGGGGCGCTGCTGGTGAAGCTGTTTCCTGAGCGGTCGCGGAGGTATCCGTATGCTTATCAATAAGTTTGCGTGAAGAATCAGAATCTAAGCCAAAGTCAAAGACTAAGTCAAAATCAAAGTCAAAGGCGTCGGACAAGAGTGTCCGACCCACACGGGCAAAGGCAAACCCAAGATCAAACGCACCCGCAGAGAGCTGCGGAGGTGGAATTTCAGCGTTTATTTTTTGGGGCGCGATTCTGGGGGGACTAGACCTGACAGCCGGTAATAGCCGACTAGCTGGCCGTAGTGCTCGCCGGAATGTTCGATGAAACCGTAGGCGAAATCGGAGATGCGGACCTTCTGGTTGGCGAAGGGGTCAACGACCAAGTCGGACATTCCTCTATCGCCTTTGGCTTTTATGGCGGCGGCCCCGTCGGCAAAAGCCTTTTTCACGAATGCAACTACGTCGGCCTTGGTTTTGTATTGGTCGCGCTTGGGGTCTTCTTCAGCTGGCGGCTTCTGGCCGAGAGCTAGATTGGTGAAAAAATAATTTGCGTTGGAGGCGTGGAGGAGTTGCATGGCGAAGCTGCGCTGCGCGGGCGTGGGCTGGAAGTCGTATTTGTCCTCCGGGAAATCTTCGGCCATGGCAATCAGTTTTCGGCCAATATCGTTCCAGGCGGCGAGCACGGCCTGCGACGCACTGTCGGCGGGCTTTACGGCGGCTTGCTTCATGGCGTCCTGGGCGTGGGCTGGGAAAGTGAGGATCGTTGTGGCCAGGAATGCGGCCGTGAGCACCAACTTGTTTCGCATGGTTCCTCCGGTGTTGTCTGAATCGGCGAGCGCAATCTTAGTCTTACTTTTTATTTGTGTAAACGGCGGAGCTGTGGAGGGGTGAAATAAATTTCTCACCACAGAGGGCACAGAGGTACACAGGGTAGATCTGTTTTGTTATTCGATTTTATTTGGTGGCAGCGTCTGCGTTTTTTCATGGTGATCCGTTTGAATCAGCCGAGACATCAAGGGCAACATCAACGGCAACGTCAAAAGCGTCGGACAGGAGTGTCCGGCCCACACGGTCCGTCGTAACTACACACCATTCGGGCGCTGGCGAATCAGCGAGAGGAATTCGGAGCGCGTTTCCTCTTCGTTGCGGAAGCAGCCCAGCATGGAGGAGGTGACGGCGGCGGAATGCTGCTTTTCTACGCCGCGCATCATCATGCAGAGATGACGGGCTTCGATTACCACGCCTACGCCTTGAGGTTCGATTACTTTTTGAATGGTCTCGGCGATCTGGGTAGTGAGGCGCTCCTGAATTTGCAGGCGGCGGGAGAACAGCTCGACCAGGCGTGGGACTTTGCTTAACCCGATCACCTTGCCGTTGGGGATGTAGGCTACGTGCACTTTGCCGAAGAACGGGAGCAGGTGATGCTCGCAGAGGCTGAACATTTCGATGTCTTTGACGATGACCATCTCGTCATAGGTGACGGTGAAGAGCGCGCCTTTCAGCAGCGCTTCGGGATCTTCGGTATAGCCGCGGGTTAGGAACTGCAGCGACTTGCGAACGCGCTGGGGAGTTTGCAGAAGACCTTCGCGTTGCGGATCTTCGCCTAGGCGGACAAGCATTTCCTGGACCAGGTCTTCGAAGCTGGCGCTGGTTAGAGTTGGCTGTTCGGTGGTTTTCATGGCGGTGTTCATCCAATCATTATTACTTGCGAAATTATTTCGGGGCTTCTGATTTGCCCGAGTACTCGAAGGAATTCATCATGGTTTCTTCAAGCCGTACTCTTTCCAGATGCGCGGAGTGGAAGCCGCGCTGCACTATTTCGTAGATCTGGATGCAGAGGTTCTCGGTGGTGGGCACGTCTTTGATGAATTCTTTCATCGTATTTAGATTCTCGTGGCCGTAGCGAGCGAGCACTTCCCTTTCGATGAAGCCGTCGAGATCGGTGAGGTTACAGACCATGCCGGTTTGTTCGTCGACCGGACCGCTGACCGTGACCTCGACGATGTAGTTGTGGCCATGGCCGTGCGGGTTGTTGCATTTGCCGTAAGTCGACTGGTTCTCTGCTTCTGACATGGCTTCGCTGTGCAGACGATGCGAGGCGGAGAAGAGATAGCGGCGTGAGAGATGGGCTTTCATGATTCAGCTTCTAGCTTCTTGCTCCTAGCCTGTGGTTACGTTCATGCTTCTCCGTAGAAATCTACGAATAGATCGGGGGTCTCGTAGACCCGCACCCGGTAAAGCTTTGCGCGTTCCAGTTTGGTGGCTAAACGCTGCCAGATGGCGATGGCGATATTTTCCGTGGTGGGGATTTGATGTGCGAACTCCGGGATCTCTTTGTTCAGGAAACGGTGGTCCATGGCGTCGAGCACTTCGCGGTGCATGACATCCTTGAGTTGCTTGAGGTCGACCACGAATCCGGAGAGTGGGTCGACTTCGCCTTTCACCGTAACTTCGAGCGTATAGTTGTGGCCGTGGCCGTTTGGGTTATTGCACTTGCCGAAGATGCGACGGTTTTCTTCCGGAGTGAACGCCGGGTTATGGTAGTAGTGCGATGCGGAGAATTCGGCTTTGCGCGTGAGGTAGACCATAAGAACCAGTTGCCAGTTGTCAGTTGCCAGTGGCCAGTTGTCAGTGGCCAGTTGTCAGTGGCCAGTTGCCAGTAAAGACCTTTCATCGGAATATTTGCGGCCCTTCCAGGCTACCTTGCCGGTTGCGTGTGCGCTTTTCGAGCGCAGCAATAGATATGAGAATAGAGGGAGTCCGAACAAGGTGAAGATATTGGCGTCCCAGGAAAAATGGGCGCGGCGGATTCGCTTTAGGAACAACCCGTAGAGGATTACGGCAAGGATCCCGGCAACGGCGGCCGGTTGCTCGCGTCCGCGCAGAGTTGCGGAGACGGCGATGGCGACGCTGGCTGTGATGAGGACGAACTCGGTGGCCCGAAGCGCGGCCAGCGTTGCCGGTGCGGGGAATAGGAGCGCTAGATTCTTGATCCAGCCTTCGCGGAGCTGGGAGAAGCTGCGATACATGCGGGTTTGGACGGCGTCGGCTGCGTAGCGGAAAAATATGTTTCTGCCTGATTGTTTTACGGCGCGGGCCAGAGCTACGTCTTCGAGCAGGTTGGCGGCTACGGCGGCGTGTCCGCCGACGGCATCGTAGGCTTCGCGTGTGATCAGTATGTACTGGCCGTTGGCCGCTGCTGCGGAAGAGTGGGGATCGCTTACCTGGGACGGGCGATAGCTGGCAGCTAGCTCGGCGAAGATCACGGGCATGATGGCCTTTTCCCAGAAACTTTTAACGATTTGTTCAGGCGAATAGGAGAGCAAGGACGCGCCGTGGCGCTTTGCTTCTTCGAGGCTGCGGGTGAGAGAGCCGGGCAGGTGGATGGTGTCGGCATCGGTGAAGAGCAGCCATTCGCCGCGGGCAGTGCGGGATCCGGCGATGACGGCGTTGTTCTTGCCGGTCCAGCCTGGGGGGAGCGGGCCGGCTTCGATCAGTCGCACTTGCCGGTTTGAGAATGAGAGAGCAACGTCGCGGGTGCGGTCGGTGGAGTGGTCGTCGACCACGATAATTTCGAGAGTAATGCCGCCCTGGGCAGCGAGAGACTGGAGGCATGCGTCGAGGCAGGCTTCTTCGTTGCGCGCCGGGACGATGACCGAGACAGCGGGCCGAGCGGAGTCTGGAAGGATCGCAGGCATACGTCGAATCCTTTATTATAGCTGGGTGCGACGCATCTTTTTCTTTACGCGTGTTGCCAGTGCAATGGCATCGGCGTTTCTCATTATTATTCTGCTTACGAGCCTGGCGCTGTCGGGCTGCTGGAGCGGGTCGCGGCCTTCGCGGATCGGAATGGCGGCTCCGGATTTCACGGTGCGCGACTCGGAGCGCGCGGTTACCTTGAGTCAGCTCAAGGGGCAGGTGGTGGTGTTGAATTTCTGGGCTACGTGGTGTCCGCCATGCATCGAGGAAATGCCGTCCCTGGTGCAGATGCAGGAACGGATGAAGCCGAAGGGCATTACCGTGCTAGCCGTCAGCGTCGACGCGAATGAGAATAGCTATCGACGTTTTCTGCGGGACCACAATGTAAGTCTGCTTTCGGTGCGCGATGCTGATCAGAAGAGCAATGAATTGTATGGAACGTTCAAGTTCCCTGAAACCTACGTTATCGATCGCAACGGGGTGGTGCGGCGGAAGTTTATTGGAGCGGTCGATTGGATGGATCCGGAGGTTATTGATTTTCTGGGGAAGCTCTAGTTCATCACCACGGAGGCACGGAGCCACGGTGAAATCCATGGCGATTTAAGCGTCCAGGCCGTCGTCTTTAGAGTATTACCTGACTTCTTTCTAATTCCCTTCCAATGTTCTAGCTCAATCACAACTTTACGTTGCGCAGGCGCAGAGCGTTGGTGATGACTGAGACTGAGCTGAAGCTCATGGCGGCGGCGGCGAAGATGGGACTTAGCAGTAGGCCGAAGAATGGATAGAGTACGCCGGCTGCGATGGGGACGCCGATTGCGTTGTAGACAAAGGCGAAGAATAGATTTTGCCGGATGTTGCGCATGGTGGCGCGGCTTAGCTTGCGGGCGCGGAGAATTCCAGTCAGATCGCCCTTGACCAGCGTGATGCCGCCGCTTTCCATGGCAACGTCGGTACCGGTTCCCATGGCGATGCCTACGTCGGCTTGGGCGAGCGCGGGGGCGTCATTGATGCCGTCGCCGGCCATGGCGACTACTCTTCCCTGCCCTTGCAGCTTGCGGATAATTTCTAGTTTTCCTTCCGGCAGGATTTCGGCTTCGAATTCGTCGATGCCTAGCGTCTTTGCGATCGACCCGGCTACGGCGCGATTGTCCCCGGTGAGCATGACGATGTGGATGCCCTGGTCTTTGAGAGCGCGAATGGCACCAGGGGTGGAAGGCTTCAACGGATCCACGACGTTGAACGATCCGACGAACTCGCCATCTAGCGCGACGCAAAGGCTGGTGCTGGCGCGGGAGCTGGCATCAGGAGATGCCTTACGTGCGCGGCCGAAGGCGTCTAACTCGGCCATCAGGGCTGCGTTGCCGACGGCCACTTTCTTGCCATCGACCACTCCTGTGATTCCCTTTCCCGGGATGCTGGCGAACTCCTCGGGCTTTGAAAGAGGCAGCCCTTGCTTTTGCACGGCTTCCACGATTGCTCTGGACAGAGGATGCTCGCTGGCTTGCTCGAGACTCGCGGCGAGGCGAAGGTATTCACCATGGTCATCGGGAGACACATTTGTTCCCACTAATTGCGGCTTGCCTTCGGTCAGCGTGCCGGTTTTGTCGACGACCAGCGTATCGACTTTTTCGAGAACCTCGAGTGCTTCGGCATTCTTGATGAGCACGCCGGCTCGAGCTCCGCGACCTACGCCGACCATGATTGCCATGGGCGTGGCGAGCCCGAGGGCGCAGGGGCAGGCGATGATGAGGACTGCGACCGCGTTGACAAGTGCGTGGGCGAGGCGCGGTTGCGGACCGAACAACGACCACGCTAGAAACGTGATCACGGCGACCGCGACCACGATGGGGACGAACCATTTCGCAACCCGGTCCGCGACTTGCTGGATGGGGGCGCGGCTGCGCTGCGCCTGGCCTACGAGTTGCACGATGCGCGACAGCAACGTGTCGCTGCCGACGCGTTCGGCGCGCATGACGAAGGAGCCGGTGTTATTGATGGTGGCGCCGACGACTTTGCTCGCTGGCAACTTCTCGACCGGCATCGACTCACCGGTGATCATGGACTCGTCGACGGTGCTGCGGCCTTCGAGCAGGACACCGTCTACCGGAATTTTTTCTCCCGGGCGCACGCGGAGACGGTCTCCAGACTTAACCTGCCCGAGTGGAATATCTTTTTCGCTGCCGTCGGGAGCGAGCAGGCGCGCGGTTTGGGGAGTGAGATCGAGCAGCGCGCGAATGGCGGCGCTGGTGCGGCTGCGGGCGCGCAACTCGACTACCTGGCCGAGCAGGACCAGAGTTGTGATCGCAGCGGCGGCTTCGAAATAAACGTCAGGATAACCGGACATATTGCCGGGCCCGGCGCGTAGAGATTCGGGAAAGATCTGCGGCGCCAGCGTGGCGACGACGCTGTATCCGTAAGCTACCCCGGTGCCCATCCCGATCAGCGTGAACATGTTCGGGCTGCGGTTGACGAGCGAACGCCAGAAGCGCTGAAAGAATGGCCAACCTCCCCAGAGCACGACCGGCGTGGCTAATGCCAACTCGATCCATGCCAAATAGACACAGGAGAGCGAGCCGCCCTCCGAAGTGGACCGCACGCCGAGACCGGGCATCATGCGATACATGTCGAGCAACATCAGGGGTACGGTTAGGGCGAGGCTCACCCAGAAACGGCGCGTCATGTTGCGCAGTTCGGGATTTTCTCCGGTCGACGCGGTGACGGTGCGGGGCTCGAGGGTCATGCCGCAGATCGGACACGCACCCGGCGCGGGGCGGACGATCTCCGGATGCATGGGGCAGGTGTATTCGGTGCGCGAGGAGGCGAGCGGGAGATCTGGTTCGAGTGCCATTCCGCACGAGGGGCATGCGCCGGGTTTATTTTCGCGGACCTCGGGGCACATGGGACACACGTAGGCTACGCTTGCGGTCGGCGGTTGCGGTTCGGGCCGAATTGCCGGCGGGGCGGTTTCTGCGGCGCCGGGCATTATTGAACCGAAGGCGCGCGTCGATTGACTTTCGGTTAGATACTTCGACGGGTCTGCTTTAAATTTTTCCGCGCATGGCGCGCAGCAGAAGTAGTAGTTCTCTTCCCCGTACTGGCGGACATGTTTGGCGGTTGCGGGATTTACGTTCATTCCGCAAACGAGGTCACGCGCGAGAGTGGGTGTCGGGTTTAACGGGTTCGTGGACATTGAGTTGGCGGTACAGGCCTCAGGGGCCAAAGCCCAGATTTTTATTAAAAATTAGACATTAATGGCACGGCTGAAGCCGTGCCCTGATACGAATCCACAGCGTTCTATGTTGTTCGATGGACGATGCTTTATATTGGATTCAGTCTGGCGGACGAGGCTGGGCATCTGCTTTCATCATTCATTGGCGGCAAAGGATTATCCGATGACTTATCTGGATGTGGTTTTTCGCTATGGAGCGGCGCCCGGCGAGAGCGAATTGCGGGCGATCGACGGCATGCGCGAGGTGTATGGAGTGCGGCGGGTGGACTTTAA
>JGI12635J15846_10006113_pt1 | contig 10350 bp, 10 predicted proteins | sample BlaSpr_A8_OM2_M2_FD_15846 | JGI IMG/M metagenome (IMG submission 15846) | reverse complement strand
CAGGGCATTTTTCGTGTACGGGTTCGCTAAGAGCCAGCGGGCAAACATCAATAACGACGAGCAGGAGCAGTTCAAGGAAGCAGCGAAGCACGTGCTGGCGTTGACCGAGAAGCAGCTCACGGAAGTGTTGAAGAGGGGCGATTTTGTGGAGGTGAAAAGCGAATGAGCAAAAAGAGCAAAAAGTATCGAAGCGATGCGATGGCGGCCGTCCACGAAATGATGGCGGACCTGCACGATGGTGGGGTCATCGATAAAAAGACGATGCGGCGTTTCGATGCGGCCTGCCTTACGCCGATTCGGCCATTGAAGCCGAAGCAGATCAAGGCTATCCGGGAAAAAGAGCGCGTCAGCCAAACCGTTTTTGCCAACTACCTGAACGTGACGAGCAGTCTGGTGAGCAAGTGGGAGCGCGGCGAAAAACGTCCTTCCGGGCCGTCGCTCAAGCTGCTAGCGCTGGTCGAAAAGAATGGGCTTGCCACCGTTAGCTAATCGCATAGGCACCTGCCGGGGTGCGAACCATACTGCCTCCGCCTTGACCAAGTTCTGCTTGTTTTGTGATGGCCGCAACGTCAGATGTCACAGCAGCGGGGATATACTTCTTAGGAAAGGGTTGGGTGCCTGCCTCTCAAATCTTTTTCGTCGAGCGAAGAAACTCATCCCTTGGCATCCAGCACCATGAATAGCGGCCTGCTTCCGTGAAGCGGATCACTTGCACAACCTTGCCATTGTCTAATGTCCGAGTTTGATTGTCGTTGATGGCAGCTAAGAGGGGAAAGCCAGCCCCAACCTCATGTGTCACATTGGCGTAACCGTCTGTCTGATCCGTGTAGGCGGTGCAGGCTGATGTTGTTTCGTGCATTACGCGATCCCGATCCATGGCTTCGATTTTATCCGAATCTTGGTATGGCGACCTTACCTCAAAGGGTTCCATCCAAAGCGGGGTATAAGCGTTCCTTCTTCAAAGGAAGCTTGCCGTCTATAAGCAGGTCAACGGTTTCTTTGTGTCCCGCCCGCGCGCTCCAAGTCTGGGTATTGTTGTTTGAACCATACATATTCCGCGTGCTTTCTCCCACCGTCGCTGTCGCATCTGAAAACCCTAGTCTCGAAGGGGCGCTTCGTCCTTCTGGCCCGGGAATAAGTCCTTGAGTTTGCGTGTGAGAACAGCTAATGGAGTGTCTGAAGAGGCCTGAGCGAAAAGAAGTGTACATACAAGGTGATAGGTCGTCGGCCACCATCCTGCCACTATCGAATACCCTACATACGTCGGCTCAGGTGACGGATTGTGTAGCACCCAACGCGCGCGCATCCTTTGGGCCTGCCTTAGCTCGCGATTTCCCAGGGGGAGTATTTGTCAGACCTCTCCGCAATCACATGTCCGCATTCGCCGATAAGAATATGGGGCCTTTGCGCTTTTGTTCTGGTCACCGGGTTTTTCTTTGACGGTTACGTTCTCGCCGCACTGCCCGCAACGGGCGGTTCCATCCTTCACTTCGACCATTTCGTATTCCTTTCCCTCTGAGCGCAACAGTATCTAAGCTCTCGTTTATCACAATGCGGGTGCCCACTTCAAACGAGTTAGAAAAGTGACGCTTTGGAGGAGGGACCGGCGAAAGATTAATGTTCCGCCGATGGATACCGATGCACGAAAGGATGGTCTTCACTCCGAGGGAATGCGAGAAAAGCTCACGGCAAATGGAACGGCGGGACGGTTCGATCTAGCCCAGCGGGCGCGGCGGGTGAAGCGGTGACGGAGGAGGGTCCAAATAGCGATCCAGCCATCGGAGTGACGGATTTTCTTTCCTTCCCCAGCTGAGCGGGGTTTATAGGTGATTGGGACTTCTGCGATCTTTTCGCCGATGCGACAAATTTTAGCGGTGACTTCAGGGCAGAACTCAAAGCGCTGGCATTCCAGATTAATTTGTGCGAGCACGGAGCGGCGGAAAACTTTGTAGCAGGTGGCTTCGTCGTGGATACCGGCGCCATAGAGAAAATTGGTGAGATAAGTGAGAAACTTTGCGCCCAGAAAAAATCGCAGTCCGCGCTCCGGGCGGTCTGGGCGAACGCCGTAGACTACGTTTGCCTGCCTCAGTTCCAGCGGACGCAGCAGCGCGGGATAATCCTGTGGATCGTATTCGAGGTCGGAATCCTGGATAAGAACATATTCGCCGCGGGCGTACTGCACCCCGGTGCGGATTGCTGCACCTTTGCCACAGTTCCGCTGGTGGAAGACTACCGTGACGTGTTCGGTCAGCGGCATGGCCTGGAGTTTTTGGCGGGTACCGTCGGTGGAACCGTCATCGACTATGATGATTTCCTTCTTGACCGGTGAGGCGTAAATGGCCTGCAGCAATTCGTCGACGTGGGCGACTTCATTGTAGACGGGGACGATTACGGACACACATCCTGCCCACCTGGGACCGGCAGAGAATTCGGGGCGGTTCTGGGGAAGTGAAACCACTTTGGAACCCTTAAAGCAAGAAATAAACCACGAAGGACACGAAGTTTCGCGAAGGCGTTGATTGCTTCATCGGAAGTTCGTCACCCGATGGGGATGCCTTCGCCCAACCGCCTGTACAGATTGAGCTTTCTTTCAAGCATAGTATCATCTTAAATCCGGAGATAGATCAGCAATCATGCTGCCATCACAAACGGCAGTTGCCCAGGCCAGGGGCGACTCGCCCGTAAGCCCTTCTGCGCTGCAGGTTCGGTCGCGGATTACAGGTCTTACATTCGCCCTACTGGCTGCCGGCGCGGGTCTTCTGCGCTTTCTGTTTATCGCCCGGAAACCTTTCTGGTTTGATGAGTGCTTCAGTGTGGAAGTCGCACGGCTCAGTTGGCACGATTTCCTGCGTCTGCTGTGGTGGCGTGAAGCGAACATGTCGTTGTACTACGTGCTGCTGCGAGGATGGCTGCATTGGGGCTTCCATCCGCTTTTCGTAAGGAGCTTCTCCGTTCTGTGCTCGCTGGCCACACTGCCAGCCATTTATTGGCTCGCTCGCCAGTTGTTTGACAGGCGGGTCGGGATGATTGCCGTCGCGCTAATGAGTTGCAACGCTTATTCCATTCGTTATGCGCAAGAAGCGCGGAGCTATGCACTTTTCCTGCTGTTGGCCACGCTATCGAGCGGGTTCCTGGTGACGTGGTTGCGCGAGCCATCGTTGCGGAACCGCCGGAGATACGTTCTGGCGAACATTCTTGCGGTTTATGCGCACTTTTACGCTCTCTTGCTGATCGCAGTTCAGTGGTTGGCCGTGCGAGCGCTCGAAGGCACGCCAGGTGCCGAGACGGGGGTGATGAACCGCGGGGGAATTCGGCGCGCTTGGCTCGAAATTGGAGTTGGCGTCCTGCCTCTGTTGGCATTTGTGGCCAAGACTGGGGCGGGCCCGATTCGCTGGATCGCACGGCCCGGCTTTCACGACATCCTAGATTACTGGGAACGCCTTGCGGGCAATGGCGGATGGCCTTTGCTGGTGCTGTATGCAGCGGCATGTTTCGCCGCAGTGACGCCGCTGCGTGGGCGACTGCTTCATACGAGAGCCGAGTGGGAGACCTGGAGGATGCAGTTCCTGCTGTTGTGGCTAATTCTTCCAGTAGCGCTTACGGTTGTGCTTTCGCTGGCGCGTCCGGTTTTTCTGGGACGATATTTTATTTTCTGCTTGCCACCGCTGATCGTCCTCGCCGCAGCAGGGCTGGCGAATCTGCGCAGAGCCTGGATGGTCGCCGTTTGCCTTGCAATCATGCTTTTGTTTTCGCTAAAGGGAACAGTTTCTTATTACAACCATGATTTCGATCTAGAGCGTGACGGGTCGGAAGCTGCGGCGAATTACATTTACGATCACGCGCAGCCTGGCGACGCTATTTTGTTTCATATTGCCGAAGCCCGCATTCCGTATGAGTTTTTTGGGTCACTGCGCACGGGAGATCTGAAAAGCGGGGTTACTGCGGGGCCGCAGATTGTTTTCCCGCGTCACGGCGACCACCTGGATTATCGGGATGTGACGGGAAAACCGAGCAACGAGTTGGCGCTAACACTCTCAGGTCAGCATGGCCGCGTCTGGGTGGTGCTGATGAGGAATGATGTTGCGGGCTACGCTGACGCCACCACACAGATGCTCAACCAGACTTTCGGCCAGTCGTTTCCAGAAATGAGCCAGATGCAGTTTCCGCAGGTAGAGGTGAGACTTTACAGCAAACCCTGATCTCATTGCCTGACCTTCAGGGGCGCTGTGCGCGGGGGCGTCTGGAGCCGCTGGTGATCGCTCGCGACACCGCAGTGCTGGCTACTTCGGTTGGTCCATGGTGATGCCTTGCTGACCAGGCTGCTTTTCTGCTTTGGCTTTCTTGGTGCTTAGAGTCTGATCCACCCAGTGGTCTGCGGTTTTCAGGTCTTCCTGGCGCGCGGCGAGATCGTCGCATTCGACGTCGGCCTTCTCACGATACATCAGATTCAAGTAGGCCATGGCGTCGTCGTAGTCGGGCCGGAGCTGGATGGCCTTGTTCAGATTCTCGATACCTTCCTGGATTGAAGGCAAATTCTTGGCTTTCAACTGCGCGCAAACCTTTTTCTGGTCCTTGTTCTTGGCGCTCAGGTTCTCATCCGGCTTCAGGCCAAGTTTGGCGCGCTCTTCCATGCGCGGCTGATAGCAGGCCGTCCAGTCGATCACACCAACGGAATAGTAGGGCTCGGGATCGTTCGGGTCGATATCGGCGGCCATGCGGTAATACTTCTTGGCATCGTCGAACTTTTTCATGTTCAAGTAAAGGTAGGCGATCCCTTTGGCAGCATTGACTTTCTGATCGCGTGGCGGATTCATGTCGAGGACATGCTTATATTGCTCGATTGCCTGCTCCGCCATCTTGTTATTCTCCGGGGTGTCGGCGCCGGGAATATATTGTTGCGCGAAAGCGGTGGCCAGATACATTCTGGCATTGATCAGCGAAGGATCCTGCGCCACGCTCTGCTGGAAGTGGTCGATAGCCTCTTCGTACTTGGCGTTCTTGTAGGCGGTCACACCTTTGTTGAGCTGGTCGCGAGCGCGCAGCTTGTTGCAACCCATCGTAGAAAATAGCGCCAGCGCAGCGGCGGCTAGCGTCAACAGACGAAAGTGTTTATTCATTGCGGTATAAGTCTCCCCTTGCCACAGCATCCTAGGCCCAGACACGGTGGATTGACAAGCGCTGGCCAAGCGACCACGAAAAATCGCAGCTTCACGCCCGGGCAGAACCCGATCTGCGGACCTTGGAGAATCCAGAAAAGCAGCGCCCAAAGGCGCACCGATGGACTAGGACAACGGCATGCCTGTACCTGAAAGCATGCCCTGATACGAATCTTGGCTACCCTCGGCGGTTAGCCGCCAGCTTCAATCTTTGCGGTAATCAGACCGACCTTATCTACTCCCGCAGCGTGTGCGATGTCAATCACATTGGCGACGTCGGCGAAGGGAATGGCATCATCGCCCTTCACAAACATCACCTTCTCGGCGCGGGTCTTGTAAATGTCGGCCAGACGGCCCTGCAGGTTATCCCACGTGGCGTCCTCCTGGTTGATCTTGAGGCCGGGATCCTGTCCGGCGCCGCGATCAATCAATTGCACGACGATGGTGCGGTCGGGCGTGTTGTTCTTGGGCGCGTTCGGCGGAGGCGGCTGAGGAACCAGCGCATCCAGACCCTTGGGCGTCAAAGGCGTGATCACCATGAAGATGATGAGCAGCACCAGCAGCACGTCGATAAGCGGGGTGACGTTAATGTTGGCGCTTTGTCCTCCGCCGCTTCCCATTGCCATACTCATGGTCGATTCTCCTCTATTGTCCGCCCGCGGGTGCGGGGGTGGTCGGAGTGTTAGGAGCGTTTGGAGTGCTCTTCCTCTGCTCGGTTAGCAATCCCAGATCATCCACGCCGGCGGCGCGAACGCCGTCAACAACCTGGACAACATTGCCGAAGTGGGCGCGAGCGTCCGCCTTTACGTAGACAATCTTATTCGTCCGGTTGGTGAGACGATCCTTCACTTTGCCGGTTAAGCTGTCTGGCGTAATCTTGTCGGCACCAAAATAGACCGTACCGTCGCGCATCACCGAGATCAGCAGCGCATCTTCCTTATCCGCGTCCTGCATTGGAGTGGGATTGTTTACCTTGGCCATATCCACGCTGATGCCCTTCTGCAACATGGGTGTGATCACCATGAAGATAATCAGCAGCACCAGCATCACGTCCACCATCGGAGTGACGTTGATATCGGAGTTGACTTTGGCGCCTTCGTTCCGCTTGGCTAATGACATAACTTCATTTCCCCTTGCAGCAGTGGCCAATATTCCGTGGCCAGCTGCCAGTAAAACCTGCCTGGGTTGGGAAGGCTGGCGCTAGGATTTAATCCCAGCGCCAGACTGCAACTCCATGCGGTACTACCTGCTACTAGGACCGGCGAACGTCGCGGCGCTTCAGGAAGTAGTCGATCAATTCGCTCGATGAGTTATCCATCTCCACGTCGAACGCTTCCACGCGGCCGGTGAGGTAGTTGAACATCATGACGGCGGGAATCGCGACCAGGAGACCGAAAGCCGTGGTCACGAGCGCTTCCGAAATACCGCCTGCGACTGCGCCCAGACCGGTGGCCTTCTGCTCAGAAATACCCTTGAAGGCGTTCAGAATGCCCATCACGGTGCCAAACAGGCCGACGAATGGGGCCGTGGAACCGATGGTGGCCAAGCCGCCAAGACCGCGCTTCAGTTCCGCGTGGACAATGGCCTCGGTGCGCTCCAGAGCGCGCTTGGAAGCTTCAATGGTCTCGCCGGGGATGGCGCCGGGGCTATCCTGGTGAGCCTTGAATTCCATAAGACCGGCGGTGACAACCTTGGCCAGATGGCTCTTCTTGTTGCGCTCCGCAACCTTGATGGCCTCGTCGATGCGGCCATCACGCAGAGCCCCGGCGACGGCTGGGGCAAAGGCGCGAGACTGCTTGCGGGCCGCGTTGTATGCCATGGCGCGGTCAATCATGACACCGATCGACCAACCTGACATAATGAACAGAATGATGACCACGATTTTCGCGATGATACCCATCTGCTTCCATAGCGAAATCGGATCCCATCCCACTGCGCCGCCCTCCTGCACAATCCAGGCGGCCATCCTAGGAACATGATGAAAAACTTCCCCTGCGAAGTTAGCTACGAACATGAGTTGCCTTCCCTCCTCGGAACTACTACTGTGACTTTGATGCGAGATTCATACAAACTGCAAACCTGGACGCAAGAAAGCCGCGCGCAACCTTCCAGAACTTCGCGTACCTAAGGTGAAAGGTACCGTCGCGCCCGGCAAAAGACTCCCCGATCACCGTCTTGGGTGGGAGGGGAGGTGATTCACAAACTCTCGAACCAGCCGGAGTTCTAACCTCCAGCCAAGGTGAAGTTGACCTGGACTTCTGTATCCACTTCCACCGGTTCGCCATTCAAAAGATACGGTTTGTACTTCCACTGCTTGACGGCATCGATGGCGGCCGGAGCGAGCATTGGATGTCCGCTGACCAGTGTAAGGTTTTCTATGGCGCCATCTTTACTGATAACCGCATGCAATACTACCGTTCCCTGAATGCGTGCTTGCCGAGCCAGCGGAGGATAGTTTGGGTTAACCTTGCGAACCAAAAGGCCCGAGGTCACGCCAGCCGAAACACGCACGCGTTGCGGAGTAGCGACCTTGGGCACCGCCACCGGAGTGGAACTGATGATGCCGCCGATCACGCCGCCCATCTGGCCGCCGGGAATGCCTCCCGGAACACCACCGACGACGCCGGTAGCAGCCATCTGCGGCGGAGCTTCGTCTTCCTTAATCATCTGAATCTTTTGAGGAATCTTTGTCGGTGTGCGCAAAGCGCCATTCACAATGTCGGTTTGAATCTGCTTCACGATTTTCACCGGAGCGGCAGCCGGAGGCGGAGGAGGAGGTGGCGGCGGAGGGGCTATCAGCGAGGTCATCAACTGCTGTTTAGGTAGGGCTTCGGTGAAGATGAGGGGTAGCAGAACCATCACGCCGATCGCCGCTATCTCGAGAATGATAGCGAAGGTCGTCGTACGTCCCCGTTTTGTCTTCAGCCTGCCGCCGGATTCCAGAAGGCTATCTTCAAACATGAGGTTTCTCTCCTACTTCAGACCTTACGTAAACTTAGACACCGACTGCGTCCCCTTTGCTCCCACATTCAACTCCGTAGCCCGGAAATTTACACTAATTTAGCCGGCCATGGAACCGTTATCTCCAACTCACTACAAATAAAGGCTTAACCGCAAACTGTCCATCCCGCTATCGGGCGACTGCCTGACCTGGACGAGCATTTCGCCCACTCGCCTTGGCCCTGCCAATTTTCCAATCCTGATAAGCCACCAGGATGGGGGCGGCTATCGCGATCGATGAATACGTCCCAATTAAGATGCCAATTACGAGCGCGAGGCTGAAGCCATGTAGCACCTCGCCGCCAAATAAAAAGAGTGCGAGTACGGTAAGGAAGGTCAGTCCGGCTGTCAAGATGGTTCGACTCAGAGTCTGGTTGATGCTGCGGTTGACGATCTCGGAGAGTTTCTCACGCCGCATGAGTTTAATGTTTTCCCGGATGCGATCAAATACCACGATCGTGTCGTTATTGGAGTAACCAATCAGGGTCAGGATGGCGGCAATCACAGTCAGGGAAATGTCNGTTTTCGTTAGCGAGAAGAATCCNACNGTGATNANCGTATCGTGNAANACCGTNACCACGGCNGCGACNCCGTAGATCCANTCGAAGCGGAATGCGAGGTAGATNAGCATTCCCGCGAGCGAGTAAACCGTCGCCAGCAGGGCCTGNTTGCGCAATTGCGCNCCNACTTGAGGTCCAACGATCTCGACGTTNCGNACNCCAAAGTCTGAGAGGAAAAAGCCATCGGACACAGAAGCCACCACTGCGGGATCGACTGGGCCTTTCAGTTGATCGAACGAGCTAAGCACGCCGCCCAGCACCTTATCGCGGGTATCGACGACAGCTTGCGCCTGCTGGCTGTATTTCAGCTCGGCGTCGGAGCCCAGGTGCAATGGGTCTTTCTCCATCAGATAATTCTTGATGGCGAGCGAACTTGAGTTATTCAGGTCCTGCTTGCCAGCCGGGGCGTTCGTCTCGAGCGCGTTAATGATTTGGGTCTTGCCCTTGTCGAGCGCCTGCTCGTTGGTTTCCTGCACGTCGAGGTCAATCAGAACTTGATTGTCCGAAGGAGCGCCATAGCGTTGAATCTTGGCGTTATGCAAGCCGGCGCGGTCCATCATTGCGCGGAGTTTGTTATCGTCCGGCGGGTGCGAGAACTTCACATACACCAGGGTGCCGCCGCGGAAGTCAACGCCGTATGGAATGCCGTGCCAAAAGAGCATGGAAAGTACACCGGCGACGCTGAATACCAGCGAGAAGGCAAGGAAATACCACTTCTTGCCGAGGAAATCTATGTTGGGATTGCGAAAAAACTCCACCTAGCTTACCCCTTATCCGATCTATGGTTTCGTTGAAATTGAGCGATTGCGCGATTGAGTCATCGGGCGATTGAAAACACTCCGCAGTCGCCGCTTTTCAATGACCCGATCACTCAATCACCCAATGACTCAATCCTCTAAATGCTCAGTGCTTCGCCGCGCTGCTTGCGGCTCAGAATCCAGTCGAAAATCAAGCGCGAAACGAATACTGCAGTGAACAGGTTCGCCAACAGGCCGAAGGTCAGCGTGGTGGCGAAGCCGCGCACCGGGCCGGTTCCGAAAATAAACAAGATGGCCGCCGAGACGATGGTGGTGACGTGCGTGTCCACGATGGTGACCCAGGCATGGCTGAAACCTTGATCCACCGCCGAGGGCGGAGTCTTGCCATTGCGCAGCTCTTCGCGAATGCGCTCGAAAATCAGCACGTTTGAATCCACGCCCATACCAACGGTTAGAATGACTCCGGCGATTCCGGGCAAGGTCAGCACTGCTTCGAAGTAGCCCATGAAACCGAGCAGGATAATCAGATTCAGAATCAGGGCGATATCGGCATTGATGCCGGCGCCGCGATAATAAACCAGCATGAAAATCAATACGGCCAGCATGCCGATGATGGCTGCCTTCACTCCGTGGCGGATTGAATCCGTGCCGAGCGATGGGCCGACCGTTCGCTCTTCGAGATACTTAATGCCGGCGGGAAGAGCGCCTGAGCGCAAAATCATCGAGAGGTCTTTGGATTGCTGCTGATTCATGCTGCCGCTGATCTCACCCTGATCGCGGATGGCTTCCTTGATGTTGGCAACTTCCTGCACTTTCCCATCGAGCACCACGCCCAGACTTTCGCCCACATGCGCCGAAGTGAAGGCGTAGAAGCGC
>JGI12635J15846_10006110_pt1 | contig 10352 bp, 10 predicted proteins | sample BlaSpr_A8_OM2_M2_FD_15846 | JGI IMG/M metagenome (IMG submission 15846) | reverse complement strand
GGTGTTCACTATCGCCGCCCAGGTATCGTGAGGCAAGGGCACGCTTAAGCACTGACTTTGGCGTGACCGCCGAGATAGGCGGCGGCGATGGCTTCGTTGCCCCACAACTCGTCGGGCTTGCCGCCTAGCACGATGCGGCCGGTCTCCAGCACGTAGCCATGATCGGCGACCGAAAGTCCCATCCGGGCGTTCTGCTCGACCAGCAAGACGGTGGTGTTGCGGCGGATTTCGGAGATGATGCGGAACACCGCCTGCACGATGACGGGCGCCAGCCCGAGCGAAGGCTCATCCAGCAGCAGAAGCCGCGGCTTCGCCATCAGGCCGCGGGCGACCGCGACCATCTGCAATTGGCCGCCCGACAGCGTCCAGCCCAGCGCGTTGGTGAACGGCCGGATGTCCGGAAACAGGTCGAACATGGCGTCCGCCTCGCGCGACAATTCGGCTTTCGAGGCGCGGCGGTTCGAGCCGCCGAGCATGATGTTTTCCTTCACCGACAGGCCGGGGAAAATCCGACGCCCTTCGGGCACATGCGAGATGCCGAGCCGGACGATCGCCTCCGGCCCGAGACCTGCGATCGAATGGCCGTCGAACAGGATTTCGCCGGCCGCAGGTCTTGCAAGGCCCGAGATTGCCCGCAGCGTGGTCGACTTGCCGGCGCCGTTGGCGCCGAGCAAGGTCACCACCTGCCCCTCGTCGACGCTGAGCGAGACGCCGCGCAGCGCTTCGATCTCGCCGTAAAGCACGATCAGGTCGTTGATCTGCAGCAACGCCATTAATCGCTCCCGAGATAGGCTGAGACGACGTCGGGATGGCGCAGCACCGCCATGGATTCGCCGTCCGCGATGCGGCGTCCGAAATTGAGCACGGTGATGTGCTGGGCGGCTTCACTCACCAGCGTCATGTCATGGTCGATGATCAGGATGGTCAGGCCCTGGGCGGCGATTCGCTTGAGCAGTTCATGCAGTTCGAGCTTCTCGCTCGAGTTCAGCCCGGCCGCGGGCTCATCGAGCAGCAGCAGCGTCGGATTGGCGGCGAGCGCCCGCGCGATCTCGATCAGCCGCTGATGGCCATAGGAGAAGCTGGAGATCAATTCATTGGCGCGGCTGCCCAGGCCGACAAACGTCAGCGCCGACATCGCGCGCTCGTTGAGCGCGTCTTCGCCATGGCCGACCAGCGCGTTGCCGGGCCGCTCGGCGCCGATCACGACGTTCTCCAGCGCCGTCATCGAACGGAACAGCCGGATGTTCTGGAATGTGCGTCCGAGACCCGCGGCCGCGCGTTGGTGCGGCGGCATCTCGGTGACGTCGGTGCCGTCGAGCACCACTTTGCCCGCGGTCGCCTTGTAGAGGCCGGAGAGCACATTCAGCGTCGTGGTCTTGCCGCTGCCGTTCGGCCCGATCAGCGCGTGCACGCCGCCGCGCCGGACCGCGATATCGACCTCGTCGACGGCCTTCAGTCCGCCAAAATGCTTGGAAAGGCCTTTGACTTCGAGCACATTGTCGCCGGCGACCGCAGCCGGCGCGAGCCGAAGCGCCGGGCCCGCGCCACGCAGCTTCGCCTTCGCGCGCCAGCGCCCGGTCGCAAGGTTGAAAAATCCCCAGATGCCGTCGGGCATGTAGCGGATGATCAGGATCACGGAGAGACCGTAGATCGCCAGATAAAGCCCGGGAACGCTTTTGAGAAACCGCAGCCATTCCGGGATCAGGATCAACAGGCCGGTGCCGATCGCAGACCCTATCGGCGAAGCGACACCGCCGAGCAGCGACATCGTCAGGAACACGACCGACTCGGCGAAAGAGAACTGATCCGGGCTGACATAGGCAAAGCCGCCCGCGAACAGGCCGCCGGCCAAGCCGCCAAGCACCGCGCTGAGCGCAAAGGCCGAGACTTTGGTGCGGAACACATCGATGCCGACGACGCCGGCGGCAAGCTCGTTGTCGCGCACCGCGCGCATCGCGCGTCCGAGCCGCGTGTCCGAAAGATGCCAGACGACATAGCCGACCAGCGCCAGCATGCCGACGCAGAACGCCAGATAGGATTGGGCCGATTGAAACAGCGCCGGCCGGCCGATATTCGAGACGCCGTCCGGCCCATGGGTGAGCCAGATGGTGTTGATCATGACCAGCGTGACGATCTGCTGGAACGAGATCGTCACCATGGCGAGGTAATGACCGCCGAGCCGCAGCGTCGACATGCCGAGCAACGCGCCGGCCAACAGCGCAATGATGCATCCGCCAACAAGGCAGAACCAGTAACTGACATGGTAATCCGACGTTCCGATGCCGACGGCATAGGCGCCCAGACCGAAAAACGCCGCCTGCGCCAGATTGATCTGGCCGCACAGCCCGAGCACGACCGACAGGCCGAACACCGCGATCGCAAACGTCGTCGCTTCCATCAGAATGTTGAGGATATAGCCGTCAAACTGAATCGTCGCGGCCAGCGCAACCAGGACCGCGGCGCCGATGAAATACGGCAAGTGACGCAGCAACAGTGGTTTTGCCCGCGCGGCGGACACAGCCATCGGCATGTTCTCGCTGGGCGCGCTCATGCTTTCTCCGCGACGCGTTCGCCGAAGATACCTTGCGGCCTGAACACCAGAAACAGCACCAGTACGAGAAACGCAAAACCGTCCTTGTAGGGAACGGAAATATAGGCAGCGCCAAAGGTCTCGATGATGCCGAGCGCCAGCCCGCCGATGATGGCGCCGGCGACGTCGCCGAAGCCGCCGATGATGGTGGCGGCAAACGCCTTCAGCGCAATGGTCGAGCCCATCTGGATCGAAACGAACAGCACCGGCGCCACCAGGATGCCGGCGAGACCGCCGAGCACCGCCGAATAGATGAAGGTGATCATGATCATGGTGGAGACGGAAATGCCGAGCAGCGAGGCCATCTCCTTGTCCTGCGAGGTCGCCTGCAGCTTCTTGCCGAGCATGGTGTGTTCGAAGAACCAGTAATTGAAGATCACCAGCACGATCGTCACCGCGATGATCAGAAGATACTGGCTGTCGAGATAGACCGGCCCGAGCTGGATGCCCGGCGTCTCGAACCAGCCCTCCAGCACCTGCGGCTGCGGGCCGTAGATCGCGAGCACCGAATTGGCGAGCAGAATCGAGGCGCCGATGGTCGCGATGATCACCGGCAGGAAGGTGCGATGACGCAGCGGATAATAAACCCCGAGATTGAAGATCGCGCCCAACAGCGCCATGCCGGCCAGCGCCAGCAGGAACGACAGCCAGTACGGCCAGCCGAGATCGACCGCGAACACCACCATCAGATAGGCGGCCACCATCGAGAATTCGCCTTGCGCGAAATTCACCACATTGGTGGCGCGGAAGATCAGCACGAAACCGAGCGCGACCAGCGCATAGACCGCGCCGATGCCGATGCCCGTGAACAACAATTGCAGTGCGAGATCCATGAATGGGCTCAGGTCTGGAAGAAGCTGCGAGCCGGTGCCGGCTCAAGAATTGGCATGATGGACTTTCGACGGCCGGCGGCCAGGCGGCGCGACTGACAAAACAACCTCCGGATCGAAAACGCGCCGGCCCCTCCTTGACCAGGAGGAGCCGGCGGCGCGATCAATCGTTGAAGTCAATGTGCTTGTCGTAGACGATCGTCCCCTTCTCGTTCCGCACGACGTTGTAGCCGTGCAGACCGTCGCCGTTGGCGTCGAAATTATATTCGCCTTCGGCGCCGGCGGTTTTCTTGATGGAAAGGATCGCCTCGCGGATTTTTCCGGGATCGGTCGAGCCGGCCTTGTTGATTGCCGCCGACAGGATGGTGACGGCATCGTAGGGCCAGGCGCTCTGGTTGTCCGGCGCGGTCTTGTAGGCTGCGCGATAGGCGGTGCCGAAGGCTTTTGACGCGGCGCTCGAATCTTCCGCGTAGTCGGCGACGCCATAGGTGCCGAACAGCGCGGGACCTGCGAGCTTGGTCGAGGACACCGCCACCACCGAGGGCGAACCAACCCAGGGAATGTTGACGCCGAGCTGGCGCAGCTGGCGGGCGAAGATGCCGAGGTCGTTCTCGAAGGTGAAATAGGTGCCGAGCACATCGGCGCCGGACTGTTTTACGGCCAGCACGACCGGGGTGAAGTCCTGGCTCTGGTTGGCGTAGCCCTGATCGAGCACCGCGGGCGTCCCGAGTTTTGTCAGTGCGTCGGCGAGCGCCTTGCCGCCGGCGGTCCCGAACGCGTCGGTCGAGTGCACGATCGCCCACTTCTTCTTGCCGAGCGTTTTGACGCCGTAGTCGGCGATGACACGGCCGGAATAGCTGTCATTGGGGCGGAAACGAAACAGCCATTGGTTGCCCATGTGGGTGAGCGCCGGATCGGTGCCGCCGATCATCACTGGCTTGCCGAGCTTGAGCACATCGGGNGCCATCGCATGCACCTGGGTCGAACGGATCGAGCCGAGAAATCCGACGATGTCCGACTGCGCGGCCAGTTTCGAAAATGCCAGCACGATGCCGGGATTGGTTGTCTGGTCGTCCTCGATCACGAGTTCGACCTGCTTGCCGAGTACGCCGCCGGCCTTGTTGACCGCAGCGAGCGCGAGCTTGGCGCCGTTCTGCGCCCAAAGGCCCTGCTCGGCCGCGGGACCCGTCGCCGGCACGCACATGCCGATCTTGATGGTCGCNCCCTGTGCCCGCGCGCTGCCGATCACGTAAGGTGCGGTAATACCAACGGCCAGACCAGCCGCAAAATCGCGTCTCGTAAGCTTCATCCAATCCTCCCTGAGGCCGGGCTTCATTGTCGGCCTTTCTTGATGTTTGCAGTCCCGAGAGGACGCGACACCGAGCGCGTATCTACGGACTCTCCGCTCCGGAGTAAATTGATATCGCAGTGATTTCGACTAACGGCGCAGACGCGCCTCCACGTTTGCCTTGTTAACCCCCGCGGGCCTGCTCAAACAACATGCATCATTAGCGAGCTATGCGTCCTATCCGCAGCATCATGCAAATTTGCGCTCACTCGAATTCGCCAACCTCGGCACTTGCTGCGTCGCCGATGCGCAACTCGGCAAGGCTGCCCTCCAGGGCATGCAGCATCTCCTGCAGTTCGGCGAGTTTGCGCGCGCCGTAGCGTTTGGTGATCGCTGCGTAGATCGCCTCCGATGACGGCGCGACCGTCTCCATCAACTTCACGCCCCTGGCCGAGATCGATACCAGTCCGCGGCGCTGATCGGCTTTCGCTATCCGGCGTTCGATCAGGTGACGCGCCTCGAGATCGCGCAGAATCCGGGAAAGGCTTGGGCCTAGCAGAAACGCGACCTGGGCCAGTTCCGTGACCTCGATCGTGTCGACCGCGGCCAGCGCGCGCAATATCCGCCATTGTTGTTCAGTCAGGCCATAGCCGCGCAGCGAGGCGCGGAAATGCCGCATCACGGCTTCGCGCGCACGCAACAGCGACATCGGCAGCGAACGCGAGAATTCGCGCATCGGCACGCGCCGGGCAGGCTTTTTGCTGGGCGATTTCTTCTCCGCCATGATCCCTCGGCGACCGTCCCGATCAAATCGGCAACGCGGTGCTTTTGCATCGCAACAAAAGCGAATTCGGTTTGATCCGATAAATTTAACATGTTAATCAACTTTCCGCACCCCGCTTTTTGCGTTTGGCCGACCTCATGGCTCTGACCAAAGACGATATCCGTCTTGCCGCCGAGCGGCTGAATCAGGCGGAAAAGACCCGGAAACAGATCCGGGATCGTTCATGCGCCCGATCGAAACCCGCAAAGGCGACACGATCCAGGCCGATTATGGCGCCTACGGCTCGATCAGCTGTTACGCCTGACGTCGATCGGAACAACAATTGGGAGGCCGGAAATGCCGCATTTCACGCTTGAATATTCCGCCAATCTCGATGCCCGCGTCGATATCGGCAAGGTCTGCGAAGTCGTCCGCAAGGCCGCGGTGGAAACCGGGATCTTTCCGCTCGGGGGGATTCGGGTCCGCGCCATTCGCTGCGAACATTATGCGATTGCCGACGGCAATCCGCAGTTCGGTTTTCTCGGCATGGTGCTGCGGCTTGGCGAGGGGCGCGATCTCCCAACCCGCAAGCAAGCGGGCGAACACATTTTCAAGGTGCTCTCGTCCCATCTCGATCCGGTTTTCGCCGGGAGCAAATTCGCGCTGTCGTTCGACATGCAGATCAACGACAAGGAAACCAGCTGGAAGCGCAACAACATTCACGAGGCGCTGAAAGCGGAGGTTCCGAAAACGGAGGCCGCGCATGGATAAGGCCACGCCGAATGCCGATATCTTCCAGGCCAACCGCGACCGCGCCGCGCCGCTGCTCAAGCAATTGAGGGTCGACGGCATCGGGCACATGATCGGCGGCAAGATCGTGCCGTCGATCTCGGGCAAGACGTTCGAGACCAGATCGCCGACTAACGGTTCGGTGCTGGCCAGCGTCGCTCGCGGCAGCGCGGAGGACATCGGCCGCGACGGCGGCAATTATTGATTCGACTTCTACATGGAAACCAAGCACGCCTCGCTGGCGCGAGGGACGCACAAGATTCAGAGCCTGGGAATATAACAACAGCCGTCATTCCGGGGCGATGCAAAGCATCGAACCCGGAATCTCGAGATTCCCCGATGTGCAATTGCACATCTGAGGTCTGGTGCTAACGCACCATCCCGGAATGACGGACTCAATCAGGAAATCGCATGCCCGTTCCGCAACACGTCTTCGACCCGCCGTTCAACATCATCCGCTGCAGCCATGTCGTGCTCGACGTGGTCGACCTCAATGCGAGCCGCGAATTCTACGAACATACGGTTGGCCTCCACGTCGAGGATCGCGACGACAAGGCAGTGTATCTGCGCGGCAGTGAGGAGCACCAGCATCACTCCCTGGTGCTGCGCAAGGCGGCAACAGCCGCCTGCAACCGGCTCGGCTTCAAGGTCGGCAACGAAAACGATCTCGACAAGGCGGCCGCGTTCTTTTCGGAAAACAGCATTGCCTACGCGTTTGCGGAAGCGCCGTTCCACGGCCGCACGCTGCAATTCACCGACCCGTTCGGCTTCCATATCGAACTCTATGCTTCGATGGAGAAGCGTCCGCACCTCTTGCGCCGTTACGACCTCTACAAGGGCTGCCACCCGCAGCGGCTCGACCACTTCAACGTGTTCGCGGCCGAGGTGCAGGATACCGTCGATTTCTACGCCCGATTGGGTTTTCGCCTCACCGAGTATGGCGAGGAGGACGGGCCGAACGGCCGTATCGCCGCGGCCTGGATGCATCGCAAGGGCAATGTGCACGATTTCGCCATCACCAACGGCAAAGGCCCTCGCCTGCACCACTTTGCCTATTGGGTGCCGACCGCGATGAACATCCTGCACCTCTGCGACGTGATGGCCTCCAGCGGTTTTCTCAAGAACCTCGAGCGCGGCCCCGGCCGCCACGGCATTTCAAATGCGTTCTTTCTGTATGTCAGGGATCCCGACGGTCATCGCCTGGAGTTCTACACCAGCGATTACTTCACCGGCGACCACGACCACGAGCCGCTGCGCTGGTCGTTGAAGGATCCGCGGCGGCAAACGCTGTGGGGGGCGCCGGCGCCGCGCTCCTGGTTCGAACAGGGATCGCCGTTTCCCGGACAAGCCGTCCGCGAGCCGCTGTTTGTCGCTGATGTCACGATCGCGGATTAGGGGTACGGTTCGAATGCCGTGCGGTTACCAATGGGGCTATCATGAAGAGGCATTCGCTCGCCGCGGCGGCATTGATGCTGGGCCTTGCGCTCGAGATATCGCCGGTGACTGATCTTCAGGCCGCCGAACTCAGAATTTTGGCGGGCGGCTCGCTGATTGGCCCGCTGAATGAACTCGCGCCGCAATTCGAGAAAGTTTCGGGCCACACGCTCGTCATTCACTTCGATTCCACCCCGAACCTGATCAAGCAGGCCACGTCAGGCGCGCCGTTCGACGCCGCGGTGGTGCCGGTCGATGTGTTCAAGGATGCCGCCGCGAAGGCCCGCTTTGTCAGCGGCCCCACGATCGATATCGCCCGCGCCGGTTACGGCGTTATCGTCCGATCCGGCGCGCCGAGGCCGGACGTCGGCACACCGGAGGCGCTGAAAAAGACCCTGCTCGACGCGCCATCGATTGCCTTCGTGCCGGAGAGCGCGGCCGGCGCCTATGTCCTGAAAGTCTTCGACCGGCTCGGCATTGCCGAGGCCATGAAAGCCAAGACCATGGCGCAGACCATGCCGGCCCAGATCGCGCCAGCCGTCGCCAGGGGCGAAGCGGCGCTTGGGGTGTTTCTCATGAACGTGCTGATCGCGCCCGGCGTCGACCTTGCCGGCGCATTCCCCGCCGAGCTTCAGCAGGAACTGGTGTTCTCGGCCGCCGTGGCCGCGGACAGCAAGCAAGCCGAAGCGGCCGCGGCGTTCGTCCGTTTTTTGATTACTCCCGCCGCCGCAGCCGTCATCAAGGCCAACGGCATGACCCCCGGCTAAGGCACCGTAGATCGTTATCGGAATTTCACATGAACCCACACCGCATCGCGACCTTCGCCGTCGACGGCTCGATCAAATACGGCGCCGTGGTCAAAAGCGGAATCGTCGACCTCTCGGCGCGCTTCGGCAAGGACTATCCGACGCTGCGCGAAGCGATCGCCGCCGGCGCGCTGACGTTGCTCGGCGAGGAAGCCGAGCGCCGCGCGCCCGACCATTCGCTGGACGCCATCACCTGGCTGCCGCCGATCCCGGCACCGGAAAAGGTCATCTGCATCGGCGTCAACTATCCCGATCGCAACGCAGAATATAAAGACGGCCAGGACGCCCCGAAATATCCGAGCATGTTCATGCGCACGCCGCGCTCCTTCGTCGGCCACAACACGCCGCTGGTGCGGCCGGGCGCGTCCACGCAGCTCGATTACGAAGGTGAAGTGGTGCTCGTGATCGGCAAGCCCGGCCGCCACATCCCGGAGACCGCGGCGCTGGATCACATCGCCGCGGTCACACTCTGCAACGAAGGCACCATCCGCGACTGGGTCCGGCATGCGAAATTCAATGTGACGCAGGGCAAGAATTTCGACTCGACCGGCAGCCTCGGCCCCTGGCTGGTCCCCTACACCGATGAATCCCAGATCGCCGACATCCGGCTGACGACGCGGGTCAATGGCGAGACGCGGCAAGACGACCGTACCGGGCGGTTGATCTTCGGCTTCCGCTATCTGATCAACTATCTCTCGACTTTCACGACCTTGGCTCCCGGCGACGTCATCGTCACGGGAACGCCGACCGGCGCCGGCGCGCGGTTCGATCCGCCGCGTTACCTTAAACCCGGCGATGTCGTCGAGGTCGAAGCCGACAATATCGGCGTGCTGCGCAATGGCGTGATCGACGAAGTTCTGTAACACCGGCCCGCGAAGGATTGGATAACGTCATGAGTTCAGCTACCGGCGGTGAGGCAATCGTCAGCGGCCTGGTCGCGCATGGCGTCGATACCGTGTTCGGCCTGCCCGGCGCGCAGATCTATGGTCTGTTCGACGCGTTCCAGCAGGCGCAATTGAAGGTGATCGGCGCGCGCCACGAGCAGGCCTGCGGCTACATGGCGTTCGGCTACGCGCGCTCGAGCGGTAAACCCGGCGTGTTCAGCGTGGTGCCCGGCCCGGGCGTGCTCAACGCGGGCGCTGCGCTGCTCACCGCGTTCGGATCGAACGAGCCGGTCTTGTGCCTGACCGGACAGGTGCCAACGCAATTCCTCGGCAAGGGCCGCGGCCATCTTCACGAAATGCCGGACCAGCTTGCGACGCTGCGGACCTTCGTCAAATGGGCCGAACGCATCGAATATCCGGATAACGCGCCCGCGATGGTCAGCCGCGCGTTTCAGGAAATGCTATCGGGACGGCGCGGGCCTGTCGCACTGGAAATGCCCTGGGACGTGTTCACGCAGCGCGCCGAGATCGGCGCCGCAGGGGTGTTCGATCCCTTCCCGGCGCCACGGCCCGATCCAGACCGGATCAGATCAGCCGCAGCGCTGGTTGCCGGCAGCAAGACGCCGATGATTTTCGTGGGCAGCGGGGCGATTCACGCCCGCGAGGAAATCCTTGAGCTTGCCGAGTTGATCGACGCGCCGGTGGTGGCATTCCGCAGCGGCCGCGGCATCGTCAGTAACGCGCATGAGCTTGGGCTGACCATGGCGGCGGCCTACCGGCTGTGGCCGCAGACCGATCTGATGATCGGAATCGGCACCAGGCTGGAATTGCCGACCATGACGCGCTGGCCGTTTCGCCCCGACGGCCTCAAATCTATCCGTATCGATATCGACCCGTCGGAAATGCGACGATTCACCCCCGATGTCGCGGTGATATCGGATGCCGGGGCCGGCGCGCGCGAACTGCTC
>JGI12635J15846_10006109_pt1 | contig 10352 bp, 13 predicted proteins | sample BlaSpr_A8_OM2_M2_FD_15846 | JGI IMG/M metagenome (IMG submission 15846) | reverse complement strand
CGGTTTTCGGCGCCGGACCCGCCGGCCTCTCGACCGCGGTCTATGCCGCCTCCGAAGGTCTCTCGGTCATCGTCCTCGACGCGCGCGCCTTCGGCGGATAGGCAGGGGAGAGCGCGCGGATCGAAAATTATCGCGGCTTTCCTGCCCGGCATTTCTGGCCGGGCGCTCACCGGCCGGGCTTACGTCCAGGCGCAGAAATTTGGTGCCCGGATGATGATACCCAGCGGCGTGGCGCGCCTCGACCTCGCGGAAATGCCGATTGCGCTCCATCTCGATGATGGCAGGCGCGTGAAGGCGTCGACGATCGTGGTTGCGACCGGTGCTCGCTATCGGCGCCCTGACGTTCCGAACCTGCGGGATTTCGAGGGACGCGGCGTCTGGTATTGGGCTTCGCCGATCGAGGCGCGCCTGTGCCGGGACGAGGAGATCGTTCTGGTCGGGGGCGGCAACTCGGCCGGCCAGTCCGCGGTCTTCCTGCGAAGCTTTGCCAAAAAAATCTGGATGTTGGTGCGCGGCCCAAGTCTGGCCGAGAGCATGTCGCAATATCTGATCGACCGCATCCGCGCGATCGACAATATCGAAGTATTGACCCACACGGAAATCGTCGCCCTATACGGGAGCCGGGAAAAGCAGCTTCCAGCGCGTGCGCTGGCGCAACAATCTGACTGGCGGAGGAAACCGAGAAACCGGTCCGCCATGTCTTTTGTTTCATCGGTGCGGAGCCGGCAACGGGCTGGCTCAGAGACAGCGGAGTTGCCTTGGACGGCAAGAACTTCATTCTGACGGGATCAGACGTTCCACGAGATACCCGGCGGTCGAATAATGGATCCGGCCGCCCGCTGCCGCTGGAAACCAGCGTTCGCAATGTATTCGCCTCCGGCGACGTGCGGTCCGGATCAGTCAAGCGGGTCGGCGCCGCCATCGGCGAGGGGGCCGTCGTAGGCGCCGAACTGCATGCCGCGCTCACAAACGGCGCCGCGGTGGCGCCGCGCGCCGCGACCAAGTGAAGCGCAGCGTCACCAAATACGCGAGACATGATTTCGTATTTGACGGCCGTCAAGGCGTTGATGGCCTAGCGTGGCAAAGTTCGAAAGCCGCGATTTGCGCGGGAGCGTGAGCGTGAATTGCGCGTGATCTCCATCGCGCCGGTGATCGCATGAAGCCAGTACTCGTCAAGCCAGGACTCTTTCGCGATCGCCGCGACGCCGGCCGGCTGCTGGCTGAAAAGCTCGCAGCCTACGCCAATCGCCCAGACGCGCTCGTGCTGGCGTTGCCACGCGGTGGCGTGCCCGTCGCCTATGAAGTGGCGCGCGCGCTCGGCGCGCCACTGGACGTTTTTGTCGTCCGGAAGCTTGGCGTCCCCGGCTACGAGGAGTTGGCGATGGGGGCGGTTGCTACAGGGGGCGTGCGCGTGCTCAACGATCAACTCGTCGAGCGTCTCGGCATTCCCGAGCAAATGATCGATGCGGTCGCGGCGCGCGAATTGCAAGAGCTGGCGCGGCGCGAGCGCCGCTACCGCGGTGGCCGTCCGCCGCCCGATGTCCGTGGCCGCACGGTGATTCTGGTCGACGACGGCCTCGCCACCGGGGCCACCATGCACGCCGCGATTGAGGCGCTGCGACAACAGAAGCCGACCCGCATCGTCGTCGCGGTTCCCACCGCATCGCCTGAAACCTGCGAGGAGATGAAAACTAAAGCTGACGACGTCATCTGTGCCATCACGCCGGAGCCGTTCCAGGCCGTCGGCCGCTGGTACCAGGATTTTTCGCAGACCACGGACGAGGAAGTTGAGGCCCTGCTCTCGCGGCGAAACGTTCCCGATAACAGCCGGGTCACGGAAATGCCGACAGCAGACNGCGCGCTCATCAAGGCGTTGAGCGAGACGGCCTATCCGCTGGCGGGATCTGCTCGCGATTACGATCCGCTGGTCGGCCGGATCGGCGAGGCGCGCTTCGCGCTGTTGGGTGAAGCGTCCCACGGCACGCACGAGTTTTATTGCGAGCGTGCCGAGATCACAAAGCGGCTAATTACGGAAAAGAACTTTGTCGCCGTCGCAGTGGAGGCAGATTGGCCGGACGCTTATCGGCTCAACCGCTATGTCCGTGGCGCAAGCGATGACGTCGATGCCGTGGAAGCGCTTGCCGATTTTCGCCGCTTCCCGACGTGGATGTGGCGAAACAAAGTGGTGGTCGAGTTCATCGAGTGGCTGCGGGCTTACAACGACGCGCTTCCGCAAGGCGCCGAAAAAGTCGGATTCTATGGCCTCGATCTCTACAGCCTGCACGCGTCAATGAAAGCCGTCTTGCGCTATCTCGAAAAGGTGGATCCCGAGGCGACCAAGAAGGCGCGCGAGCGTTACTCCTGCTTCGATCATTTCGGCGAGGACACCCAGGCCTATGGGCTTATGACGCGCTTGAACCTTTCCAAATCGTGCGAGGAGGAGGTCGTCAACCAGTTGATCGAGTTGCAGCGCCGCGCGGGCCAATTCGCGCGAAGCGGCGGTCAGTTTGCGGACGATGAGCTGTTCTATGCCGAGCAGAATGCCCGTTTGGTGAAGAATGCCGAGGCATATTACCGCTCGGTGTTTCTCGAAGAGGTATCGTCATGGAACCTGCGCGACCGCCATATGGCCGAAACGCTCGACGCGCTGGTTACCCATCTCGGCCGGAAAGGCCGCCGTGCGAAGCTTGCGGTTTGGGAGCATAATTCTCATCTCGGCGACGCACGCGCGACGGAAATGGGCCAGCGCGGCGAGCTCAATGTCGGTCAACTCACGCGTGAGAAGTATGGCCATGAGGCGGTACTGGTCGGCTTCACCACTCACCACGGCACGGTCACGGCCGCTTCCGATTGGGGCAAACCGGCCGAACGCAAACGCGTTCGCCCGGCGCTGGCCGGCAGCTACGAGGCGCTGTTCCATACCACAGGGCGCGACCGGTTCCTGCTTATCCCGAACGACAGCGACGCGATGGCGCAGCAACTGAGCGCGCCCCGGCTCGAGCGGGCGATCGGTGTGATCTACCGACCCGAAACCGAGCGGCAGAGCCATTATTTCCGGGCGCGACTGACCGACCAATTCGACGCCGTGCTGCATTTCGACGAGACGCGCGCGGTCAAACCGCTCGAAACCACGGCAGAGTGGGAAGCGGGCGAGCTGCCGGAGACATTTCCGTTCGCGGTGTAAGCAGGAAGCATGCAATGAGCAATTCTGTAGCTCAATCGGTCGAAGAGCAATTGGTCCAGGTCCCGGCCGGCTCGGTGACGCTCGAAGGCAATCTAACCCTGCCGGAGGAATCGCGGGGGATCGTGCTGTTCGCCCACGGCAGCGGCAGCAGTCGGCACAGCCCCCGCAATCGATATGTGGCGCGCGTGTTCAACGAGGCAAAGCTGGCGACCCTGTTGATCGACCTGCTGACGGTGCACGAGGAAGTCGTCGACGCGCGTTCCGCACAGTTGCGCTTCGACATCGACCTACTCGCCGAAAGGCTCGTCGACACGACCGACTGGCTCACCCAATTCCCCGATACCAGGGACTTGCGGATCGGCTACTTCGGTGCCAGCACCGGCGCCGCTGCGGCGCTGGAGGCGGCGGCGGTGCGCCCCGAGGCGGTACACGCGATCGTCTCGCGAGGCGGCCGTCCCGACTTGGCCGGTGCGGCCTTGACGCGCGTTCAGGCTCCCACGCTGTTGATTGTCGGAGAACACGACGACCAAGTCATTCAGTTGAACCGGGAAGCGTTCGCGCAGCTTCGCTGCGAAAAGCGGCTTCTGATCGTGCCCGGAGCAACGCACCTGTTCGAAGAACCGGGAGCGCTGGACGAGGTGGCGCGGCTGGCGCGCGATTGGTTCCAGCGCCATCTCGAGGTGTAACTCTGCTCGGAGATTGTCCGTGTCCGTCAATCAAGCCAAACCAAGCGACCGGTCCGATTTCTCCGCAAGCCTCGCGAACAAGCCGTATACTCTCGGTCTCGAGCGCATCGGTTTGATCTCCTTGCGCTTTCCGCTGCTCGTTGGGCTTGCCGCCGTGGTGCTGCTGATAGCGGCGGCGTTTGGGATAGCGCGTATCAAGGTCGATGATTCCCTCAGTCAACTCTTTCGATCCGATACGCCCGAGTTCAAGACGTTTGAGGAGGTGACAAGGCGCTTCCCGTCCAACGAATTCGACGTCCTGATCGTGGTCGAGGGCAAGAGCCTGCTTGAGCGCTCATCGATCGAAAAGCTGCGCGACCTCGTCACCGATCTTCAATTGATCGACGGCGCAAGGGGCATCATCTCGATATTTTCGGCCCGCCAGCCGCCACAGGGCAACGAGCTGCCGGCGCCGCTTTTTTCGGACACACTGCCCGAAGGGGCCGAGTATCAGAAACTGATCCAGCGCGTGATGAGCAACGAGATCATTCACGGCAAGCTATTGTCGGAGGATGGCGAGCTGACGCTGATCGTCCTCGCGCTTGATCCGGATGTCGTTGCCAGCAGTCGCCTGCGCGATGTCATCGGCGAGATTCAGAAAACAATCGAGAATGATTTGACAGGCACCCAGCTGACGGCCCGCCTCTCAGGTGTGCCGGTGATGCAGCTCGAGATCCGCAATGCCGTGGAGCGCGACCGGCTGTTTTACAACGCGTTCGGATTTGCCGCCGGCGCCCTCATCGCCATCGTGTTCTTTCGTCGGCTGTCGTTCATGATCATCGCGGCAGGTCCGCCACTGACGGCCATCGTGCTGGCTCTGGGCGCCCTCGGCTGGCTTGATTTCCGCCTCAACATGTTCCTCAACGTGATGACGCCGCTCATCATGGTGATCAGCTTTTCGGACAGCATGCAGTTGACGTTCGCAGCCCGCGACCGATTGCTTCAGGGCGAAGGAAAATTCCAGGCGTTCTGCAGCGCCATGCTCGTGGTCGGACCGGCCTGCGTGCTGACGCACGCGACCGCCGCGCTTTCTTTCGTCGCGCTGCAGTTTTCCGAATCTGATCTGATCAGGACGTTCGGCGAGGCAGGGCTTCTCGCAACGCTGATCGCCATGGTCGCGGTCCTGATGCTGGTGCCGCTGCTGGGCGTTCTGCTTGTGCGCCAGGAAGCTGCTTTTGTGGCAGAAGTCAGAGGGGCCGACTTGGCCATTGACGTGCTCCGGCGCTTCTGTTTCTGGATTGCCGCGCGAATGGTGAGCCGCCCCGGCCTTTACAGTCTGATCAGCGTTTTGGTTGTCGGCGGCCTTGGACTGATCTACGCCAATCTCGAACCGCGTTACCGGCTTGCCGACCAGGTGCCGGACCGGGAGCAGGCCGTTGCTGCCAGCCACCGTCTCGATGCCAAGCTCAATGGCGCCAACCCGATCGACGTCCTGATCGAATTCCCCACTGGCAAATCACTTTACGACCCGGAATCACTTGCCACGATCGCAGCAGTGCACGCCATCGTCGAGAAGCAGCCGGGCATCGCCAATGTGTGGTCGCTTGAGACGTTGCAGCGCTGGCTTGCGGAGAGGATGGGCAAGTCGGATGTGGCGACGTTGAAGCAATATGTCGACATACTTCCGCAATACCTGACGCGCCGCTTCATTGCCGCGGAACAGGACGCCGTGCTGGTTTCAGGCCGCGTCCCCGACGTCGACGCCAGCCGGCTTCTGCCGATCATTCAAAGCCTCGACAAAGCGCTGGATCAAGTTCGCGCGCAGCACCCGGGCTACAAGATCGCCGTGACCGGCCTGTCGGCGATCGCCGCCCGCAACAGCGCGCTCATGATCGAGAAATTGAACCGCGGCCTGACGCTGGAATTCCTGTTTGTCGCGGCGTTCATTGGTCTCGCCTTCCGCTCGTTGGTTGTGATGCTGGCCTGCATCATGCCGGGAATATTTCCGGTCGTACTCTCGGGAACGCTGTTGTGGCTGATCGGGGAGGGCCTGCAGTTCGCAAGCGTCGTGGCGCTGACGGTCTCCTTCGGATTGGGTCTCAGCGCCACTATACATTTCCTTAACCGGTTGCGGCACGAGGAGCGACCGGACGAGGACCCGGCCATCGCCGTCGAACGGGCAACCGTGCTTGTTGGCCCGCCTTTGATTCTGACCTCGGTCGTGCTCGCTTGCGGTCTGGTGGTAACGGTGTTCTCCGATCTGCCGTCGCTGCGCCTGTTCGGTTGGTTGAGCGCGTTCGCCATGCTTGCGGCATTGGCTGCGGACCTCTTGATCCTGCGGCCGACGGTTACCTTCTTGAGCAGGCTCGCACGCCAGCTTGGCAGCAGATGGTTGCACCAGCTGGAACCGGGGGAGTAGCCGAGCGTTGATCGGGCTGGATTATTCCAGTCGCAAGAGACCCTATCATCTTTCCCGCGAGGCGGCTCATGAAATCCAAACTGGCTTCCGAACACGACGGACGGACTTTCGTTTTGATTCTGGATCAGGACGAAGAGGCTTTTGCGGCTATCAGCGCCTTTGCCAACGAGCAGGCCATCAGCGCGGCATCGGTCGCGGCGATCGGAGCGTTCGAGAGCGCCAAGGTCGGTTGGTTCGATCTCGCTGCCAGGCGATACAATCCGATTTCCGTCGATGAGCAATGCGAAGTATTGAGCTTGATCGGCGACATTGCGCAGGGCGACGACGGCAAGGCCAGCCTGCATCTCCACGCCGTACTCGGGCTTCGCGACGGCACCGTGCGGGGAGGTCATTTTCTAGGCGGCAAGGTGCGACCCACGCTCGAAGTCACGATCATCGAGACGGCGTCAAATCTTCGTCGCAGGAAGCGAGCGGATTTAGGGATCGCGCTCATTGATATTTGAGTTGGTCGTAGGCTGCGCAGCAAGCGCTGCATAACCACCCAAAGCGCATCGATTATTGTTGACGTCGGTCAAGGTATCGCACGGCATAGCGTCGTACAGTCGCTCTCGGGTACGCAGATCAGTGGAGAAAGTCCATGTGCGATTACAGCCTGCATGCTGTTGCATCTCGTCCAGCCAAGGTTGGAGAGACGCTTGTCACGACCAGTTTCTACGGCACATCGACGCGCGGCTTTGCTGCAAAAGAAGAGCCGCGTGTTGCGGTATGTCTCTTGCCAGGGACCGAGCTCGCATTCGAACAAGACGTCCGGTACAATCGCTTTTGGCTGTCAACCAAGAACGCGGGCTTTCGCGTTGCCCGGTTTTGCACGATCCAACCCCGCGCACCGGAACAGCATCGCGACGCCCTGGCGTTTCCGGACGGACACATCGTTCTCGTGAATCTATTGTCGGAAGGGCAGCAAGCACGCGTACTGCAGCTGCCTGTCATCCCTCGTGAACACCGCGCCAGTGCCGAGAAAGCTTCGACGCCTGCGGCCGATCTAGCTTTGACGGTCTAAGCCACCTCAGCACCTCGCCACGAGATGTGCCTGGCCTCGGCGAAAGGCAGCGCGGACGAACGGCATGGCAATATTCTGTAAACATCTCGCGCAAATCCGCGACGTTCTTCCAAGCGCTCTGGGGTGTGAAGAATGCCTGAAATTGGGCGACCCCTGGCTGCATCTGCGTGTCTGCCGCAGTTGCGGTCATGTCGGTTGCTGCGATCAGTCGCCCAACCGACATGCCACAAAACATTTTCGCGCCACCAAGCACCCGATCATCGAGGCCTATGATCCCCCGGAAGGGTGGGGCTGGTGTTACGTCGACGAAGTGCTGTTCGATCTTTCGGAGCGGCCGACGCCGCATCTGGGTCCCATTCCCCGATATTATTGAGGCTCCACATGACCAGCGCGCTGCATATCGTCTGCCCGCATTGCGACTCGATCAATCGGGTGCCGCGCGAACGGCTGCGCGAGGGTGGCAAGTGTGGATCCTGCCATCGGCCGCTGTTCGAAGGGCGGCCGGCTGCGCTGAACAGCGTCGCCAGGTTCGACAAGCATGCGACGCACAGCGACATTCCGCTGCTGGCGGATTTCTGGGCGAGCTGGTGCGGTCCCTGCCGGGCCATGGCGCCGATCTTCGAACAGGCGGCAAAAGAGCTCGAGCCGGACGTGCGGCTGGTCAAGGTGGACAGCGATGCGGTGCCGGAACTGTTGCAGCGCTTCGGCATCCAAAGCATACCGACGCTGATGCTGGTGCACCACGGCCGGGAGATCGCACGCAAGTCGGGCGTCATGTCCCTGCCGCAGTTGCTGGCGTGGACCCGCGAGCATGTCGAAGGCGTCAAGGTATGACGGGGCGTCGGCTGACCCCGCCTGATCATCTCCGGAGCAATCTGGCCGCCCACCCCTTGGCAAAGCTCTTGCGGCGCGTTCGTCCGTCGGGAAGGTGAACGACGAGATCGTCTCCGCGCTCCTGCGCGATCGCTTGGGCGACCCGCTCGGCGGTCTCCCTGGTGGAGTAGTGGCCGAAAGAGTGCCCATTGTCGTCACGCACGATCCAGTCGTCGAAGCTGTCGTCCGGAACAATGTGAATAGCGGCGGTTGCCATCGCTCAAGCTCCACGGCAAGAGCGAGGATTGTCAGAAGATCGGCGACGGCGCCGTGACGAGGATCAATTTTTCAGCAGCAGCGAGAAGATCATTTTCGATCTGCTGCTATAGTTGCGCTCGACCGCAGACTGGCGTTCGTGAATGTCGGTTGACGCCCGTCAAGGGCGGTGCAGGTGGATCTGATACGCTGGTCGCGTCATCCATGATGAGACTTCCGAACGCGGTCATGAAAAGTCCTATTCTCGGCTTCATCTTCGGCATTGTCGTGGCGCACTTCATGGGAGCGGTCCACGCCCGCGACGATGGCACCTATGCGCAATCGCCACTCAAGCCATGGTTTGACAGTCTCAAGTCCGGCAAGGGGCTGTGTTGTTCGGTCGCTGACGGTTTTGCTGTTTCAGATCCGGATTGGGAATCGAAAGGCGGCCATTATCGTGTCCGCATCGACAATGAATGGATCGACGTTCCCGATGATGCCGTGATTACAGAGCCGAACCGGGTTGGCAGGACGATGGCCTGGCCGATCAAGGGCACTCTCGGGATTTCAATTCGCTGCTTCATGCCGGGCAGCATGACATGAAGGGAAATCCCATGCGGCTCGGGCTAACGTGCATCGCTCTTGCAATCCTTGCGGGTTCGCCGGCCCTCGCTGAGGGCGGCCGGTACGACTTGGTTCCCGAACAGGACCTCCGGCAAACGACATCCAGCAACAGGGTGGCATCGGCCTATGTCATCGACAAGAAGGCCAACCAGTTCTGGATCTGCACGGTGCGCTATCATTATCTGGACCTCACGGCCAACAATGGGGACTGCGTCAGGCTTCCGACCGATATCGGCCGACCTTCGCTCGGCGAGGCCTATGATGTCCGCCCGGTCACAGGCTCCGCCGGTCTCGGCTCCGATCTTCCGGTATTCTGGTTCATCGAACCCACCAGCGGCGAGGTCCAGTTCTGCGCCATACGGCACGCGGGATTATGCGTACAGATGAAGTTGCCGTGACAGCTTTGAGAAGCTCTCAGTTGCCAAATAGCGCGGTTCACCGATCGCCGGCATTCTTTGAACAGGCATCGACCGCGCGATCAGCGAATGGCGCGCTCATCTCGCGATTTGACCGGCACGTGGATGAGCAGTCTTGCGAACACGGGTTTGATCATGAAGGTCGGAATCATTGGTGCGGGAAGGGTTGGCTGTGCTTGTGCTCTCGCCGCTGTCGCGCGCGGCAGTGCCCGAGCGATCGTCCTCGTGGACCGCACGCACAAACGCGCGAAGGCGGTTGCGACGGATCTTCGTTACGGATCACCGCTTTGTCCCAAGGCGACAATTGTCGATGGGGATTACGACGATTTGGCAGATGCAGCGTTGGTGATGATTACTGCCGGTATCAACGAGAAGGCGGGGGGCGCCACGGACCGCAATGACCCCGAAGGCCGATTGCGGCTCCTGGACAAGAACGCCGAAATCTATCGCGACATCGTTCCGCGTATCGTGCGCGCGGCGCCCGGCGCGTGATATTGGTTATAACCGATCCCCCTGATCCCCTGGCGGATATCGCTCGCACAAGCGCGGGGCATGATCGCGTGCAGAGTACCGGCACCTTGCTCGATAGCTTGCGTTTCCGTGTTTACCTGGGAGAGCATTTTGACGTCGATGCCAATCAGGTTGAGGCACAAGTCATTGGAGAGCATGGAATTTCGCAGGTGTTTCTGTGGTCAACCGCACGCATTGCCGGCGTATCGATTGACAAACTCATCGAGGAGCGCGGCGAAACGCTCGATGATGTTCACAGGCAAGTCGAAACGAGCGTTCGCTACGCCAATATCGCTATCATCGAAGGCAATGACGCCAGCCAATTCGGCATCGGCATCGTTGCCGCCCGGATTGCGGAAATGGTTCTTCGCGATGAGCGAGCGGTTATACCAATCGGGTCGTTACA
>JGI12635J15846_10006108_pt1 | contig 10353 bp, 5 predicted proteins | sample BlaSpr_A8_OM2_M2_FD_15846 | JGI IMG/M metagenome (IMG submission 15846) | reverse complement strand
CCGTCCGCGTCGGCCCACAGCGCCGTGATGGTTCCGCTAAACTCCGCGGGCTGACTCACAACCGTGGATGCGCGATCGACAATTTCGAAAGCTCTGATCGAGTCGCTCGCTCCGTCTTGCTCAATAGTGACCAGTACTTGCCATCCCATTCCGCAATTGCTGTGCACACTGGCAATGTCGCTGCCCCACCCTAATTTAGGCTGGGTCTGATCGGAGATTCCATCGAGCAAATGCACCTCACCGTCGACGGTGGAGAAAACCCATAGCATGTACTTATCCCTTGGCAACATGGCTGCGGAATAAAACGCTTTCATCGTGGTTTGTTTCCCCATGCCCGGCGACAGCGCTCCGGTAAAGAAATTTCTCGTTGGTGCGAAGAACGCGCTCAATCCGGACTCGCCCGTCCCCAAAGGCCAGGGATCGTCGCTTTCATAGCAGCTCAGAGTCAGTGGGGCGGTCGTGGAACTTCGGCAGAAAACTCCAGGCAAATACGTATCGAATAGGTGATCGCTCCGCAAAATCAATCGGCCCCGCAAATCACGCGGCCAGGGACGTGCGTGTGATACCGCGAGAGATTGTTCTTGCTGCCAGCGGGCATCCTGGAATTTAAGTAGCATGACGCTTTCCGACTCAAGGACAATCATGTGCTGTGGGTTGCCGTTCAGCAACGCAACATCCAAGATGCGGTTCTCGTCTGTCCACAGGAGCGTTTTGCGAATCGTCACCGCAATCGCCGGATGCTCGACGACGACTGAGGCCGGCCGGGCCGTGGTAACCATGGCGACAGAAAGTTCGTTGTTCCCCTGACGAATCTCTGCGACCCAAACGTAGTCTTGCAAATTTTCGGAAAGGGTAACCTGGACCGTGGCAGCGGCTTGCTCTGGATTTACTAAACGCGCTCCGAGAGCAGCCAGCTCACTCGTAAGGCCTCGGCGAATCTCTTCAGCGTCATTGTGGCTCAGCGAAGAATTGTTCGCCACTTCCAGTGCCACGGCTCCAGGGCCCGTAGCGGCCGCAATTTTTCGTGCCAATTGCTCTTCAGGTATGCGCCAGTCGCTCGCGAAAACGATCGGTGCAGACGTCAACATCAGCGCGACAAACAACGCAACACGCCGCAACCGTGATGACGAAGCAACCATGTGCAGGATGCGCGCATTATAAACCGCATTGTCATTGGTGCTCGACATAAGGCCCTGTACTGTTTGTAGACACCACTCCCTGGAAATATAGCGCCACCATTTGCGCGTGCTGTCAGAGGTCTATTTCGGCTGCTCATCCGGTTCTTCGGCCTGGCTGGCGTGGTTTGCGACGCTCATGCTGCGCAACACGTCGTTGGCAAAGAAGAATTTGCCGTCCGCCGGAACCATCATAATTTGCAGCTTGTCGGACAGCCGTTCGGCCACGATCTTGTTAATCAGCAGCGGATTCTGCTTCAGAATAGCGCCTTCACTCTGCATGCGTACCGCGTCCGCCGCAGCGGTCACGCGGATGCGATCCGCCTCCGCGTCCGCCAGCAACTTGCGCCGCTCCATCTCAGCCTTGCTGTCGATCACCTTAGCCTCCGCCTGTGCTTCAGCGTTTTTCACCGTGGTTTCCTTGCGCGCCTCCGCTTCCAGCTTCGATTGTTCAATCTGTTTTTGTTTGAGCGGCAGAGTGTATTGCATGGCGTCAGCCTCGCTCTTCGCCTGCAGCACGCGCACTTGCGCTTCTCCCTCAGCCTGCTTGACCTGCCGCGCTTTTGTGGCTTCAGCTTCCAGTTCGGCGATCCTCACCTCTTTCTGCTGGATGTCGGTCTGCACCGCCATGCGATCGCTCTCTTGTTCCTTGAGCAGCAGACTTTCCAATCCCTTCGCATACTCGGGCGGCAGTTGGATATCGCGCAGCATCACTTCTTTCACGATGATTCCATCCGCAGCTAGTTTCCGCGTGATCACGTCCGACGCGCGCTTGCGAACTTCCTCGCGCTTCGCTGCGAACACTTCTCGAACCGTGTAGTTGGGCACCAATTCGCGCCATGCACTGGCCACCACCGCGGGGACAATTTCTTTTTCCACCGGCTGAGGCAGGTTGCTCTGGATGTAATCCAAATGCTTCGGATCGAGCCGGTACCGCACCGTAATCGACAGGCCGAGAGTAAGCCCCTCTTTTGCCTGCACATTCAAAGGCTCCGACTTTACGCCTTTAGCGGCAATGGCATTTTCCATCACGCCAGTGGTAAACAGCTGATCGCGGGTATCAAAGAGCACGATATTCTCGGTGAGCGGCACCACCAAGTGCGCACCAGGATACAGCTCGCCCGGCAACGTACCACTGGTCTGGCTAATCCGAACCGCAGCCATCCCGCTGGGCACAACCACGATTCCCAGCGAGAGTATGATCGGCCCCCACGCAAGCAGTGCTAGCGCCAGAGAGATTCGCCAGCGCATCTGAGGAACCGGCGGCAAAAGCGCTACGCCGCCGAGGGCAAGCGCCTGCCGATATTTCATTTCCAGATAAATGTCGTAAGCCAGAATTGCAGCGGCGACTGCGATCATCCCAACGCCGCCCCACAACAGCAAATATTTTAGGAACAACATATTTCCTCCTGACGCGCGTTAGCGCTCCTGACCCGATTTAACCCGCGCTGCCTGATGCGAAAAGAACAGGACGAATACTTTTCCGAAAATCCACTCTTCCACCAGAATTGCGACTGCCAGCGAAAAGGCCATTCCCGCAGTTACTGTGATCAATGTCGTTAAGGTCTGCATGTGTTTGCTCCCGTCGTGCGCTTACGCCACGCGAAATAGCAGCTCGCAGACCAATACTTACGCGGTTGTTTTTGAAGAAGTTAGCGATGCGGGACTTAGGTGGGATGGTGTCACATTACCGACAGTGTGTGGGTTTGGCAACACTGTCTGAAAAACCGATGAACAACGGATATCTTGAGCGTTCGCAGTCTGGGTTTGCGTTAAGGAGCCATCGATGCCGCGAAGGTCGGAATCGCCCGTACATCTTCGACGACCGGTTGGTTCATCTCACGCACATAGAACGCGACTGCCGTAGCCCGCTGCCAGAATCGCATGGCCAGCAGCAGAAGCATCATCGCTTGGCCGACGATGAACGCGCCTAGAACACTGGCCGGCGGCACAATCGCATACCACAGCAAGATTCCAGCCACCAGAATAGCGAGCGCCACGATTGCGATCACAACATAGCTCCCCAGTAGTCGCCCAAGATTGCGCCGTGTCCTGCGAAATCCAGCTGCAATCGCCTTACGCACAGCCGGCTGATCGCGCAAGACGACTTCAGTCTGAGCCAGATCAAACCATATGCGGATGATCGTCAGCAGGAGCAGGATAATCACAGTGCCGACAAGTTGCGTAAAGAACGGTAGCCTTTCGTTGGAAGTCTTGTCCGCGGCGGTGACTAGCGCGTTCAGCCCTCCGAATAAAACTCCAGCGACGATACCGGCGATGATTGCGAAGAATAGGAACAACCGCACGAATCTCCAGACATTACGTCCACAGGCCCGAAAAAACTCATCGCGCGGAAGCCGATGGTCCGAGGCGTAACCGAGCAACACTCCCGGCATGAACACCAAGCTAGCAAGGAAGAACACAACCGCGAACATGATCGCGGGATGAGTTGCGCTGGGCATCGCGCCAAACTCGGGACGCGTCAGCAGTTCGGTGAACACCCCCAGGTTGAATCCGTGAAGCAGTTTGTCGGCGTAGAGGCTGTGATCGAGAATGTTGTGCGCAGCGTCGCTGAAGGCGCTCGCTCCGAAGTGGGCAAATGCCAGATTCAGCAGATAAAACCACACGATATACCGCTTGTTGCGCCGTGCGATGGCAGCGCTCGCGAAGACCAGGTTCACGTTCTCGTTCATCGATGTCCTCTTAAACCAATCCTCTTACACCAGCCACCAGGCAAGCATTTGCGCAAAGAACTGGCTCATGCACATCCAGTAGTTTGCCAGCTTGCGTGCCGGTGCGCTGTTCGCTTCCTCGGTTCGGCTGTTATTAAAGTTGTTGCGATCGAAATAAATCTTGTGATCGGGATCGACTTCCACTGACTCTATCTTCGCTTTCTTCTGATACGCATATCTCACCCATCGGTCTTGCCCATCCCAATGCTCCCGAACTTTGTCGCCATTATCGAACTTGATCTCAACGTCNACCGGAATCACGAAATCCTCTTTGCGGTGAATCCACACGTTATCCATGTATTCCGTCACGCCTGGTTTCTCTTGAAGGTCCTCTTTGTACCATTCGACCGGCACCGAACTGATCTTCAACACTTCAAAGTCCAAAACCTGCGTGCCATAGATCGCCTGATTGAAATACCAGCGCAGGTCCTTGCCGGAAACTTCTTCAATGGTCTTCAGGAAATCTTCTTTCGTGGGATGGGTGAAGCGGTAGCGCAAGAAATATGTATGCATGGCCTGCCGCATCGTATCCTCGCCGATCACGTTTTCAAGCGTGAGCAAGATCAGTGCCGTTTTGCCGTACGTGATTCCGCCATAAGAATTGTTATCGGCATACTGCCAGCCATTTTTTGCGATGGGATCAAGCGCGGCCACACTTTCATAGAAGAGCCTGTCCTGGTTTTCTTCCCCGGCAGTGATGCCCCACAAATTGATGGTTGAGGTAGACGGGCCAAAAATAGAATCCATGACTTTCGCTTCGGTGTATTGGTTGATTCCCTCATCCATCCACGCATCTTCGAACTCATTGGTTGCGACCATGCCGTACCAGTACTGATGTCCGAATTCGTGCTCGACTACCCCCTCGGGGAGAAGCAAGCCCTGGGGCATGAGCCAACTGCTGCCTGCCGTAATGAATGTCGGATATTCCATGCCGAACGCTTGCGATCCTGGCTCCGGATCCACAATGGTGAGCGTCTTATAGGGATATGGCCCGTACCAGCGATCAAAACGTTCCATGGTCTGTTTAGCAATCAGCGCATGACGCTCGGCCTGCCCCCAGTGCGCAGGCTGCATCATGATCCGCAACTTCACCGTGCCCATACTGCTCTGAAACGTGTCGTTATAAATCAAGTAATGTGGACTCGCGGTCCACGCGAAATCGTGAATGTCATCGCCGTGGTATGCGACCGTCTTCGTGCCATCGGGATTGTTCACGCTGCCAACTTCGATCCCGCTCGCTCCAACCACTTCGTATTGCGGCACCGTCAGCTTCACGTCATAAACTCCGAAGTCGGCAAAGAACTCCGTGTAGGCGTGGAACTGATGGCAGTTCCATGCGCCATGCCACCAAACACCAACCTTGGGGAACCACTGGCCGCCGAGAACGAAGTCCCGATTCCAACCCGTACGCTCCAGCGTCTCCGGAAATTGATCGTGAAACTTTATTTTGAACTGCACATACCCATCCGGCGGAATCGGCTTGGGTAAATGCACTTGCATAACGGTGCGGTCGTCNTTGTTGTCGTCGTCAGGNTGGATGAATTGGAGTTGGTTGGTGAAATCGCCTTGCCCCACGACTTCAAAACTTTTAATTTCTTCCGATCCGAAACTCTTGGGATCCCACTTTTCAAAATCCTGTCCGCGCGTTGCCTCACGCTTCCCTTCCCGCACCCACGTAGAAATAGGTTGAAACGCGTTCAAATAAAGATGAAAGGGAAAAGTATCGAGCGGCTGCCCGGTGAGATTGTGATAGGTAAGTGTTTCACTTGCCTCTAGAGAATGCGCCTTGGCGTTGTACTTGGCGTCCATGTCGTAAGCCACGACGCGCTGCGAGAGCGGCGTAGCAGAATTGATCGCCGACGTAGTTGCCGGAATTGCAAGCCCCTCCGCAGTACCAGTCTGCGCATAAGCAGACACCGCAAGCGAAGCAACCAGCAGGCAGACGACGGTCAAACGTGCGCACATGGATGACATTCCCCTCATTCAATAAACCGAGAAACACTCGATAAACGCGAACCTGAATCATAGCTTAGGAAGCAGCACTGGTGTGCAGTCCAGCGGTCAAGCATTTGATTAATGGCGAACAAAATACGAATCTGATACCATTCATTCGCCATGGCAAGGCGCCCGGATCGGGGAAAAGCGGAGATATTGAGCGAGGAACAACTGAAGGAGCTCCGTCGCAACCTTGCGCGCCTCAGCCCGTCCGCCGTCCGGGACTTTTACGAGCGAGCCTACAGCGATTGCCGATTGGTGTACAGCCGACTTCCAACTCCGCGGCAAATCCAGATTCTTGTGCAGGTGTGGAAGCAGTTGCGGAAGCGCTAGTTCAAAAAGGAATCTGCATGAATCGTGCTATCTCCCTTCGCCGCGATCTAGCCGAGCGTGCCCAGAAATACGCGCAGGCTGAAGGACTACCTCATTGTCTGAGCTACGGCGAAGCTCCGAACGTGTGCTTTTTACCTTATGCAGACGACTCGCGGCACGGGAATTTTTTGCAAGGAAGTTATCAAGCGATAAAAGCAGATCCGGAGTGGCTAAGGCGCCTGGCAAAAGTTCACACTCGAGGCCGACAATCCCTGCCCAACACCGAGAGACGTTGGATGGAGCTTGACTCCAGCACGAGTTCCGATGCTCTGCTGATGAACATCTTTTGCCATCCTACCGTGAAACGCGATGGCAGGCTTGCGGCGCTACTGGGCGCAGAGCCGGGCGCATCCGCGTGTTTCGGCTACAAGGCTCGTGTCCCCCTGGCTAATGGACGATTTGATCGCACGGAAGTCGATCTGCGACTGGGGGATCTGTTGGTCGAAGCGAAACTCACCGAGAGTGACTTCCAGAGTGCCGAGAAAAAAGTTCTCCTGGCATATCGCGATTTCTCGGAAGTCTTCGATGGGCAGCAACTGCCTCAAATCGACGACCGTTATCTTTCCTACCAGCTTGTCCGAAATGTGCTCGCGGCTTATGCATTGCAATGTTCATTCTGCGTTCTAGTCGATGCCCGCAGGCCGGACCTGGCTCATGCCTGGTACGCCGTTATGAAGTGTGTGAAGCCGGTTGTATTGCGGACCAAACTGAGAATTTCGACTTGGCAAGAAATAGCGCAGGCCGCGCCGCCGAAGCTTCGAGTCTTCTTGGCGGCCAAATACGGGATCGCGTTGTAGATGAGGTACGGCCACGCCAGCTCGAAAGCTTGCCCGCCGCATGATTTCAGTTGCTGATGGTTTTTGTCGCTCGGACGCACTCCTCATACATGGCTTTGAGGTCCGCGCGTTGCAGCAGGTTTTCCGCTCCGGAATCCATCTGCATCCCGTCGAGCAGACGGAGCGCCTCGCGATAATTGTCATTGGCATCGCTGCTGCTGCCGGAATTTTGGTCGATCGTCGCTAACAGATAATGCGCCCGAGCGCTCAGCGGCTGCATTCCGAGTTTGTCTGAAAGCAGCAGGGCCCGTCCCAGTTCCTGGCGCGCGTGGGCGTAGTCAAGAGTTTGCATCATAGCTTCGGCCATGAAGATCGAGGACTCTACCGAGGTGTACTTCAACCCTAGTTCGTCAGCCTGCTGGATCAACGATCGAAGGCTGGAAATGGCCGCCTGACTACGTTTTTCCCTCACATCGACTTTCGCCAGGTTTGCCTTCGCGAGCAGAATAGTGTTCGGCTCTTTGCTCTGTTCAGCAGCCTGTAGCGCCTGCACGTACGAAGCGCGCGCGGATTTTAAATCTCCGCGATAGAAAAACGCATCGCCCTGAAATCCTAATGCCTCCGCTATCACGCCGTCGGTCTTCAATTCGCGTGCGAGGCTGAGTCCCTGGTCCAGATAATCCTTGGCCTCTTCGCCGCGCCCCGCGAGGATGAGGGCTTCCCCCACACCGTCCAGCATCTTGGCCATCCAGGAAGTTCGGTCTTTGATATCGCGGAAATTTTTGAGCGCTTCCTGCTTCGAATTAATGGCTGCCCCGAAGCGCCCCTGATAATCAAACAGCGTACCCAGACTGTAAGACTCAATCGCAGCGCCACGTGGGTCGTCCATGCTGCGGCGCAAATCCAACGCCTTCAGGTAATACGAAATAGCCTGATCGTACTGGCCCATTTGGGCTGAAGTCTCGCCGAGATTGTGGACGGCCTCCACGATGTCGCGTGGCTCCTTCGATTTTTCACGCAACTCGAGCGCCTGCTGATAGTAGGTGAGCGAATCCTCGTATTGGCCTGTTTCCGAATACACAGTGCCGATGTTGTTCAGGCAAATGGCCTGCAAACTTTCGTTGCCGAGGTCGCGCTGCAATTGCAAGGCTTCCTTGTACATTTTCAAAGCCTGATCATGGTCGCCACGGTCATTGTAGAAATTGCCCAAGTCGATCAGAGTATCGCCCAGGCCACGTTTGTCGCCGATTTCACGCCGAACCTCGAGCGCCTGTTGGAAGTTGGCCAGCGCATCTTTAGGCTTGCCCAGTAAAGCTTGGACCATCGCCATCTCATTCAGGCTGAGCGCGAGGCCACGCTTCTGACCAATGCGCCGCCAGATAGCCAATGCTTCCTCCTCATTGCGCACGCTTTCTTCAGGCTTGCTCAACATCGCGTATGCCACGGCCATGAAGTGCAGGCTGGCGGCTTCCTGTTCCTGATTGTCTACCTGGATGGCCATGGTGTGAGCGCGGCTTAGCGGGTCGAGGCTGCCCTGCGGGTCGCCGCTCTTGAGGGCGACGCGCCCGAGTTCGAGAGTTGCGGCAACATCCTTCGGGTTCGTGGTTAAGAGCTTCTGATAGTATTCCCGGGCTTTCGGCAGGTTGCCGGACTCTTTGTATAAGCTCGCCAAGGCGGATTCCACGTCCGAGTTATCGGGCGAAGCTTTCGCGAGATTTTCGTACGCCTTGATCGCTTCTGGATAGTTCTTGACCACCTGAGAATGAATAGCAGAGATCAAATACTTTTCTGCGCCAGGAAGGTTTTGGCTGAGCAGAACCGCTTTTTGGGCGGACTGCTCGGCTTCGTTATCGTAGCCCAGAATGCTGTAAGTCTGCGCCAGTCTGGAAAACGCCAGCGCGAAGTTGGGGTCCGCTTTGGTCGCGGCTTCGAATTGCTTTTGCGCTTCCAGGTTTTTCCCATCCCTCTGGAAGCCGACGCCTTGGTTGTAGTCGCGCAAGGCATCCACAGATTGTGAAGTCGTTTTGAACGAGCTGGCTTTCAACTCCTTCAGAACATCATCCGAAAGCGCAAGTTTTTGTCTGATGGAATCGGCCAGGCGATCGATCGCACCCGGGATATCTTTCTCGCTGGGAATGTCCGCCTTGAGCGTAACCGTGTTGCCACTCTTGATGTCTTGCATAGTGGCGTCAATCCGAATCTGGTCGCCGAACTTCGCGTACTGTCCCCAAACCACGCGGTCGGCGGTGCTGAAATCGGCGACGCGGTGAATGACCGTCGGATCCAGCGAGGTCGTCGGTGAAATGCGCAGGTCCGTGAATATCTGGTGCAAACGGTCGGGGCTCACAGTATGCAATTTTGGGGACTGTCCTACATCCGTGCTCAACATCTCCGCCAGGCTCGAACCCAACCAGTCGAAACTCGGATCACCGGAGGCGTTCCGAAACGGCAGGATCGCGAGCGAAATAGCCGGACCCGCGTTGGTTCGCGCCGGAGACGAGGAGAACAGATTGTCGCGGAATCGGTATCCCGCAATCGCGAGCACCACTACGATTAAGCCCGCAGTAATCGATGGCCACGGGATCGTCCGGCCCCACGGACCTATCTTGGGCTCGAAGCTCAGCGTCGCACCGGCGCGCTTACCCTGCCAAGTTTCCAAATCTGCCAAAAGTTCAGCAGCGGTTGAGTAGCGCAACTCGAGCTGACGCTCCAGGCACTTGTGAACGATACTGCTCACCGACCGTGGGATCGTGGCGTCGTGATCGGATACTGGCGCGACCTGCTCCTGGGTGCGCCGAATCAGGCTGGCGATTGTGCTATCCGCCTTAAACGGCATCTGCCCGGTGAGCATTTCGTAAAAGATGAGTCCAAGCGCGAAAATGTCCGAGCGTTGATCCAGAGGCTTCCCGAGCGCCTGCTCCGGGGACATATATTCCATCGTCCCCACCAAAGCTCCGCTTTGGGTCATGCCGTCGCCTTCGAGCGTGCGCGCCAAGCCAAAATCCATCACCAGAATCCGGCCCGTCTTATCGCGCATAATATTCTGCGGTTTCAAATCGCGATGGATCACGCCCACCGTGTGCGCCGCTTCCAAGGCGCGGCAAACCTGCAGCATGATTTCCACGGCTTCTTCGGGCGCGAATTTCTTTTTCTCATGGAGGAGGGTCAGCAGATTTTCGCCTTCGACGTACTCCATGGTGATGAACTTCATTCCATCTGCTTCGCTGAGGTCGTAAATGCGGATGACGTTGCGGTGCGTCACCTGATGAGCCAGCAGGAGTTCCTGTTTGAAGCGATCGACGA
>JGI12635J15846_10006106_pt1 | contig 10354 bp, 8 predicted proteins | sample BlaSpr_A8_OM2_M2_FD_15846 | JGI IMG/M metagenome (IMG submission 15846) | reverse complement strand
CGACTTCCAGGCGCGCGTGGGGTATTGCCGGATGGACTTCCCCAACTTCGTCGAGGAGCAGGGCGATACCTGGCGCAAAGCTTCGCATGCCTGGTCGGATGCCGCGCTACAACGTTTTGAGTCCAGCCTCTACGCCTGACCAAAGGATGACCGCTGGTTTTGCGGATCAGCTCAGAAATAGTTCTTCGACTTCGAGCCAGTCTTTGACTCGCTTGTATCCCTTGACCCTGGCATTGTGCGGAGAGCTGTACAGAATTCCTTCGCCGGAAAAGCGGCGCAGCTGGCGGGGATTGTCGTCTATCAAATAGTCGGCGCGCAGGATCGATTTGTCTCCGCAATAGACAATGTGTGACGCAGGGATAAATGGAAAGTGCTTTGCGAGCCAACGGAATTTCTGCTGAAATGAGGTAGGGATCTCCATCGCCGCCGTAGCAATAAATACCTCGTAGTTCATCTGCAACCGTCGCATCACACGCTGCGATTCCGGCATAACGGACATCGCTTCGAAGAAATCTTCGGAACACATATGAGCGTCGATGATTTCATGCCGGTCGGCCGCAACGATCTCCCACAGCAGCTTGCCTTCGAGGTCGGCGGTTGTGATCTGCTCGCCATAGTGACGGTTGTAGCGCAGCAGATGCTCTCCGAGAGCATCCGCCATCACCTCATCCATGTCTATACAGATTCTTTTCACGCTTGTTTCAGACTACTCGCCTTTGCGTCACGGCGCGCCACTGCCTTTACAGCGATCGGATGATTGACGCGGCGATGCTCTCGACAGGGACGGTTTTTCGCTGCGGGGCGTCTCGCGCGGGGTCGTAATACAACAGCCGTCCGCAGCTCTCGCAGGTCATCATGGTTTCATCGTTGCCGCGGTCGCGCAGGTCATTCCAGCGCTGAGGGCGCACCATCATCTGGCAGGCTGTGCACTTCTGATTGAGCGCCTCTGCCACTGCGGTTCCCTTCGCCTTAGAAATGCGGTCGTAGTTTGATAGCGCGCTTTCGTCGATCTCCGCGCGCACCGCTTTGCGCTTTTCTTCTACCTCAGCCAGCAACGTTTTATCCTGCGCGATCGTCTCCGCCGCGCGGATTCGTTCACGTTCGAGTGTTGCGTTTGCGTCGGTCACCGCTTCGTCGGCCAGCCGCCTCTGGGCTTCGAGGCCTTCGCTGCGCTCCATGCTTTCGATCTCGGCGTCTTCGAGGCGGCTTACCTCGGTCTGGGCGAAGGCAATCTCGTGCTCGAATGCAGTGACCTGCACCGTCGTCGTGGCGAGGTCCATGTGCTTGCGGAGGCGCTCGATCTTCACCTGCTGGTCCCTGACGTCGGACTCCTGCCTTCGCCGCAGAGCCTCTTCCTTCGCTATGAGATCGACGATGACGGCGCGTTGTCCCTGAGTGGCCCCGGCTTTCGCTACGAGCGCGGCGACGTGCTTGGGCAGCGCAGTCATCTCGTCGCGGAGCCGCTTCGCTTCAAGATCATGGGCCTGCAGCACAATCAATTTTTCGAGATCTGGATGCATCTACATCTCTCTTTCCACTCCGGTCGGTCGCCGAAAAAGCTCAACTTCAGCGGAAAACTTGAAGTTTATCACTGCGCACTCTCGTTGTTAAGCGAGCGCTTACAACCTGCTGACGTTGATGTAGTACAGATCGGTCGCGACGGCGAACTGGTCTGGAGTCAACGGCGTCTTCATCGTCTGCCACTCTGTGGTGGGCTGGATCGTCTGCCAGTGCTCCTTCAAGCCTACGCGCACTGGCATGGCGAATGCCTTTTCATCAGCCTGCCAACGGTATGAGACTGTGCCCGCGCCGGCGTCGAACTTCAGCTCCAGTGTGGGGATCGCCGTGTGCCGCAAGTACTGATCGAAGATAGGCATGAGGTCCATTCCGGTTTGCTGGTTGAAATACTGGACGACATCTTCGGTCATGATGTTTTGATATTTGAAGTGCTGATAGAAGTCGTGGATGATCGCCCACCAGCGTGGGTCGTCGTTCACAATGCTGCGCAACGTGTTGATGAACAGGGCGCCCTTGAAGTATTGGTCCTGCGGCGGCTCGGCATTGATGCCGTGCTGCGGGATGATGGGCCGATCGTTCTTCACCTTTTTCTTGAGGGCGTTGATGTACTTCAGCGCGTCGTCGTAGCCGTAGTTGTACTCGACGTAGAGGCTTTCGAGATAGGTGGTCCAGCCTTCGTGGATCCACATGTCGGACTTGTCGGCGGCAGTGATGCTGTTGCCGAACCACTCGTGTCCGCTCTCGTGGATGATGATGAAGTCGAAGCGCGTGCTGATGCCGACGCCGGTCCAGTCGCGGTCGAGGTAGCCGTTCTTAAATTGGTTGCCATAGGCCACGGCGCTCTGGTGCTCCATGCCGGCGTAGGGGACTTCGATGAGCTTGTAGCCGTCTTTTTTGAAGGGATACTCGCCGAAGTAGTGGTAGTAGGCCTTCATCATGCCCGGAACCTGCGCGAACTGCACCTTCGCCTTCGCAAGGTCTTCGGGGAGGACGTAGTAGTCGAGTGGCAGGCCGCGAAATTTGTCGTCGAAGTGGACGTAGTTGCCGATGTTCAGCGCGACGTCGTAGTTGTTGATCGGGTAATGCACCCTCCATTCCCAGCGCGTGTAGCCGTCGCCTAAGTCTTTTTTGCCTGCGAATTTTCCGTTTGAAACATCGATCAGACTGTTCGGGACGGCAACGCTGATCTTCATTCCCTGCTGAGGCTCGTCGCGCCACTGGTCTTTGTTTGGCCACCAGACACTCGCGCCGGTTTCCTCGCAGGCGGTGTTGATCCAGGGATGGCCAGCGGAATCTTTTTTGAAGGTGAAACAGCCGAAACGCCCGGTCTCTACGGGGCTTCCCGAGTAGCGGACGTCGATGGAGTAGGTGTGGCCTGCGCGCAGCGTCCTCGGAAAGTCGACGAAGAATGTGACGCCGTCGCGCTCATACTTCAGTGTCGTCTTACCCATCGCAATGCTGTCGATCTGCATCGTGGGGTAGAGCTCAAGCTGGATGCGCGTGCCGTCGTGGAGCATCTTGAAGCGGATGGTGTTGGTGCCGGTGATGAACTTCTTTTCGGGATCGACACGGAGGTCGAGATGGTAGAAGACTAGGTCGTTGTTGGCGCGATATGGCCCATACCCGCCACGGAGAAGGTCAGCGGGGGAAGGTTCGGCGCTCTTCGAGGGGGTTGTTGGAGCAGCGGCTGATTGTGATGTTTGCGCAGGGAGCGAAACGGCACATACGAGGAGAAGGAGAACAGCGGGGCGGCCGTCGCGAAGAGCATAGTTAAGCATTGCAGCTAGCCTATCGCGATTAATGTGAAATTTCCTGTTGCGAGTGCATACAAAAGTCTCTGAATCTCCGTCGGCGTCGCTACAATCGAATGAGGCGAATGGCAGCTACCACAATCGAAATTCCGGGTTCGCAGATTGCGAATGCGCAGACCACCGTGGAACGACCCTGGCGGCCGCGCGTTAACCCGTGGATCGTCGCCATGACGGTGACGCTGGCGACATTCATGGAGGTGCTTGACTCCTCGATTGCGAACGTCGCGCTGCCGCACATCGCCGGCGGCCTGGGTGCTACGCAGGATGAAGCGACATGGGTGTTGACCGCGTACCTTGTGGCGAACGCCATCATTTTGCCGGCCGGCGCTTACATGACGACGTTCATCGGACGCAAGAAGTTCTACATGATCTGCGTTACGCTGTTCGGCATCAGTTCTGCGCTTTGCGGCCTTGCCCCGACGCTTCCGCTGCTCGTCTTCTGCCGAATTCTTCAGGGCGTTGGCGGCGGTGGTCTCGCACCCTCTGAGCAGGCCATTCTCGCCGACACGTTTCCACCCGCAAAACGTGGCCAGGCCTTCGCCATGTATGGCCTCGCGGTTGTCTGTGCGCCTGCCATCGGCCCTACCCTGGGCGGCTACATTACCGACCGCTTCGACTGGCGTTGGATCTTCTTCCTCAACATTCCTGTGTGCATCCTGTCGCTCTTCCTGACCTCGCGCATCGTCGAAGATCCGCCGTGGGTCAAGAAGCAGGTTGCCGAATCGCAGAAGGGCGGGATCAAGCTCGACTTTCTCGGCTTCGGCCTACTGGGACTTACCTTCGGTTCGCTTGAGTTCATTCTGGATAAGGGGCAGGAGGACGACTGGTTCTCCTCGCACCTCATCACCTTCTTCACCATTACCTGCGTCATCGCCTTCATCCTCATGATTTACTGGGAGTTGCGGCAGCTTCGCATTGGGCACCGCCCCATCATCAACCTCACACTTTTCAAGCGCCGCAACTTCGCTATCAGCTTCGTGCTGATGTTTGTGCTGGGCTTTGCGCTTTACGGGACGACCGTTCTGATTCCGCAGTTCGTTCAGACTTTGCTGGGCTATACCGCCGAACTGGCCGGCCTGGTGCTCTCCCCCGCCGGTCTGATGATGATGTGCATGATGCCCATCGTTGGCTTCCTTGTGGGCCGCGTCGACCCGCGCAAGCTCATCGCTTTTGGCTTCTTGCTGCTCACCTCGGCGCTAATGGAGATGCACACTCTCAATCTTGGCGTCAGCTATAACTACCTGGTCTTTGTTCGCTGCTTCCAGGCTTCAGGGCTTGCGTTCCTGTTTATCCCGATCAATACCATCTCGTACATTGGTGTGAAGCAGTCTGAGAATAACGATGTTTCGGGTCTCACCAATCTTGCGCGCAACATCGGCGGCTCCTGCGGGACGGCGTTTCTGGCGACCATGCTTACGCGGCGAACTGCGACGCACGAGAACAACATGGTCCGTAACCTCACCAGCGGCAACCCCGCTTTCATGAATCAGGTGGCGAAGCTGAAGGGCATGTTCGGCGGCCACAGCAGCGGAAATCCCATGACCGGCGTGGGTTCCCACACCGCCCAGGCCTATCTCTACAATCAGCTCCACCGTCAGGCCAGCATGCTCGCCTATCTGGACATCATCGAGTACCTCGCGATCTTCTGCGCGTGCATGCTGCCGCTGCTGTTTTTCATCCCCCGGCCACCGAAACACGCCAGCCCCTCCGCAGGGCACTGATACCTGGAACGCCACCGACAAGGCGTTTCTGCCTTTGCGGCCAATAAATCTTTCCGTTGACATTCGCCGCCTCCGGGAGCAAGCTGATTTCGTTCTCTGGAATCAAAGAGTTGCAGCGTCGAGCCGGATTTCGGTTCGAGGCCTTCCTGCGCGGCGATTCCCAGGCCCTATCTTTGAAATCGGCCCACACACTTCCAGTGTCTTCTAGCGTCCCTTGATTCGCGTTCGCGGGAGACCTCATGCACCGAACAAGCTATTTCAGCCAAGGAGGCTAAAAATGAAAAAAGCAACAGGGTTATTGGCAGCATTGTGTCTTCTCTTCCTCGGTTCATGCGTTGCGTCTGCGCAGGAGGCAGCAGACGAGACCATGGCTCCGCCTAAAGTGCTCGTCATCCAACGCGAATACCTGAAACCGGGTAAGTCCGGCAGCCTGCACGAAAAGAGCGAAAGTGCATTCGTTCGCGCGATGGCCGCTGCCAAGTGGCCCACTCATTACTTTGCGGCGGACTCGCTCTCAGGCCCGTCTCGAGCGCTGTTCTTTGTCGGCTATCCTTCCTTCGAGGCATGGGAGAAGGACAACCTGGCCACGCAGAACAACGCGACTCTTTCCGCCGCGCTGGACCGTGCCAGTATCGCGGATGGCGAGCTGCTCACTTCGTATGAGTCGAGCGCCTACCTTTACCGTCCGGATCTCAGCCTCCGTCCGAATTCGGTCGATGTCAGGAATATGCGCTACTTCGAGATCACCCATTTCGTCGTTCGTCCGGGACATCAGCACGAGTGGGATGCTCTGGTGAAGATGTACTCGAGCGGCTTTGAAAAGTCCGTGCCCCATGCGCATTGGGCCACCTTTGAAAGCATGTACGGCGCGAATAACGGGGGAGTTTTTATCGTCTTCAACCTGATGAGGTCTCTGGCCGAGGTTGATCAGAGTCTGGGCGACGACAAGCAGTTCATGAGCGGAATGAGCGAAAGCGACAGGAAAAAACTGGGAGAGCTGGAGGCGTCCTGCGTCGAGTCGGTCCAGACCAACCTGTTCGTTTTCAATCCGAAGATGAGCTATCCGAGCGAGGAGTGGATCAAGGCCGACCCATTCTGGAAGCCCAAAGCGACTGCTCTGGCGGCCAAACCCGCGCAGTAGCAGCCCCTGCGTGCGATACACGGCCCTCCTTCAGCTCTTGAAAGGAGGGCCGCATAAGACCGTGCCGATGGAACAGCTTAGAACTTGTAGATCAAGTCCATTCCGAAGAAGAACTGATTTCGCGCCGTTCCATTGTCATATCCGCGTGCATCCCACTAGTGATCGAAACGCAACTCCGGCCGCAACATGATCGTGCTGCCGATGTATTTGATTGCATTAAACTCGAAATATCTCGCCAGCATGAAAATCCAAATACTGTCTTCCCGAATCGAACGAGAAACAGGTGCAGGTCAAATAAAAAGAGGGTAAGCCTACGGGCAAGCACCCCCGACCTCTTGGGCACCTAGTCGATCGTAGTGAGGCCCCTCCGCGTCGTTATGGATTCTTTACGCATTCGTGACGAAATCTTTATCCGGCGCGAACTAAGTTGAATAGTGGTTTGGTTCGCGTGCTCAAGCCGCGGAGGCTGCCAGAATGGAGAAGTTAAGTGGAAAACACAACGAAATTACCGAGTAAGAGACTCTGTTTGATGGGGTTGATTCTTGGAGTGGGGCTGACGTGCGGCGCAGTAGGTGTACGGGCGCAGACTTCGGCAGCCAATCTACAAACAGCGGTTGAAAATATTCAGTCGCCTCAAGATCAGAAGATTCAGCAGTTAGAGGACAAGCTGGAGGAGATCCAGAAGGAACTGATGGAGCTGAAGAAGGCCAACTCAGCCCAGCCGGAAACACATCACATCACGACGGCAAAGGCCTCAGCTGCCGTGCCGACCCTCAGTGAAGCAGCGCCAGAGGTCACCGATCCCTCCAGCCCGCATTCGGAGCCGTTCGCCTTTGCGGACTTCACCTGGCTCAACGGCAACGCACGCACCAAGGACACTCCGTATGCAACCAAATACTTCACACCGGAGATACGTTCGGATGTGAGCTATACCTACGACTTCCGCCATCCACAGGACGACACCATCGTTGGATCGAGCGAGGTCTTTCGGTCCAGTGAGATTACACTGACGGACCTTGGGCTCGGCGGCGACTTCCACGTAAACAACGTGCGCGCCCGCTTTTTGAGCCAGCTCGGCCTTTACGCCACGGCCACGCCGCGCAACGATGCCAGCCCCGCGCGCGGACAGTGGGACCTTGCCGACGCCTATCGTTATATAGGTGAGGCTAACGCCGGATACCACTTCAACGTGCAGCACGGCATCAACGTGGATGCCGGAATCTTTCTCTCCTATGTCGGCCTGTTCTCGTTTTACCAGTTCGATAACTGGGCCTATCAGCCGTCGTACGTCTCGTCGAACACGCCGTGGTTCTTCAACGGTGTGCGCGTGCAGTGGTTTCCCACAGCGAAGCTAAAGATCGAGCCATGGTTCATCAATGGATGGCAGTCCTACGGCCGTTTTAACGGTCGGCCTGGACTCGGCGGACAAATCCTATGGAGGCCCACCGGCAAGTTGGAGCTCATCGGCAACCAGTACGGCTTCGGCGAGGATGCGCTTGGCCTACCAAGCCGCACCCGCTTACACACCGACGACAGCATCGAGTACAAGTATTACGACCGCCCCGATTCTATGCTCAGCAAGGCTGCCTTCACTGTCACCGGAGACGCCGGTTGCGAGAGCGGCGGCGGAGTCAGCTGCCATGGCAATACCGCGCAAGGCCCGAAACAGAGCTTCCTCGGTTTCATGTTTTACAACCGGCTCTGGTTCGATCGTGATCGTTTCGGTCTGACCATCGGCGGCGGACGCATCAACAACCCTGGCCGCTATCTGGTCCTTCTACCGCCGATCAACGGTGCAACAGCTGCCTCCGGGACACCCTACTTCACCGAGAACCCGGGTGATCCATTCAAGGCGTGGGACGCTTCGGCCACGATGGACTATATGCCAAGCCAGTACTTCACCTACCGCCTGGAGTACAACCATCGTGCGGCGAACGTTCCCTACTTCGCCGGCCCTGGCGGTGTAACTCCTCCCGGCGGCAACACCGGTGCGCCTGGTTCTCTTGTGCCCGGCTGGAGTCCCGATCTTCGCTACAGCGAAAACCGGATCACTGGCGCTTTCCTTGTGAAGTTTTGAGCAAACTTTATAACGAAACGTCGGTGCAGGAACTCCTGTGAAACGCGCTGTCATAAACAGAAAGGGCCCGCAAGCACTGTAGCTTGCAGGCCCTTCTCCGCTCCTTACAGAGCCCTACACGGGCTTGGGGTTTCGCTCCTCAAACTGCCGCTGGTGCCAGTACGGATAGCTGAGCGGCACTTCGCTCGCGGCGTCCAGCTTCGCTACCTGTTCTGGGGTCAGCTTCCAGCCCACCGCTCCCAGGTTTGCCTTGAGCTGCTCTTCGTTACGAGCGCCGATAATCAGAGTAGATACGGTCGGACGACGCAGCAGCCAGTTCAGGGCGATCTGCGGAACCGTCTTGCCCGTCTCCCTGGCAATCTCATCGATTGCATCGACGACCTTGTATAAATGTTCCTCCGGAACCTGCGGTCCCGAGTCAACCACGATCTTGGTGTTCAAGCGGCTGTCCTTGGGAATGCCGGTCTCGCGCCGGATCTTTCCCGTCAGCCTGCCCCAGCCTAGCGGCGACCACACCAGCGCCCCCACGCCTTGGTCGAGCGCCAGCGGCATCAGCTCCCACTCGTAGTCGCGGTCCACCAACGAGTAGTACACCTGGTGACCGACATACTTCGCCCAGCCGTAGCGCTCGCTCACGCTCAGCGATTTCATCAGATGCCAGCCCGAGAAATTCGAGCAGGCGATGTACCGTACCTTGCCCTCGCGCACCATCTTGTCGAGCGTGTTCAGCGTCTCTTCCACCGGCGTTGTCGCATCGAATGCGTGCAGATGGTAGACGTCCACGTAGTCGGTGCCTAGCCGCTGCAGGCTGCGGTCCAGCGACTGCAGCAGGTGGTAGCGACTAGACCCAACGTCGTTCGGACCGTTGCCAAAGCGGAAGGTAGCCTTGGTCGAGAGCAGCACATCCTCACGCTTGTGGTGCGCGATCGCCTTACCCAGCGCAGTCTCGCTGCCGCCATCGGAGTAGATGTTGGCGGTGTCGAAGAAGTTCAGACCCGCATCCATGCAGATGTCGACGATGCGCGTGGCTTCTTCGTCCGACGTGCGGCCCCACGCTTCNAAGAACTCACCGGATGTACCAAACGTCCCCGCACCAAAGCAGAGCTCCGGCACCTTCAAACCCGATTTACCCAACTGACGATATTCCATGAAGACTCCTCGTCCCTTGTCTGATGTTCAATGACGGCACAAAGCTTCACATTTGGATGGCCTGGGCAGACTACTGGGCAGCTTGTCTCGGCAGGACTGTCGAATCGTCGCGAATGATCTTCCATCCGGCCGGGGTTTTCTCGAAGACGAGCAGGAAGTAACCGTCCGCGTTGGCCCCTCCGGCAGCCGTGCGCTCCAGATGGAAGTTTCCGGTTACGGTGGCGAAGCGATCGTCGAGTGGCTGCACCTCAAGAGCGGTAAAGCTGAGCGTGCCCATCTTTTCTTTTGTGGAGTAGCCCTTGCGATATTTATCCAGCATCTGCGCATAGCCTCGCGAGATTTTGGAGCCCATAAAGAGAATGTCTGGCGAGTTCTTGTAGCCGGTCGCGAATGCATCCAGGTCACCGCGATTCCAGTCGACGACCTGCTTGTCGAGGACAGCGCGAATGGCCTGAGCCTCCGGTGTGGTGCTTTGGGCCCGCAGAAGAGGCGCAGTGGCAAGAATCATGAGAGCCACGAACGAGATGAGAGAGCGGAAAGGTCGCATGGGCAAGACTCCTTCGATAAGGGAACGTCTGCCATACTAGCTGCGCTCGAGGCTGCTGCCAATCACGATTGTGTACGTTGCGGATCCTTACATGCCATCGGCAAATCTAATTGTCATTTATGCTCACGGCTATGCGCTGACCCGGATGTAGGTGGAATAGGTATTCTCGCCAACCGAAGTAAACGGCACCATTCTTAGCGGGCCCTTTGCGCTGTCGATCACCCACTCGCCGCCACCTGTCTGGCGGGCAGCCAACACCTGCGCGCTCGTCACCTTCGTCGGGCCTGTCGCCAACGCAAACAACACTCGCGGCCCGAACATAACCGCCACCGTCTCGGGATGCGCCGCGTCCAAGACCTCCATACGCAACCGCATAGGTAGATCCAGATC
>JGI12635J15846_10006105_pt1 | contig 10355 bp, 7 predicted proteins | sample BlaSpr_A8_OM2_M2_FD_15846 | JGI IMG/M metagenome (IMG submission 15846) | reverse complement strand
GTGACCATAAAACCACTCGTAGTGGGAGGCTTGTAGCTGGCAGTGGGACAGCCACTGGCCACCAAGCTTGGATCCGACGTGACCTGTGCATCTCTCATCGTGATGTGGTGAGTATGCGGAGTTCGGGTTGCCGGCGAGTTGGGATCGGCAGGAGGGTTGGGATTAATCAAAAGCCAGTAATCGGAATTTTCCATGGTCAAGGCAGCCGAAAACTCCGCCGTACCACGCTCCCGTGTCAAATCCAGACGCCAGACGCCATGGAGTTCCCACGGACCGCTGGGGTTGCCCTTCGCGTCGTGTGCAGCCGTGAAGTCGTTGATGATGCCGCGAAAGTGCTCGGGGCTTCGATCTTGAGCCACGACACTTGACCCTAGCGCGAGCACGAGAACCCACGCCCCTACCGACCAGAAGAAAGTTTTGCAGAGCATAGTCGCCTCCAGAAATTTTGGGAACATTGATTTTGTTCAGGGCGAATCATCGCGCCGCGCTCAAAGCCTCCACCCGAGATCGAAGGCGAGGTGGCTGGCGCAGTTGCATCGCGGCGAGTCGCAGCCGGAACGCCATCTACAGACTGGGTGATCGGGTGGAATTGAGCAAACAGCAATAAACCGTACGGCCCTTTTGCGGCCAAATGCCGTCTTTTGCAGTTACCAACCGGGGGATTACAATCGCTGCTCTCATCTCCTGCCCCGTACGGGAGAGCCAATGGGCGAACCATCCCTCAACAAAACGCCGTCCGACACCCCATCCGAGCGTCGCCTTGATTCCTGGAAGGAGATTGCCACGTACCTGGGACGGGACGTGACGACCGTCCAGCGCTGGGAAAGGCAGGAGGGAATGCCTGTCCACCGCCACCTGCACCACAAGCGAGGCTCCGTCTATGCCTTGAGTTCCGAGCTCGATGCCTGGCGGCAAGGCCGCAAACTCCGTTCCGAAGAGGAACAAGAGCTAGCCCTGGGAGCTGCTGGGCCGGGTGCCCGGCAAACGACCGTTTCGCGGGGACGTCGCTGGCTCATTCTTGGCTTGTCAGCGGTGGTACTTGCTGCCATAGTTTCACTTGCCTACTTCGCCACCCGGATACGGGCAAAGGATGCAAGCCGGGCCAAAATTCGCTCTCTGGCCGTGCTTCCCTTGCAGAACTTGAGTGGCGATCCGTCGCAGGACTACATCGCCGACGGCATGACCGAAGAGCTCATCGGACGACTTTCCCGGATTCACGGATTACGGGTTATCTCTCGTACTTCGACGATGCACTTCAAGAACACGCAGCTTTCAGTGCCAGAGATTGCGAGGATGCTCGCGGTCGAAGCGATTGTGGAAGGGTCCCTGGTGCAAGAGGGACACCAGATCCGTGTCCATGCCCAATTGATTCGTGCTGCCACGGACGAGCACATTTGGGCAGGCGAATACCAGCAAGAATACCAAAGCATTCTCGAAGTGCAGGAAGAAGTCGCTCGGAATATTGTTGAGCAGATCCAACTGAATCTCACACCGGAGGACCGGGCGCGTTTGGCATCCAAGCCTCCGGTCGATCCTGAGGCTTACGAGAGTTACCTGAGGGGCCGTTACTACTTCAACCAGCGAACCGAGGATGCGCTCCACAAAAGCATCGCGTCGTTCCAGCAGGCGATCGCGCGCGACCCAGCCTATGCCCCGGCCTGCAGTGGGCTGGCGGAGGCCTACGCAATGCTTGGATTCCGCGGTGGTTTTCCATCGAAGGACGCTCTCTCCCATGCAAAGAAAGCGGCTCTAAAGGCGATCGAACTCGATGACACCTTGGCGGAGCCTCACGCTTCTCTCGCGTTCATCGCCGAGACGTATGAGTGGGACTGGCTTGCGGCCGAGCGAGAATATAAGCAGGCCTTGGAATTGAACCCGGGTTACGCGCAAGCTCACAACTGGTATGGCGGTTATCTCACCTACACAGGACGATTCAATGAGGGGGTCGCTGAGGCCATGCGTGCCCGTGAACTCGACCCTCTGTCCCTGCCTGTGAACAACGCGCTGGCGGGAAGGTTGTTGGCGGCAGGGCGTTACGATGAAGCACTCCGGCAGGTCCAGACAACCTTGGAACTGGATGAGCATTTTGCACCGGCTCACCAGACTCTGGGCTGGATCTACCTGCACGGCGGCAAACAGGATGATGCCATTCGAGAGTTTCAAAACGCGCTAGAACTCGCCGGAGCTGCAGACACGGACATTCAGTTGGACTTGGGCTTTGCCTACGCCGTGTCGGGACGCCCGGATGAGGCAAGAAGAATACTGGCGAACCTCCAGCAGCTGTACCAGCAAGGCATCGTTCCGGCCGCTTCACTGGCGACCCTACATGGAGCGTTGGGCGAGTCGAACGAAGCTTTTGTCTGGTTGGAAAAGGCCTATCAGGAGAGAGATCCTCAACTCACATATCTCAAAGCGGGCCGAAGATTCGAGCCACTGCGTGAAGATCCGCGATTCGGACTATTACTACGCCGCATCGGGTTACCCGATTAAGGCACCCGCAACGACCGCGGCGCTACCACGTGACGTTTCCCATGATTTCGGACAGATTGCCGGCCAACCGGGAGTGAATCCGACCAGTGCAAAAATCGTCTGCTAGGGCCGACCAAGCACTTCGGCCTGATCCTTCAGCAGGGCTAACCTTCAGAGGGTTTGAACGCGGTGGTTCCGTCACTCGACCCAATCATGACAGCGGAACCTTTCCATCTTCCGTTCCGTACGTTCATCCTGCGGGGCTAATACTGCCGAAAGGCTCAGCATGAAGAGACTCGCCACACTATTCACTCTATTGATTTCCGTCCTAGCCTTTGCCGGTTCAGCTTCGAAACCGGAGCCGGACCGCATTTGGATCACCGATGCGATCATTATCTCGCCCGAGAATCTAGATCACATAGAAAAAGGGAGCGTGCTGATTGAGGATGGGCGCATTGCCCGCGTGGAAAGGACGCAAAAAGCGAAGAGACCCGACGGCGCGATTGTAGTCTCGGGCAACGGACAATATTTGATTCCCGGGCTGATGGACTCGCACGTACACCTGGCTTCTGTTCCAGGAATTGGAATGATTCCCGACCAGGTGAAGCTCAACGAACCGCTGGCCAAGTCCTATTTCAAACATGAGGCTCTGGTCGAGCCCTATCTCAAACAGCTGCCCCGTTCCTACTTGTACTACGGTTACACCACGCTGGTAGACCTGGTAGCGCCTTTGCCTCAGGCATTAAATGACCTCCGCCACGAGCCCTTGCACCCAGATTTGTACGACTGCAACCCGTCCATGCCTTTGGCGAACGGATATCCCATGTCGTACGCTCCGCCAGAGGTGCGATTCAAACTATTTCCGAATTTCATTTACGACCCCGAGCAGGCAGCAAATATTCCGCCGGAGTACAAGCCTGAAGATCACACGCCCGCAGCCGACGTCGCGCGAGTGAAGAACGCGGGCGGAATCTGTGTGAAGACTTTCTTCGAGCGCGGCTTCGGCTCAGTCAGAAACTTGCCGGTCATGGGGCCGGACGTTTTGTCCGAGATCCGAAGGGCGGCAACGGCGAACGGTCTGGTCCTGATGATTCACGCCAATAGCTTTGAAGCGCAGAGGTTCGCTGTCGAGGGCAACGTGGACGTAATCGCCCACGGCATGTGGAACTGGGGCGATCTCGGTAAAAACCCTGAGCTCCCGGACAAGATCAAGCGGCTGTTGGATGAGATCGTGGAAAGGCGAATCGGATATCAGGCCACGACTCAGGTTCTGTCTGGGCTGGAGGCACCCTTTGACCCTGACTATCTGAAGAATCCGGCGATCGCCAAAGTCGTACCGAAAAAGCTCATCGCATGGTTTGAGTCTCCGGAAGGCACGTGGTTCGGAAAAGAGCTGAACGAAGGCGGCGACCCGGACGCAGCTATTATTCGGGGCTATGAGCAGGGACCGATGCGGCGGGTGCGCCAAGTCGTGTCGTATTTGGCAAGCAAGGACGCAAATTTCTTGTTCGGAACCGACACGCCCTCGGCGCCGACCTACGGAAATCTCCCCGGCTTAAACGGGTTTCTGGAGATGCAACAACTGCAGAGGGCGGGAATGTCGCTGAAACAGATTTTCCGTGCGGCTACGATCAGCAACGCGCGGGAGTTCAAGCTGGAATCGCAGATCGGGACAGTCGAGCCGGGCAAGGTTGCCAATCTTGTGCTCATGACGAAGAATCCGTTGGAAACCATCGATGCGTACGACAGCATCACCACAGTTTTCGTGCATGGGAAACCAATTTCGCGCGAAGATCTGGCAGCCGACAGCAAAAGGTAACAGGTTGTTGGCGTCCGGGGCCGTAAAGACCGACATGAGTTCTGAGCGAATCGTCGGAAGCGAATGCGACCAGTTTCAAAAATGGTCTGCTCGGGTGTGACGATGCAGCACAGTTTGCATCTTAAGACGCTGAAAACGCTGGTTCAAAACTTTCGCTGCCAAGCAGAAAAGTTCGAAAATCGTCTGCTAGAGGGCCGACCAATCAATTCGATCTCCGGCCCGCACCCATAGCTGGTAGGGGGTTGATTGGTACCGGCTACATAAGTAACACGTTCGGGCCAAAAGGGTTTTGAAGAGCTGCAGAGTTTTTTCTTCCAGATCGATGTACCCGGGATCGTACTCCATAAAGCTGACCAGCCAAATACCTTTCGACCTTCCTTGACACCAACGGCTGACCAGCAAAAACCGGGCTCAGGTTGAGTGGCTGCTTCACACTCCAGCGTTGTGGCACTATACGCTTGCTCCATCCCGTTGTATAAAGCTCGGTGCATCCTTTGCGATCCCCCGGCGGCTCAAATGAACCTGACCGACGATCGGATCTTCCGCAACGTGACATACGTGGGTGAGCAGGATTGAAAACAGATGACCGGATCAACGACTAGCTCGAACCTCGGCCGTCATGTGTTCGGAGTGGCGGCTTTGGCCTTTGGCCTCATCACGCTGGCCTGGCACGACTACAACGACTGGCATCCACTGCGTTACATTGTCTACGCCGCCGCCGCTGCCCAGATTTTCGGCGGTGCCGCGATTCAGTTCCGTCGGACCGTGAAAACGGGCGCAGTTGTCCTTGCTGCGGTTTATCTTGTCTTCGCCTTACTGTGCGTGCCAGGAATCGTTGCCAAACCGCAGATCTACAATAGCTGGGGCAACTTCTTCGAGCAGTTCTCTCTCGTGACCGGAGCGGCGATCATTTATGCGCGCTTGTCATCGGCATGGTCACAGGAGACGCTTCATCGGATCGGCCGCATCCTTTTGGGCATCTGTGCCGCTTCCTTTACCCTCGAACAGGCGATTTATCTTAACGCTACCGCCAATCTTGTTCCGAAGTGGCTTCCCCCAAGTCCGCTGTTTTGGGCGGTGACGACGACTGTTTTGTTCGCACTCGCGGCTGTGGCTCTTCTTACCAGTCGGATGGCACTTCTCGCGACTCGCCTACTGACAATGATGCTCGTGATCTTTGGGCTACTCGTGTGGGTACCGTTGCTTCTTTCGGATCTCCACAATCACACGAATTGGAGCGAAACCGCCGAGACCTTCGCGATTGCCGGAACATCATGGATACTCGCTGATCTCCTCGGCGAGTATCGGCTTAATGACCATCGCCCGCGATGACGCGAGGTGCCCAGTTCACGTGAGGGATTCGCCAAGACGAAGATTGATGGTGCTGGGGCGAGTTGACTGGATTCGAGACGAGAGCAATAACGCAAGACCACGATTCGATTGAAGACCAAGCGTGGTTCCGAGCAATTCCAGTCCGCGAGCTCATCGATGGCGTGACAACAAACCCCGCTTTGCATCTGCTGAGTTGAGGCTGCTCAACACCGCCGCATTTGACGTGTTCCAAGTCGGGCAACGTAGGACGGATTTGGTGCCTTTCTGTCGTCACGAATTCCCTGGGTTCCGAGAATTCGCTCGCCGCCCGCCTCCGAGTTCTCGAATTTTCTTCTTTTAATGAACTGTGTGCTGCTCGTCTGCGGTCCAGCCCGCGAGCGAGAAGGCCAACAGCCCCGATGCCAACAAACCAGGATGCCATGATCTGATTTCCTCTTCCATAAGACACTTTCTTAATTGCCGGGTTCATTGCTGAGACCTTCCTGCGGGAGCGGCGACGAGAAGTTCGGAGATTGTCTGGCGATTGAAGTTGGAGGCCAGGTTTTGAGCGAGAAGAGGATCGTTCTTCGCGCCTGCCAGTGCCTTTCGGACATAATCCCGATGAGCGCTCTCAGGGCCCGGCAGGGTGATCAGAGCAGCTGCGAATTCCATCTCTGGATCCGAACCGAGCAACCGAATTGCCTTTCTTACCCAGCTATATCCGTCCAGCCCGGCTGCGGGGTTGGGCTCTCCTTTGCCCATCCATTGGTTGTAAGCTTCCGCCAAGTAGCCAAGGTCGAACCAGGCGAGGGCGTCCGGGCGACTGCCAGCGTCTGAGTTAGCTGTGCGCGCTCGAAGGCGGGTGATTAGCTCCTTCGCCACTTGTGGGTCTTGGCGAGCGTAGATTGTGGCCCGACGTAAGGTCTCCATGTGGACTAACACGGACGTAGGCGAATCGAGAATTGCCAGCGTGTCTCGGCTGAGGTTCTTCAGGTCATAGTCCGTGCTTCCTCGATGGTTGAACTCTACCCAGGGCAGCGACTTCGCTTGCCCGATTTCGATGGGATGGCAGATAAGAGGTGGTCCTGCCTGTGCGAAGGTTGTAAACCCGAGCAAAAGGGCCACGGTGCTGATCGCGAGGCGCGAAAAGGCATGGGAATTCATGTTCTGGATTCCTCCGGTCTGGCTGATTTAACCTACGTTTTAAGAGACGCCGAGACAAAAGGGACTGTTAACAATCCGGTGCGGATTTGCTCGGGAAAAAACTGGAGGCTTAATTACGAGGTATGATGCCGCAGGTCACTTTTCGCGAACTGGCGTGGCTGTTCCAGCCCAAGAGCGCTCCCAGTGGCGCCAAACCGAGATGTCGTCAAACCCAAGTTCGTTCCACCACAGGTCCAGCATGGGCTGATCGAGTCGCAAGATTCCTTCTTTCGTGACAGTGGCAGGAGGAGGCACGAGCTGGCTCAACCGGTCGTAGACGAGGACTCGCTGCCCCTCATCGACACGCGCCAGGAGATGCCACAGCGTGAGTGCGTCGCGGTTGCGAGCCTCGCCCAGTACGATCGCCACATCGTGTGCGCGTTGCCATGGTGTGCTGTCCTCAAAATCGAATCTCGCCAAAGCAGAGCGAAACTCTGCCGAAGCATCCTCGAAGTACGGAGCGCCGGGACCGACCTTCGGCCGGGTCGCGCAGGCTGCGCCCGCCGGGATGAAGGACTCGTGGCCATTCAGCTTGAATCCGACCCACCCGAGGGATGTGCGCACCAGGCCTGCGCCCGAATCGTCGACCTGCAAAGTGTAGGCGCAACCCAGATCCACCGTTACCGCCGATGGCGTGTCAACCACGAATTGACCGGGAGGCGCCCAGATATAGGTATGAATCGTTCCCCGATCCAGAGCAATCCGCTTCAGTCCTGAACCCATGCTCAGCAACCGCAGGCGTGTGCTCGGGTCCACCTCGATCTTGCCGGTATCGTCCGCCTGGAGGCTGGCCCGCGACTGACGGTCGGTTTCAAGCATTTGGCCAATGCCGAGAGGGCTCGTTCCCTGTTTCGTGCTGATCGCTTTTTTCCCGATTCGAGGTGTCCCCTCCACGCTGGACACAGCCCAACCCGCCACAGTAGTTGGAGCGGGCTTCGTTCTATACACCAGAAATGTCAGGGCAACGATGGCTGTCACGGCAACCGCTGCCGTAGCCAAAGCGGGAAACAGCCGCATCCTCCAGGCAAAGAATGGCCGTCGTCGGTCGCGGACGACCTCCGGAAAAATCGGAGTGGGCGAGTCATGTCGAAACTTCCCGAGTAACCCTTCCAGCCTTTGGAGCTCGGGATCGGGTTCGCCCGATCTGTCCCACAAATAGTCGTCACAGTTTGTCGATGGTCTGCTTTCGGTTCGATCGTTACCCATGTCCATGACTAGGACTTCTCCTGTTCTGGCCCATCGCCTCTCGGGTCGGGACTCAGCTTCGCGCGCAGTTGCTCCATGCCGCGATGCAAATTGACGCGCACCGAGCCGTGCGTCATCCCAGTGTGAGCCGCAATTTCAGGACCGGTCATCCCCTCGACCAGCCGCAGAATCACGGTCTCCCGATAGGCTTCGGATAAACTCATGACTGCGTCGAGGATTGCAGCGGCGAGCCCATCTTGATTTCCGCCGGACATTCGGCACTGGATTTCTTTGTCAAACGCATCGTCGGTCAGCGCTTCCTCGGGCACCGATCGACGGTGGTAGTCGCTCGCCACATTGCGAGCAATCGCTGCCAGCCAAGCTCCAAAGCTTGCCGTTTCCCGCAGCGTCGACAGGCGGCGAAGCGCCCGGATGAAGACATCCTGAACCAGATCATCGACCTCGCCAACGGGGACCTTCGCCAGCAAAACTCCGTGGACCATGCGAGCGTATCGCTGGTAGAGCTGCCCAAACGCTGCACGGTCGCCGTCCCGCGCCGCAGCCACCCACATCGCGTCCGCGGACGTTTCCGACGCGAACTGCTCCCTCACAGGCGCGGGTTCTAGGCCTGCTGCGAGCAGGTCACCTCTGTTGCCGGACCTGGCCATGCGAGCAAAATCCTCACAAGATGATAGACGTTCGTCGGGGAAGTAGTGTTAACAACTCCCTCGTTGGTCGGCTAACCGGGGGGCGTATCCGGCTTCCACGGCGGGATGAGTCCTGTGAAGTCTTAGGGCTGTATCTGAGGGGCCACGAGCGAAGAACCGGGAGTTGAGATGCAGTGTAGGGGGCGCTTCAGATACAACCCTAAGACTTCTCGTGCGGAATCACTGTTGCGGGGCGAGGAGTATGAAGCATCAGGGGAGCTGCAGGTCGAAGGCGTAGATCTCCTGGGTGCTGATGTCACGTGGGAACAGGGGGATTTCGCCGGGGCCGAGACCGGTCCACGAGCTCGGACCGAACGGGTCGCGATAGAGCCGAATTTTCTTCAAGTCAACCACCTTTTCCATTTTGGCGTCACTGATGCGGAGACGAAAGTAGCCCGCATCGCCGTTCAGGAGGGTGTTGAAATACACCGAGGCACTATCTGGCGACCAAGCCAGGTAGCCAAGCGAATTCAAGCCGGTCCTGAGTTCGCGCCACTTCTGGTTCTTCACCTCGTAAAGCATGAGCTTGTCGTTGCCGGCGGCGGTGATCGCCAGAATGTAGCGGCCGTTCGGAGACCATCGAGGGGCGAATATCCCTTTGGAATCCGGTACTTGCGAAATCTGCCGCGTTCTCACGTCGACCAACTCGATAAAAGTCTCGTCCGGATGAATAACGTCGTGATGGCCGATGGCGATCGTGTTTCCGTCCTGGGACCAGGAGGGATCGGTTTCCTGAGCATTCGCGTAAGTCAGAGATTGGGGATTGCCACCATCTTTTGAGACCAGGAAGACTTGCCATGGCTTGCCGGGAAAGCTTCCGGAGAACGCGATCTGCTGCCCATCCGGGGACCAGTGAGACAAAGCGGTGCGCATGGGGGGATAGGTGAGTTGGAGGCGAGCGGTGCCGTCGGGTTTGCTGCGCCATAGCGTGCCCTCGGGGTTGCTAACGTACGTTACCCATTGACCGTCACGGGAGAAATCCAAGTCGGTGGCCGGTATGCCCCCCAGATAGGGAATGAAGTCAGCCGCTTTTGGGTCGTAGCGGACCAGTTCAGAGCGCTGTTGAACCCCGATTACGAATAATTTCTTGCCGTCTTTGCTGGGAAGAGGCGCGACGAACTGCAGGGGCCCGGTCGTCAGTTGGGCAGGATCGGGCGAGGTTTTGCGCCACCAAGGCGTGCGGTCGGGCACGACCCAGATGTTGGAGGCGCCGCCCTTTCCGCCTTGGAAAAAGTAATATCTGCCATCCGGTGTCCAACGGCCGCAGCACTCCGCGGGTGGTTCGTTCCAGCCGGGAAGCAAGGGATGCATGTTGCTGCCGTCAGCCCGGACTTCCCAAAGGGCCGCGGTGTTGTTTGTGGTATTGGAGACCGTGAAGCGGATGCGGGTCCCATCAGGAGAAAAGCTGAAGTTACCGGGATAATCGGGTGCAGTCGCGAACTTTCGTGCATGGGTCCCATCATGCTCTGCGATGTAAAGATCCAGGCCTTTTGCGAAAAGCAGCTTTCCATCCGGCGCCCAGATGGCATGGTGCCCGGAGACTTCGCTGAGTATGCGTGGTGAACCGGCGGGAACCGGCATGCTCCAATAGGGATGATCTGGACCGGAAGAGGTTTGCGTAATCAGCAGTTCGGAGTTGTCGGCGGAAACGTCGACGAAAA
>JGI12635J15846_10006104_pt1 | contig 10357 bp, 8 predicted proteins | sample BlaSpr_A8_OM2_M2_FD_15846 | JGI IMG/M metagenome (IMG submission 15846) | reverse complement strand
AAAAGACGAGAAGCTGAACGAGGAACCGCGAGTGCAATGTAAACTGCGTGTACCGATTCCCAAACCAGCAAGCCACTCCCATGATGCTCGCGCACATGGAAATCTTGCCGAACGAACGCAATATCTCCATCGTTCCCATCGCCCCAAAACGCAGGCGGAAAATAATGAATAGCGCGAAGAAATCAAAAAAACAGGCGATGGCCGTGGCCAGAGCAGGGCCTCCGTTCTTCACGCGATTGAAGAAAAACTGCAAAAACACAATGTTCAGAACGACGTTGATGACCAGCGAGATGGCCGCGACGATAACCGGAGTCTTTGTATCTCCTGTGGAATAAAAAGCAGGCACAACCAGCTTCACTGTAGCCAGCGCCGGCAGCCCTATCGCGTAATAGAGCAACGCTCTGGCTGTCAACTTCGTTGATTCCGCGACGAACTGCCCGTGTTGGAACAGGACTCGAATAATCGGCTCGCGCAGAATCATCAGTCCCAGTGCGGCGGGTATCGTAATGAAAGCCACAATGCGCACGGAGAAGGCCAAAGTTTTCTTGAGCGATTCGTAATCCTTCGCGGCCGCCTGGTGAGACATCATAGGCAGAATCGCGGTGGCCACGGCAATCGCGTACCCTCCCAGCACCAGCTCCATGACCCGGTCCGCAACGTACAGCGCCGCGAGGCTTCCTGCCGGCATGATACTGGCCGTCGCGAAACGCGTATCAATGAACAGATTGATCTGCCCGATGCCGATGCCAAACAGCCGGGGAATCATCAGGCGTGCCACGTTCTTGATTCCAGGGTGCGAAAACGAAATTCCGAATTTGAATTTCATTCCCTTCCGCACGAGTGACGGCACTTGCATTAGAAATTGCAGAACCCCACCCACAAGGATTCCCACGACGATGGCCGTAGCCGGATCTTTGAAATGCCTTCGAACGACCGCGAACGTAAATAGAATCGTCGCTAAATTCAGGACCACCGGAGTTGCGGCCGGCAGTCCAAAGAGGTGAAAACTGTTCAGAATGCCCATCGCAAGGGCTGCCAGCGAGACAAAGAACAGATACGGAAATACGATTCGGTTCAGCTCGATCGCCTGGACTCCGGCAACGTTATTCCCCGCGAAAAGATGCACCACCGACGGCGAGAAAACCATTCCGAGCACCGTGATTCCGGCGACGACAAGAGCGAGCGTCCAGAAAAGCTTATTCGCGAAATCCCAGACCTCCTCTTTTGACTTCTCGCTCATGTAAGTGGTAAACACCGGGATGAACGAGGCGGTCATGGACCCCTCGGCAACCAATCGCCGGAAGAGGTTCGGAATTCGGTAGGCGAGCACATAGGCGTCGGCCGCTGCGGATGTTCCCAGGAGGAGGGTAATGCGCTGGTCGCGCACGTAGCCGAGAACTCGACTAACGATAGTAACCAGGGAGATGATCGAGGCCGATTTGAGGATATGCTTTTTATCGGTCAACGGCCGGCGCTCCGGGACCTAACCCTAATGAAAACAATAGGTTGACAGGCAAAACGCGCTTAACATAACATACATCTTGATTATTCGCAAATTTGCTCCATTCCAGACATTTGCTAACTGATTTCTTTGAAAAACAGAGCCCCAGCCTCTACTCACAAGAAAGTCGTCATTGTCCTTGCCGACAAGAAGCCCTTCCGCGGCTATCTGAACCCCTCCCGGCTCGGCCAAGCTGATCCCATCGACCTTCTGACCCCGGACGGCGAGCATCAGGAGATTCCCCTCGCCAAGGTTCGCTCAATTTATTTCGTTCGCGAGTTTTCCGATGACTTTGAACCGGAACGCAAGGCCTTCCTCAGCCGCCCAAAGCTCGACGGACTTTGGGTCCGCCTGCGCTACAGCGACGGCGAGACGATTGAAGGGGTGGTTCCAAATGATCTTCTCACCATGCTCGACAACGGCATCCAAATCACCCCGCCCGATTTGAATGCCACCACCGACCGCATCTTTATTCCCCGCAGCGCACTTACTGAACTGACCGTGCTCGGCGTCGTCGGCATTGCCCGGCGCAAACCCGCCGCCGCTGCCGCCGCCGCAATCCAGCCGCGCCTGTTCAACGAATAACCCCACGCGGCTGTACTTCCCTCTCTGCGCTGTGCGAGACTCGCACGCAGCGGTAAGGAGCGGCTTTATGTCCATGAACCTCTCGGAAATTGCCCAAAAGCTCGGTTGCCGTCTCGATGGCCCCGGCGAGACTACCATCCACGGAATCGCGGGGATAGAACACGCCGAACCTGGCCAAATCACTTTTCTTGCCAATCGCCGTTACTTCCCTCTCCTCAAAACTACGCGTGCCTCCGCCGTACTTGTTGAAGACGGCATAAACATCGAGCGCGGCTCCGCCATGCCCCGGCTAGTCGCGTTGCGCACGGGAAACCCCTACCTCGCGTTCGCCCATGCCATAGAACTTTTCTACCAAGCTCCCCGCTACGCCCCAGGATTCCACCCCACAGCGCTCATCGCGAAGTCTGCCAAAATCGGGGCAGGCGCCCACATTGGACCTTACTGCATGGTGGGAGAAGATGCCCACATCGGCCGTAACGCCGTTCTACACAGCTTCGTTACCATCTACCAGGGTGCCCGCGTTGGTGATGACTTCTTCGCGCACTCCCACGCCGTGGTCCGCGAATTCTGCCGCATTGGCGACCGCGTCATACTGCAAAACGGAGCCATTATCGGCGGCGACGGTCTTGGGTTTGCCAAGCAGAAGGACGGAACGTGGTACAAGATGCAGCAGTCGGGCCCAGCGGTTCTTGAGGACGACGTTGAAGTTCAAGCCAACGCTTGTGTCGACCGCGCCACCGTCGGAGAAACACGCGTCGGCCACGGCACGAAGCTGGACGACATGGTCATCGTCGGCCATGCCTCCCGCGTTGGGGCCAACACCATGCTCTGCGGCCAGGTGGGCCTCGCTGGTTCCACCAAAGTCGGTGATGGCTGCATTCTCGCCGGCCAAGTCGGCACCGCTGGACATCTCAGCATCGGCGACGGCTCCGTCATTACCGCCAAGAGCGGCGTCCCGAACGATGTCCCGCCCCGCTCGATGTTCTCCGGCTATCCAGCCGTCGACAATCGCCAGTGGCTCAAGACCGTCGCGGCTCTAAATCGCTTGCCCGAACTTCAGAAGCGCGTGCGCGAATTGGAGGGTGAAGTGGAACGCCTCGGCGGACGCCCCCGCACCTCCGGCTCCCGCTGACTTCTACACAGCTCCGGGAAACCCGATGGGACGCTGCTCCGGTGGCAAACCTGCCGCCATCGCATCGTGCACCCGCTGATTCAAAGCGTCGCGTTCCTCGAGCGTGTACTTTGAAGCATCAATCGGCTCCAGAAACTCCACGAGAATCTCTCCAGCGTGAATCTTCAGAGAGCCTTTTGCCATCACCCGCTGCGCCCCTGAACAAAGCACCGGAACGACCGGAACACCCGCTTTGATAGCCAGCACAAACGCTCCTTTCTTGAATTCCTGAAGCCGTCCATCGGGACTGCGTGTACCTTCCGGATAGATCAGGAACGACTGCCCCTGTCGCATCGCTTCCGCTGCCTTTTCCACGCTGGCAATCGCGGATTCCCGATCTTTACGGTTCACCGGAATAAAGCGCGCCAGTGTAAACGCCTGCCCCACGATCGGCCATTTGAAAAGGGATTCTTTCAACAGGACCGCGATGCGCCTTGGAATGGCCCCGACCACCGCGGGAGCATCCGCCGAACTCGTATGATTCGCCAGAAAAAGGCAAACTAGGGCCGGAATTTTCGTCTTCCCTTCCACACGGACCCGCACCCCAACCGCCCGCACAAAAAACATCACACCCTTAAGGCCCGCCCAATAGAGTGGATCGATGTGCCTCGTGACCAGCGTGTAGAGCAGTAGCGGTGGCCCAAGTATCAGGATGTAGAGGGAAAGGAAAACAGCGATGAAAAGCGTGCGGAGCATGCAATCAGCAGAACTCTCTCGAATCCGGCTCCGCAGGTCAAGCAGAGCCTAACGTTCGTTCGCCACTCAGTGCAACGTCACAGCTTGCGTGACTCCGTGAAGCAATCCCTCTCGGATACGCCGGGCTTTCTCGCCCGCGTGAGAATCTTCGACGACTTGGTAGAGCAGTTCTTTCTCTTCACCTAATTTGAACTCGAGCACCCGTTCCTTTTCGCCCCGTCGGATGCGGACTTTGACGGTTTCGCCCGGCTGCCGCTCGCGTACCCATCGTCCCGGAGAACCCGGCACGTCTCCGTCGTTCCAATTTACAACAACGTCACCAGGCCGCAAGCCCGCTGCCGCAGCGGGACTTCCCTCGTCAACGCCGAGCACCGTCGCCGTCCCGCTCGATTCACGCTCTGCAGAAAACCCCAGCACCGCCCGTTTATGCTCCCTTGTTCTCAACTCGATCCCAGCCAGCGCGAGGATCTGCTGATAAGGCAATGGCTCTGCCGCTGAGACATAATCCCGAAAGAATTCTTCCAAGGACCCGCCCGCCACCTTCTCAGCTTCCAGCCGAATATCCAAACTATCCCGGTAAGGCTTCCCTTGTTTGGCAAAGTCCTTATTCAAGCCGCGCAACACATCGTCCAGGCTCTTTTCATTATCAGTACGGTCCCGAATTAGAATGTCCAGCAAGTCACCCAAGACCTGCCCTTTTGTATAGTAGGACACGCTGTATTCCGGCCCGTTGTAGAGCGGATATTTCTCCATCCAAGCATCCAGGCTCGATTGCTCCGCGCTCTGCCAGCGATTCGCCGGACGTGCTTCCAATTCGCTGATCTGCTCCCCGAGATCCGCGTAAAACCTTTCCTTATTCCAAATCCCGCTTCGCACCAGCGTATACGCGCCGTACGTGCTCGTTACGCCCTCCGCAAACCACAGTGCCCGCGTGTACTGCTCCTTCGTGAAGTCCACTGGCTCCAAAGTGGCTGGCCGTATGCGCTTCACATTCCACAAATGGAAAAATTCGTGCGCCGCCACTCCCGGGAGATACTCATCTGACGGAATCCCGATCGCCGTCGAATTCGCATGTTCCATGCCGCCCCCACCCGCGTCTCTCCCAATATGCAGAATGAAAACGTAACGTTCGAACGGCGCACCCTCCATGAGCTTGATTTCGTACTGGCAAGTCTTCTTCAACTCCTGTTCGATCTGCCTCTTACGCCAACCGTCTCCATGGACAACCACTGTCACGCGCGGGGAAACATCCGGTAGGTCAAACTCCTGAAATTTGCCTATTTCCATCGGTCCATCAACCAGAGAGTCGTAGCTCGTGCTCGTGACTGTAATCACGCGGTTTCGGCCACTCTGAAAGATGGCCCATTGCGACGCCGACTCAAATCCCCACTCGAATGGGACGTCCCCGAAAGACACGTTGACCCCTTCGGCACGGCGGTCCGGCATATAAAGGAGAATCATCGCCGGATTGATGAACGCGTGCTCACCGTTCAATTGCGTCGCAAAAGGCCCAACTTCATCCCAATAGGTTGCGTAGCGAACCGTAATCGTTCCTTGGCCTGCAATCCTCCAAGTTTGTTTATCCACTTTTTCAATCGGCGTTTTCGCAGTTCCCGCGGATGCTTCCACCTGCTGAATATGGCTGCTGAAATCTCGAATCTGATACAACGCATTCCACGCCGGTATCTGCACCGTCACTTCGCCGCTTACCTCGGGAATCGTCATCGTTACATGAAAAAGGTGCTGCTCCGGATGGCTCATCGACACTTCGTAGCTAATCGTCGCCCAACTTGGACCCGCCAAGCCCAATGCGCACACTAAGAACGCTATCGCCGGGAGCATGGCCCGGCTCTGCCACGATGGAGCTTTCACCTGTTATTTGCCTCGGAAGAAACCTGCACCGGCTGGCCGAACTCGGCCAGCAATTTTTCGCACAGGCCATCGAAGCTGCCGTTGGACATCACGAGCAGCACGTCACCAGCCTCTGCTTCCTTCGACACTTGTTCCGCGATCGCGTCAGCGCTTGGAAAAACACGTGCGCTCTTTCCTAACTCGCGAACACTTTCCGCGACCGCTTCCGGCTCAAGACGATTCTCATCGCCAAGCTGTTGCGCGCGGAACACGCCAGCCAAAACAACGCGATCTGCCAGCGCCAACGCCACAGGCAGCGTCTGCTCAAATATTTTCCGCCGCATCGAATTCGATCGCGGCTCGAGAATTGCCCACACCCGCCGCCCTGGCCAACGCGCCCGCGCAGCCTCAATCGTCGCACGCACGGCCGTGGGGTGATGCGCAAAATCATCCACCACCAGCACTCCGCGTACTTCGCCCTTCACATCCATCCGCCGCTTAACGCTTCGAAACGTGGCAAGCGCTTTCGCCAAAACATCCGCGCCAATTCCTCGACCATGCGCCACCGCTATTGCCGCCATCGCATTCAAAATGTTGTGCCGCCCGCTCGCGGCCAACACAAACTCGCCAAATGGCATGCCCTTGTAAGCAACGCGAAACCGCATTCCTCCGCCGTCAACCGCCAAATCGCTCGCCAGCCAATCATTCCCCGAGGAAAATCCATACGTCTCCACCGGACAAAACGCTTTCTCCGCGGCCCGCCGCAAAGCCGGCCCCGATTCCTCCGTGTCTCCCCAAATCACCACGGTGCCGCGTCTCGGCACGAGATTCACCAACCGCCGAAACGCCAGCTCATACGTCTCAAAGTCTCTATAAATATCGGCGTGGTCGAACTCAAGCGACGTCACGATCAAATCATCTGGATGGTAATGAAAAAACTTCGGTCCGCGGTCCCAAAACGCCGTCTCGTACTCATCGCCTTCCAGAATAAATTCTTCACCCCCGCCCAACCCGTAACTCTTGCCAAAGTTCTCAGCCACTCCGCCCACCAGAAAATTTGGCCGTTTGCCTGCCGTATGAAAAATCCACGCCAGCATCGCCGTCGTCGTAGTTTTCCCATGCGTGCCGCTCACGACAATCGAATGCCGCCCAGGCAAAAACACTTCTTCCAAAATCTCAGGCATCGAGCGGTACGGAATCTTCCGGTCCAACACTTCTTCCAGCTCAGGATTTCCGCGCGCGATGATATTCCCTACAACCACCAAATCCGGCGCTGGCTCCAAATGAGCTGCATCAAACGTATGAAAAAACGAAATCCCCAGCTTCTCCAGCAGCGTCGATGCCGGTGGATAAACTCCCGAATCCGATCCCGTCACGCGGTAACCACTCTCGCGCAGCATACCCGCCAGCGGCGCCATCGCCGAGCCACCAATGCCAATCACGTGAACATGCTTCCCGTCGCTCATGACACGACTGCCGGCTCAAGAATCTCCAGCTCCCCTTCCCCATGCGCCCTTAGACGCGCTTTCACTCCGAGTGGAACTGTCAACATCGGCCGCGGCGTATGCCCAACGGCCGAGCCAAAAACAATCGGCACTCCCAGCGCACCAAGAATTCTCAAGCACACGTCGCGCACCGTGGCACTGCCAGTCATCAAAGGCCCGCATTCCGGAAATTCGCCAAGCACGATCCCGCAAACCCCCTCAAATTTTCCCGCCTGCTTCAGATGCATCAGCGCTCGATCCACCTGCCACGGCTTCATGCCCCGATCCTCAAGCATCAAAATCGATCCGCGCGTCTCCAATTCCCACGGAGTCCCCAAAGTCGTCTCTACCAACGTCATGCACCCGCCCAAAACTCGGCCTTCCGCTTCCCCGCCAACCACCGTCTCTCCCCGCAACTTCAACGTCCAACCGCTGTCCGTTTTTCCAATCGCGTCAAGCAGCGACTGCCTGTCATACCCTCCGGCTGCGCCATCCCCCGCATCCAGTCCCGCGGCCAGCATCGGCCCATAAAATCCAATCCACCCGAAACGCTTCCAGAGATAAGCCTGCAGCGACGTCAGATCGCTATATCCCAAAATCACTTTGGGCGCGTGCGCGCGTTCCACCGCAAGATTGTCCAGCAGGTAGTTCGACCCATACCCTCCGCGAATGGCCACGAGCGCATCCACATCGTCGCGCTCCAGCTCACTCAAAAACTCATTGCGCCGCCCCGATAACGACCCCGCGAAGTAACCCTCCGCCGCAAGCGGCGTAGCATCCGCAACTTGAAATCCCAAGTTGCGCAATTCCTCGGCGCCAGCCACAACTTTTGTAAAATCCGCCGGAGACGCCGGCGCAAACGGCATCAGGACACTTCGCCCATTCAACGCCCGCGGTTTTCGCACCTCTAGTTCCACCGCCCGCACCTCCAAACCACTAGATCCCGCACTCATCCGTTTTGTCGCTCCACGGGCAGCATCTCGCAACTGACGCCCGGCTTGCAGAGCGCCGCAAGAATCCTTTCCTGCTGGTGAGTGGTCACTTCCGCATCGAATTGGATCAAGTTTTTCTCGCCCGCCAGCGACACCTGAAAATTATCGATCCCCACCTTGAGCTGCGAAAAAATTGCGTGGACCTCGGAAACCATGTTGTCCGCGCGGTCCACAAAAATGCGGAACAACATGTATCGCGGCTTCAAGTTAAGCCAGTCCTCGACGTAGAACAGAAGCACCAGGGAGCACAACACCAACAAGCAGGCTATCCCGGAAACCGCGTACAACCCGCCGCCCGCCGCCATGCCCATCGCCGCAACAGCGAAAATCGTCGCCGCAGTCGTCAGCCCAATCACGCTGCCGCGTTCGCGAAGAATCACACCCGCCCCAAGAAATCCAATCCCCTGCACGATATTCGAGGCAATTCGCGTCGTGCTGCTGTCGCCCGTCCGTCGCGCAATCTCCACCGAAACGATCGTAAACAGCGCGGCCCCAAGCGACACGCAGAATCCCGTTCGCATCCCCGAGGGACGCCTGCGAATATTTCGTTCGAGACCGATAATTGAGCCGAGTAAAGCGGCCCACGCCAGCCGCGCGACGATAGTGCTTAGGGGCAGCATGTTCTCCTGCGTTTCTCAGGCTATGGCAGGATTTTACACACTACAATTTGAATTGCGTCAATTTCGCGAAGTGCCGTGCCCTGGCGTGTATCTCGCTCCTCTTCAGCACGCGCAGTCGGTCCAGCCCAAACCGCTCCACCGTAAAGCTCCCCATCACCGAACCATAGACCATCGCCCGGCGAAGGGTCGCGTCGCTCAAATCCTTCGCTCCAGCCAAATACCCCATAAAACCGCCAGCGAAGCTGTCGCCCGCCCCAGTCGGGTCATGCGGCTCCTCCAGCGGAAACGCCGGCACGCAAAACACGCCGCGTTTGTCCACCATCATCGCCCCATATTCTCCGCGCTTCACAACCAGCGTCGATGGCCCCATCTTGAAAATATGCTTTGCCGCGCGCAAAAGATTGTGCTCGTTCGAAAGCTGCCGCGTCTCCGAATCGTTGATCATCAGAATGTCCACGTGCTTCAGCGTCTCGCGAAGTTCGCTCGGTGTGCGCTCAATCCAGTAATTCATGGTGTCCAGCGCGGCAAGTTTCGGCTTCCCCTTCACTTGTTTCAAAACGTCCCGCTGTAAATCCGGCGCGATATTCGCCAAAAAAACGTATTTCGCTGTTTTGTACTTCTCAGGAAGCCGCGGCTTGAACCCTGCAAAAACGTTTAAGTCCGTCGCCAGCGTCACTCGCTCATTCAGGTTCTCCGAGTACCGCCCCGCCCAAAAAAACGTCTTCCCCGCCGCCCGTTCCAACCCTTCCGTATCGATGTGCCGCCCGCGAAACACCGCTTCATCTTTATCCGTAAAGTCCTCGCCCACAATGGCCACAAGACTCACCGGCGCAAAAAAACTCGCCGCGACCGCAAAATACGTCGCCGCGCCACCCACCGTCCGCTCCACTTTTCCGTACGGACTTTCGAGCGCATCAAATGCCACCGATCCGACTACCAGTAAGGACACAGGCTTCTCCTAAGAAATATATTTGCCAATAATCGCTTCGAGCTTTTTCTTTGTGGCCTTGGGTACCAGCTTCATATCCGTCACCAGCGCGTGCTTCAGCGCGGCTCCGCACTTGCAAGCGCGTTCCTCAGGCATCGCGCGCACCGCCTCCCGCAAAACCCGCTGCGCGTTCTCCGCATTCTGCACCAGCGTCGCGATGATCTGCGAAGCGGTCACCGACTCGTGTTCCGGATGCCAGCAATCAAAGTCCGTGATCATCGCAATCGTCGCGTAGCAAATCTCCGCCTCGCGGGCCAGCTTCGCTTCCGTCACATTGGTCATTCCAATCACTTCAAACCGCAACTGTCTATGCATGTTCGCTTCCGCCAAAGTCGAAAACTGCGGCCCCTCGATGCACACATACGTTCCCCGTCGGTGCACCATCACCCCGCAATGCACGCTCGCATCGGCCAGCACACCCGACACTTGCCCGCACGTCGGCTTGTCGAATCCAACGTGTGCTACGAGC
>JGI12635J15846_10006102_pt1 | contig 10358 bp, 10 predicted proteins | sample BlaSpr_A8_OM2_M2_FD_15846 | JGI IMG/M metagenome (IMG submission 15846) | reverse complement strand
CAGCGGCGCGACCGTCGCCGAGAGTATTCGCGTCGAACGTCTCGCGCTGGCCGAGATGCGCGAGCGCGCCAATCGCGTGATCGACACGACCACGCTCACCGTCCACGAGCTGCGCGAAGTGGTCACGGCGGCGGTGCTCGGCGCGAACGCGGGTTCGCGTATGTCGGTGTCGATCGTCTCGTTCGGCTACAAATTCGGCTTGCCAACCGGGATGGACGTCGTGCTCGACGTGCGATTTATTCCGAATCCGTTCTTCGTCCCAGAGCTGCGCCCGCTCACCGGGAATGACGCGCGCGTGCACGAGTACGTGATGGAGCAGCCGGAGTCGCGGCGCTTCATCGACGAGGTCGGCCGCCTGTTCGATTTTCTGATCCCGCTCTATCAGCGCGAAGGCAAGAGTTACCTGACGGTCGGCCTCGGATGCACCGGCGGACGCCATCGCTCTCCCGTGCTGGCGCGCGAACTAATGAAGCGCCTCGAGAGCGGCGGTTTCGCCAGCAGCGTCCGTGACCACGACATCGCGCGCTGATTCATTCCTCGCCCTCACAGTTGCTTACTTTCGTCCCGTCGTGATCTTGCGCGTAGTTTCGCGCACCGCGATTGCCGGAAGCGAGTGCCGGTTTTCCCGGACGTAGGCGGCGACCGCCCGCTCGTGGTGCCGCACCATGCTGCGCAGCAGCCAGGACACCGCCTTGGTGATCATGATGTGCCGTTCAGGCTTCAGCTTTTCGATCACTTCGAACCCGAGCGCGGCTAGTCTTTTATCCTCCGAATAGCGGAGCGGGGCGGTCAGGAAGACCAGCGCGGCGCGGCGCTTGTTGATGTTCTTGTCCCGCGAGAGTTTGCGAATAAATCGCGCCCATTCGCTCCAATCGGCCAGGATCTCGTCCTCAGTGAAATTCCGTCTCGCCGCTGACGACGAGCATACGCAGAGCGAATCGATCTCAGCCCATCCGAAAAGATGATCGAGCCAGCCATCGAGAAGCTTTGGCCCGATCGTTTCGGGGCCGGTTCGATGATCTGAGAGCAGGATGCTCGCGAGCACCTTCTCTTCGTACGATTTCCCACGATAGAGACCGTCGAGAACGGCTAGGAATTCTGGGTCCGGAATACCGCCGTTTTCCTTGAGCCACGTTTTCGCCAGCGTCCTGAGAGTCGGAACCGAGACGTCGTAGTAGCGATGTCCGCTGCTCAGGTAGCTGTCGTTCGCCTGGGAGTGCGCGCGGTTCCGCCGATGTTTTTCGAGGCCGGCAATCAGTACTTTGTGATGGGGCGATCGTCCCGTGCGCAGTGCAGGAGTCTCTCTCAACACAAAGCGGCGCCTAATTCATGATGCTGCCGCAATCGACGTTCAGGGTCTGACCGGTCATGCCCGCCGACGTGTCGAGCGCGAGGAACAACGCGACACGCGCGACTTCCTCTTCCGTCGCCATTCGGTTCATCGCGGCCTGCGACAGGAAGCCTGCTTTGATTTGCTCGTACGGCTGCTTCAGTGCGTCGGCGCGCGCGCGCATCACGCGTTCGATCCGTTCGCCCTCGATCGCACCGGGACAAATGCAATTGCACCGGATTCCGCGCTGGCCCCATTCGGCGGCCACAGTTTGCGTGAGCCCGATCATCGCCCATTTCGCCGCCGCATACGGCGATCGCATCGGATAGCCTCGACGGCCCGCGCCCGACGAGATGTTGATGACGTTGCCCGAGCGCTGCTGGTCCATCGCCGGCAGCACGGCACGAGTCGCGAGCCACGTGCCGGTCAGGTCGATATCAAGCGTCTCCTGCCATTCGGCGAGCGACATGTCGGTGATTCGCTTGGTCGGTCCGGAGATGCCGGCGTTGTTGACGAGAATGTCGATGCGCCCGAACGCCTTCAACGTCTCGGCGGCCATCTTCGCGCAGTCGGCTTCCCTGGAGACGTCGGTGCTCACTTGAATCACGCGCGCGCCGAGGCGCTCGAGTTCGGCGCAGGTCTGCTTCATCGGTTCAACCGAGCGCGCCGCGAGCACGACTTTGGCGCCGGCCGCGCCGTACTTCAGCGCGATCTGTTTGCCGATTCCGTATCCACCGCCGGTGATGATTGCGACTTTATCCGCGAGTTCGTTCATTGGGATTTCCTTTGCGATATTGTGTGCCGATCATTGCGCCGACTTTAATAGCATCGCGATTCGCCCACAACGCGCGCGCAAAGCCTTGTCACGCCGCACGCTCGCCCAATATCATTTAAGGATCGTGGCCGCGCTCAATCCCATCGGACCCAAATCCGACCAGCCGAGCACCAAAAGCTCGTGGCTGATGAACATACTCAAGCTCGCGATCATTGCCGTCATTGTTGGCGGCTCAATCTGGCTGCTGATCGAGCACTGGAATTGGTTCAGCGATCCCGCGACGGTCAAAGCCGAAGTGGTCAAGTGGGGCGCGTGGGGCCCCGTGGTCTACATGCTGTTGTACGCAGTGGGGCCGTCGTTCCTGGTACCCGGCGCGGTGATGACGATAGCGGGCGGGCTCGCGTTCGGCGCCATGTGGGGGTCGGTTTACTCGCTGATCGGCGGCGACATCGGCGCGATCGTCGCGTTCGCGGCGGGAAGATTTCTCGGCAAGTCGTTCGTCGAGAAGATTGTCGGCGAGCGATTCCATGCGATGCTGCAGAGAATCGCGAAGCACGGCTTCCAGATAATACTCTACCTGCGGATGGTGCCCGTGATTCCGTACAACGCGCTGAACCTGCTGGCCGGCGCGTCTCCGATCACGTTTCACGACTACTTCTGGGCGACGATGGTCGGCATGATACCGGGGACGATCCTGTACGCGTTTCTGGGCGACGCGCTGTGGCATCCGCTGTCGCCGAAGTTCTTCCTCGCGCTGTTGCTGATAGCAGCCTCGGTCGGATGCGGCGAGATCTACCGCCGCTGGTCGCGCGTCTCAATCGACGAGTAGCGCGCGACTTAAAATTCCTGCAGTGGAACCCAAGCATCACCGCGACCACCTGCCCGTGACGCTCGAAAGCTCGAGCGCGGCGGAAATGTCCACCGTCGAGCGCCTCAAGCAATCGAGCGAGGGACTCTTCTACGTCCACTCGACGCACGAGAGCCGGCATACGATGCGCTCGGAGATCGATGCGCTCAGCGCGCGGCAGGCCGAGACGATCAGCGAGCACGCGAAAGAAATCTCGAAGCACTTCGGCATCTACAAGCAGCGTGAGCGCAATGAGAGCGGCAAGAAGGACGGCGATTTCATCTTCATGGTGCGGGTCAAGATTCCCGCGGGCGAGCTCAGGCCGGCGCAGTGGCTCGCGCTTGATGCGGCCGCGGATCTCTACGCCGACGGCAGTATCCGGCTTACGGCGCGCCAGGGCGTTCAATTCCACTACGTGCGTGGGCACAATCTGAGTGCGCTGATTCGCCACATCAACGCGAGCCAGGGCGATGAGGGCTACCAGCTTACGACGCTGGGCGCGTGCGGCGATCTGAATCGCAATACGGTCGCGAGTCCGATCGACGATCTAGACGCCGAGCTGCCGCTCGATTCGCATGAATTGGCGCACGCGGTAGCGCGCGAGATGGCGCCGCGCAGTTCGGCCTACTATCAGGTGTTTCTCGCCGACGGGAATGGACAACAAATCGCGCCGCTCAACCCGGAAGAGCCGATCTATGGTGCACAATATCTGCCGCGCAAGTTCAAGGTCGGCTTTGCGCATCCGCACGACAACAGCGTCGACCTGCTGACGCAGGACGTCGGCTTTCTTCCGCGCGTCAGCGGCCGCAAAGTCACGGGCTACGATCTCTACAGTGGCGGCGGGATGGGCGCGACCCACAACCAGCCGGCGACGATGCCGCTGCTCGCGCTTCATCTTGGCGTCGTGCAGCGCGCTCAGGTGGTGGACACGGTGCGCGCGATCGCGACGATACAGCGCGAGCACGGCGAGCGTCGCAATCGTCGCGCGGCGCGATGGAAGTACACAATTCGCCGCATCGGCGTCGACGCGGTCAAGCAGACACTGCGCGAGCGTTTTGGAATATCGCTCGCGGATGCGGAACCATTGCCGTTACCGCCGGTGCGCGATCATTTGGGGTGGCATCGAGAAGCAGGCGGCGGCGATTTTCTTTACGTGGGAATCCTGATTCCGAGCGGACGAGTGCGCGACGAGGCGACGGTCCGGTATCGAAGTGCGATTCGACGAATCGTTTCAGAAGTGGAGGGAATCGGCCTGCGCAACACGCCCAATCAGCATCTGATACTGGCGCATGTTCCGGCTGCGCGCCGCGAGTGGATCGAGCGGACGCTTGCCGAGCACGGCGTGCCCTTCGATGGTGCGGTGCCGCCGATTCGCCGGCTCGCTATGGCGTGCCCGGCCAAGCCGACCTGCGGCCTTGCGATGACGCATGCGGAGCGTGCGCTGCCGCGCTACCTCGCGGAACTGGAGCGCGACGGACTCGGCAACGTCGATGTGATGATCCGCATGGCTGGATGCCCCAACAGTTGCTCGCGTCCGCCGACGGCCGAGATCGGGATTATCGGCTACGGCAAGAATGACTACGTCGTGATGGTGGGCGGCGCGCGCGACGGCAGCCGTCTCGCGCGGGTGTTGTATCCGCGCCTCAGCGAGCACGAACTGATCGAAACGCTGAAGCATCTGGTGATGGCAATCCGCGATCGCAATCCGAAACGCCTGCCCGCCGGCGACTACCTCGATCAGACGCCCGACGACGAGTTGAAGGCGCGCTAGTATCGTCGCGCTTACGACAGATCTACCGGCAGTTCGAGGTAGTTCTTGAAGATGAAATCGCGATGCTCGATCAGTATCGGCTTGGAGGCGGCGACTATGCTCGGTTCGGTGGTCGTGAACATCTCGCGAATCATTTCCGGCATCGGGCATAGATCGGGGGCCAGCGGTTTCATCGCGTTCGAGAATGCCGCCCAGTAGACGTCCATCGCCGAGAGCGCGTCGCCGATGAAGAATCGGCTGCCGCGCGCCTTCTGCTCCTGGAGCCGCGTTGCGAGCGCGGTCAGGCCCGCGACGACTCGCGCGGTCGCGCGTTCACCGACTTCCGGTGTGTAGCCGTATTTTTTCCCCAGGTATGCCGACACGCCCGCGGGATCGCCGCCCGGTTTCATGAGCTGCTCATGCACTCCGCGCAGCCGGTCGGTCCATCCGATGCCGTTCTCGCCGCATAGTTCGTTGCAGTAGCCGAACATCAGGACCCGATCCTCGACGCGTTCTGGGATGAGGCGCGGGTTCGGTGCGAGCCGCTCAGCGAGATTGAGCTGGTCGATCCACGTGGTACGCGGACGCTCGTCGTTCCACGCAAGGATCGGAAAACTGTCTTGCCCGCTCCATTCCTGAAGGGTCTCAGTCGGCGAGCCGAAGACATGGCCGACCCGCGCATGCGGGAGTTGCTTGATGTGGAGGATGCCCTTGAGCGCCTCGCCCCACGGACTGGGAACGTAGGCAAGCGTGACGATCCGGAGTCCGGAAGCGCGCCGCGCCTGTTCGATATCGATTCTTTCCGGCTTCATCATAGCGACCTCGATAAATATAGGTTGTTCCCACTTTGGGAACAATGCTACATTGTTGACGGTGCGGGTGCTAGCGCGACGAACCCTGTTGCATTTTGCGGAGTCGCTCAAAGGGCAACAAGGTCAAAGGGCGGTGAAGGCGGCGCTCGATGCGTGGTATCGCGAAGCGCACCGTGCCAATTGGCGCAGCCCCGCCGACGTGAAGCGTGAAAATGGAGCGGCCAGCATCGTCGGCAGCAACCGTGTGGTTTTCAATATCAAGGGGAACGATTACAGACTCGTTACCGGAATCAACTATCGTCGTCAGATTGTCTTCATCAAATGGATCGGGACACACCGCGACTATGATAAAATTGATGTAAGGACGATTAAACATGGAAATTAAGCCGATACGTACCGAACTTGACTACGAGCGGATGCTGCGGGAGGTCGAGGGTCTGATGGACGCCAAGCCAGGAACTGCAGAAGAAGACAGACTTGACGTGCTCGCGACGCTCGTCGAAGCCTACGAGGAAAAGCACTTCCCGATCGATCCGCCCGATCCGATTGAGGCGATTCGGTTCCGGCTTGAGCAACAAGGGCTCGACCCGAGCGCGTTGGTCGGAGTGATCGGCGGGCGCAGTCGGGTGCATGAGGTGATGCATCGCAAACGCGCGCTGTCGCTGGAGATGATCCGGCGTCTGCACGAGCGCTTTGGGATTCCGGCCGAAGTGTTGATTCGTCCCATACGTGTCAAGCGTCGGCGCCGCGCGGCATAACCCGGTTCAAGTGCCCGACTCCCAGCTGGCCAGGTATTTGCGCTGCTCGGCGGTCAGCGTGTCGATCTTGATGCTCATCGCGGCGAGCTTCACGGCGGCGATTTCCTCTTCGATCTCTATCGGCACTTCATGAACTTTGACTGTCATCTGAGTGCTCTTTGCTGCCCACTCGGAGGCCATCGCTTGCGTGGCGAAGCTCATGTCCATCACCTGCGCGGGGTGCCCTTCGGCGCAGGCGAGGTTTACCAGCCGGCCTTCGCCGAGCAGATAGACGATACGGCCGTTGGAGAGATGGTACGCGTCGATGTTGCGGGTTACGTCGCGATCGACTTTTTTCGCGGCGTCGTTCAAGTACGCGACATCGATCTCGATATCGAAGTGGCCCGAGTTGCTCAGGAACGCGCCGTCTTTCATCTGGGTGAAATGCGCGGAGGTGAGGACGTGCTTGTCGCCGGTGGCGGTGATGAAAATATCGCCGACCTTCGCCGCGTCAACCATCTTCATTACACGGAAACCGTCCATCGCGGCTTCGAGCGCGCGAATCGGATTGACTTCCGTCACAACCACGTCGGCGCCGAGGCCGCGCGCGCGTGACGCGATGCCGCGGCCGCAATAGCCGTAGCCCGCGACGACGACCACCGAGCCCGCGATCAGCACGCCGGTGGCGCGGATGATGCCGTCGAGGGTGGACTGGCCGGTGCCGTATCGGTTGTCAAACAAATGCTTGGTCTGCGCGTCGTTCACCGCGACGACCGGAATCTTGAGCGCGCCGTCTTTGGCCATCGCGCGCAGCCGGATCACGCCGGTGGTCGTTTCCTCCATGCTCGCTTTCACGTCGTCGGCCTGGTTGGCGAACTCGGTGTGCAGCAGGCTGACGAGGTCGGCGCCATCGTCCATCGTGATCGTCGGGCGGCGTTCGAGCACCGAGCGCATGTGACTGTAATAGGTGTCGCGATCTTCGCCGTGGATTGCGAAGGTCGGGATGCCGTACTGGTCGACGAGTGCCGCTGCGACGTCGTCCTGCGTCGATAGCGGATTCGAGGCGCACGCGATCACCTCGGCGCCGCCCGCCTTCAGAGTGCGGAGCAGGTTGGCGGTCTCGCAGGTGATATGCAGGCACGCGCCCATGCGCTGGCCCTTAAGCGGCTGCTCCTTGGTGAATCGCTCGCGCAGGCGGCGCAGCACGGGCATCTGCTTGTCAGCCCATTCGATTCGCTTGCGTCCGGCTTCCGCAAGTCCGAGGTCATGGACGTCGAAGTCGCGGCCGTTGCCGTTGGCGCGGGATTTGGGAAGTGCTTTGAGCTTTCTTGCCGTCGTAGCCATCGTCTTTCAAAACTCCGAAAAATTGTTTGTGTCGTGTTGCGTTTCGATGATGAAGAACGCGAGTGCGATCAATTGCGGCCGTTGAGGCCGAATGCGTTGCGCAGGGTCTCGGCCATATCGGTGCGCTCCCACGGGAACAGTCCGTTGTGAGGGTTGCGGCCGAAATGTCCGTAGGCGGCGGTCGGCTGATAGATCGGGCGCTTCAAGTTGAGCGTCTTGATGATTCCAGCGGGCCGGAAATCGAACAGCTCGCGCAGGGTTGCCGAGAGTTTGTTCTCGGGCACAATGCCGGTGTCGAAGGTGTCGACCAGCAGCGAGACCGGCTCGGCGACGCCGATCGCGTACGCGACCTGGATTTCGCATTTCGTCGCGAGTCCCGCCGCGACGACATTTTTCGCGACGTGACGCGCCATGTAACAGGCCGAGCGATCGACCTTGCTCGGGTCCTTGCCCGAGAATGCGCCGCCGCCATGACGGCCGTAGCCGCCGTAGGTGTCGACGATTATTTTGCGGCCGGTGAGTCCGCAATCGCCATGCGGCCCGCCGATGATGAAGCTGCCGGTAGGATTGACGTGGTACACCGTCGAGCGCGTGAGGTACTGCGCGGGAATTGTCTTCTTGATCAGTTCCTCGATGATCGACTCGCGGATTTTTTCGTATTTGACGTTGGGTGAGTGCTGCGTTGAGACGACGACTGCCGCGACTTCGACCGGGCGGTTATCGACGTAGCGCACGGTGACCTGGCTCTTGGCATCGGGGCGCAGAAAATCGAGCTTGTTGGTTTTGCGCAGCTTGGTGAGATTTTCCATCAGCCGATGCGCCATCGCGATCGGCAGCGGCATGACTTCAGGCGTCTCGTCGCACGCGAATCCGAACATCAGGCCCTGGTCGCCGGCGCCCTGTTCCTTGTGCAGGCCTTCGCCCTCGTTGACGCCCTGCGAGATGTCGGCCGACTGCGGCTCGATCGCGGTCAGCACGGCGCACATGTTCCCGTCGAAGCCGACCTCGGTGCTGTTGTAGCCGATGTCGATTGCGGTCTGCCGCGCGATTTTCACGTAGTCGGGGCGCGCCTTGCTGGTAATCTCGCCGGCCAGCACGATAAGCCCGGTCTTGGCGAGCGACTCGAGCGCGACCCGCGAGTTGGGGTCTTCTTTCAGGAGCGCGTCGAGGACGGCGTCCGAGATCTGGTCGCACATTTTGTCCGGATGGCCTTCGGAGACCGATTCCGACGTGAACAGGAAATCCTTAAGCGGCATTATTCGCGATTGCTCCTTGCAAAGCGCCTTTTCGAGTTTCGGGTTTTCTAGCGGCCCGTCGCAGACCGGAATTCAACTGATATGGAGGACGCGCGGGACTGAGGGCTTCAATTCTGTTCTGTTCCAGAGGGTCAGCATAGCGCCTGCCAGATTGCAGAAAAACGGCAGTACGCCGCAAGATTTTCAGGTAGTGAAGGTATAACTGACCAATCGGACAGAATCAAGATAGCGAGCGCGCTGGACGGGTATCGGATGAGTTGCGCGCCTATTCCTCGCCGAAGCGGTCGTCGAACAGGGTCTGGATAGCCTTGAGGGCTTCGCGCGCGTCCGGGCCCTCGCAGCGGACCTTTAGCTTCGAGCCTTGGGCGGCGCCGAGCATCATGAGGTTGGTCATGCTCTTGGCGTTGACCAGGTCGTCCTGGCCGGTACCAATCATGACCTTCGACGTGAACTTTGCGGCTGTTTGCGCGAGTGCTGACGCGGCTCGGAGATGAAGTCCGAGCCGGTTCTTAACCTCCACAGTCGCCTCCGCCACATTCACAAGGATTACGATAAAGGTATCGGCGGCTTCGGTAAACGAGTGCGCGCGATCAATCCGCTTCGGTCACGGTTTGCGGCGTGCGCGAAAGCTCGACGCCGCGCTGACGGCCGCTCACTTCGTCGCCCGCGTGATATTCCAGCGGGAGGAAAAACAGCGACGACGCCAGCGCGAGCAGTCCCATCACCACGAAGGCCGGGGTGAAATCATGCGTCGACAGATGCGTTGAGCCGCTCGCCGCGAGGCTCAGGTGCAGCAGCATCGCGCCGAGAGCGACGCCGAGGCTCAGGAACAGTTGCTGCGCCATGCTCGACAGCGTGCTCGCGCCGCTCATCGACGAGTTGGGCACGTCGGCATAGGCCAGGGTTCCGAGCGCGGTGAATTGCAGCGATCGGAAGAATCCTCCCAACAGCAGCGCCGTCACGATCATGAAGTGAGGCGTCGTCGGACTGAACAGTGCGTAGCTCATCATGATGAAGGAGCTGAGCACGCCATTGGAGATCAGCACCGTGCGAAATCCGAAGCGGCGAATGATCGGCGTCGCCGTGGCCTTCATAAACAGGGCGCCCGCCGCGCTGGTGAAGGTCAGCATCCCCGAAGCAAAAGGAGACAGGCCGAAGACCACCTGCAGCAGCATCGCCAATAGAAACGGCAACGCGCCGATGCCCATCCGAAAAAGTCCGCCACCCAGCGTGGACACCAGGAAGGTCGGGATCTTCAACAGCCCCATGTCGATGATTGGGTAGTCGATGCGCCGGGCGTGAAGGATGTAGAGCGCCATGCACACCCCGCCGGCGGCCATCACGCACATGGTGATGCTCGCGGGAATCACGCCGCGGCCGATTGACTCGAAGCCGGAGACCAGGCCCGCCAGCCCGAGGCCAGTCAGCAGAAAGCCGCGGAAGTCGAGCGGGAAGACGGTTTCCTCGCGGATGTTGGGGATGTACCAGGTGACCAGCGTGATGCCGA
>JGI12635J15846_10006101_pt1 | contig 10359 bp, 14 predicted proteins | sample BlaSpr_A8_OM2_M2_FD_15846 | JGI IMG/M metagenome (IMG submission 15846) | reverse complement strand
CCTAGCCCACGAGACAATTTGCGACCAGTCGTGATTTCTCATTAATCGAAAAGCTGTCATCGGTTGTAATGACAGCAGTGACACCGTTAGTCGCAGACGTTTCAAACCCGGCACCCCGAACACACTCGGCCGACGATCTCAGCCAGAGCTCGGGTGCTTACGCGATCTGACAACCATTTCCAACGATGAATTGAAAGGGTCTGCTGCGACGAGAACGAAACCGCCACGTGCCCTGGTGCCAGACGAAGGCAGGGATGATGCGCGTGCCCACCATGAGGTTCTGTACGCCAAGTACATGACTACCGCTCGCCCGGTCAGTTGTAGCGTGACGAGCAAGCGTCCTGCCTTAGAGACCCTTAAGTCAAGTAAGGGATGAAACCCCAAGGCAACAAGAGATCTCTTTGAAGAACCTGACCCGGGGCCCGGGTAGGTCTCACGATTTCAATGTCCAACAACGTGGAAGGAGTCGGTTCAGTCGCGAGGCGACCGCAGTCGCTGCGCAACGGCCTCCCACTTACACGCGGGCCGCCATAATCCCTACGGCAACGCCCCGGACGGTAGTACTTCGAGGTTGATGGTGCTGACCTGTTGCTGACTATGGGCAGTCCAGGAAAGGCGGAATGTCCAGCAGCCTGGCTTTGGTAAATCAATGACGCTGGCACCACCCGCATTGGTCAGGACCGGTTGGGACTCGCCCAACGGACGAGCTTCGATTGCCATGTTGGTGTCTCCGGTTGGGTAGTCCCCCTTAGCTACCCAGGTAACCTTGTTGTAAGAGCCGTCCACATGGGGGCCGCTCCCAACCACCAGCACAGTCGACATAAGGAAGGCCACGGTGGTGTCCTGCGTCCCGAAGGCCCACGGCACAGGCCATGGTGTTAGCTTGGCAAAACCGGTTTGTGCCCAGACCGGTGGCTGGGCATCGGTCAGCACGGTGCCTGCGCAGCCGCCGGCGAAAGTCCGGATGGGAGCTGTTGGGCTCGCCTTTACTTGTGTTGCTTGGAACGATCCGCAGCCGCCGACCAGAGTCATGAGCAGAGCGGCGGCGATACAGGCGAATTGAGATCTGGCTCTGGGATTCATAGCTCCAATACACCGGTCAGCCGCCCGAGGTTCCCATCGTGCAAGGGCTTTCGAGGAATCGACACCCCGATGGACGCCATGTGCTGGGAGTGATGCCTGAGCGTGACTTCTGCTGGCTCAGGGCCGCGGAGTGTGAGGGTTCCGAGTTAGTTGTAAAGTCGCGGACGATCTGAATTAACGGATTAGGGCAAGTGTCTTGTTTCTAGGCCGTTACGTCGAATGTGAGTGATGTCGACTCGACACCGGACGCCTGCAGGCGGCGAAGTTCGCGTCACGCCAAGGCAAGCCCAAATTCTTGATCTAGCTATGCGAGGGCTAACTGATAAGGAGATCGCAACTGGCCTCGGTGTTGCCGTTAGCACGATCAGAACGCACCTCGAGCGGTTCTACCGGGAAAACGGTGTGCGGAACAAGAGCGAGGCCGTGGCTGTTTGGCAACACCATCGTGACACTGAACGGGGCAGGGAAAAGGACGACTAAACCGACAACAGTTATGTCGCCGACCGAGTCGGGCTACTCCCATTGTTCCTGGCAACCGGAGCTGCTGCAGCGTGCGTTCGAATCCGGGTAGAGTGCTCGGGCAGACATACATGCCGGCCCTGGCGTCGCGGCCGGAGCGTAGGCTCTTTGCAAATGGTCCGTACTGGCGTGACGCGCTACGGATGGTGGATCGCAGCGCGCCTTGGGCTTTGCCTGGCTGGGATTGACGATGTCGAAGTGAATCGCGTGCGTTTTAGACGGCTTCGCGTGGCGATGCCGTTGGTCGCAATGGCGCTTCTTCTAACCGTGTTGGGCGCCGGCCTTACCGTGAAGCCATCCGCCGACGTTCAGGCGGCGTCGTCCGCGCTGCCGACAAAGCTGCAGAACTGGTGCTACATAGCGGCGCTCGCTGCAAGCGCATTGGCGATCTGGATCTTGCTGTACGTACGCGCGACGGTCGCGCGTGCCGTTGCCGATCGAGACTTAGATCCGTTGGCCAGACGGGCCACTTTGCGCAATCTCATTCGATCCCGAGAAGGTGGTCTTCCGGTACGAGTTCGCTGGGACGACGGTCTTTGGATGTGGCTGACGGGAAGTAAGGAAGTTCTGGCGCCAATCGAACGTCACGTGGTGGCCAAGTCCCATAAGGGTATCTACCGCTTGACTGTGGCGCTCGTGTACCACCCTCGCTCTCACGTAATCAAGGAGATTGCTGGTCTTAAAGTTGAGGTCCTCGAGCCGGTGTGGTCTTCGAATGAGATACCTGCGCCCATCCCACTCTGCTACCGGGATCAACCGTCGGCGTACCCAATCCTGAGCTTGCTGGAAAAGTGAGTAGCCGCGACCTGCCCGTGTAACCGTACCAACACCGACATGTCGTGAGAAGTGTGGACAGTGTTTCGATGACATCGGAAATCACGACTTGTTTTCGGGGGCACCAGAGGTCCAGCGTATCAGGCACATTGAAAGGAAGCGCTGATCAGAAGCGTGCGGTCTTTCAAGACCTCACAGCCGGACTGAACAGGATCAAATCGTCCGATTCCGACATCGAGGTGCTTCCTATTAGCCCCAGATCGAAGGTCAAGTAGGGGACTGGACCAATGGTGGCTGTCATTCTTCTCGCCAGGATCGCGTTGGCAGGCGTCTTTACTCTCGCGTCTGTCACTAAGTTGCTGGACCGAAAAGGATTTGAACGGGGGCTGACACAGTTCGGAGTGTCCGACCAGTTCGCGGGCGGTCTCAGCTATGTCATACCGCTTGCAGAAATCGCTGTAGCTGCGGCGTTCCTAATTGACTGGCTCGCTCTAGTTGCGGCTGCATTTGCCTTAGTTCTGCTTGGCGCCTTTTCGGTGGCGATTACGGTCAGTCTCGTCCGGGGCCGACGACCTGAGTGTCATTGTTTCGGCGTCCTCAAACCTGAGCCAATTGGTTCGGGTGTCTTGATTCGAAACGGAATCCTTGGTGGGCTGAGCGCTCTTGTTCTCCTGCGCGGCCAAGGATTACAGGTGGATACCGTCTTGATCGTCAGGCCCGCTCTAGCTGGCATTCTGACCGGCGCACTAGTAATCCTCGTGGCCGCAGAGAGTTGGTTCTTATTGAGAGTCCTTCAGCAGCAGGGACGCATGCTCGCTCGGCTGGACGGGTTGGAAGGCGCGAAGCGGCGAGCCGGTCTTCCTGTAAACGATCCAGCTCCTGGGTTTCAGCTCCCCGACGCAAACGGTCAGCTGCGCTCCCTCCAGGCATTGGTTGACGCCAACAGGCCGGTAATGCTCATTTTTGTCTCCCCTACTTGTCGTACATGTCACGCCCTTCTTCCAGAAATCGCGACCTGGCAGCAGCAGCTCCGGGAGCACCTGACCATTCTGTTGATCAGCACAGGAACAGCGGAATCCAACCGACCACTACTTGCTTACCAGCCGGCAGAAAGCGTTTTGCTGCAGGCTGATACGGAGGTGTTTTCGGCTTATGAATCGCCAGGGCCTCCGAGCGCCGTTCTCGTCGGGCCGGCCGGGACAATTGCCAGTCGTCTAGCGAGCGGCCCAGTAGAGATCCGAGCTCTGGTAGGCGAGATCCTCGGAACCGGAGAACCGTCAGCACGCGTCCTTGTAACGGCGTCGTAACCCAAGCTAAGCCATCAATTAGGAGGTACGAAACAGTATGAGCGGAACAGGCGTGATGGAGAAGCCAACGGTAAAGCCGACCCTGCCCAAAGTGACGAGGGGCGACGATCTCTTCGATCGACTAACGAAGGTGGTGGCTGGGCGCACCACACTCGAACCAAAACAACCTCCAATCCAAGCGTGTTGGGGCAATGGCTCCTTTTGCATCCAGTTCTTCGACGACCACTGTTGCAGCTGTTGTAACTGGATCCTGTTCTTCTGCTTTTGCGGACCTTGTCCGTAATGGCATACGAGCCGTTGCGCTGAGGTTGTCCGGCGTCTTGGCGCGCTCGTGAGGTCGATCAGGCGTGATGCACGCTGAGCCGTCTGCGGACCGAGCGCTGGACTGGTTGGTTGGTCATCTAGACCTTTTCAACCCGATGGATGGCAATGTGGAAATACAGCGATCGCGCCTGAAACCGCTCACCGAATTGGCATTGCTGTTGACGTGTATGTCCATGAGAGAAACGTGGCAGGGCGACCGCCGGGTGTCCGTGGTCGGCAATTTGATTGCGCGAACCCATGTAAGTGAGGACATGCGGAGTTACCTAATTAGGCATTCAGATGCGTTTGTGCCCCACGTGTTGCGCGCCATCAGTCTTAAACAGATAGCGATGATCGACTGGGACGACGAGCAGGTCCTCCTCCAACGACTGCTTGGATGCAGCAACGTCCTGTTCACCGAGCGTCTCCCGTTTCAGGAACTTGAACTCAGGTACGCCCTTGAAGGTGCTGGTTTGGTTCACTCGCAGCCAAGTGTCGCCACACTGTTCCGCCGTACGATTGCATCGCATCTATGCCCAACGGTCTACATGACCGAATACGACGCCTACACATTGACGCACGCGATCTTCTACGCGACCTCGTTCGGCCACGAGCCACTTTCAATTGCTGCAATTCAGAGGCAACGCCTTGAGGTCGCTCTCCGCGATCTGCTTGACATCTACCTCTATGTTGGTCAGTGGGACCTCGTTGCGGAACTACTCTTCGCGTGCTGCTGCCTAGCGGCGAAGGATAGCCGGCAATACCGGGAAGCGCTTATCGCACTCGGAGCTCTCCAAGGTGCGGACGGGTCCATGCCCGGTCCCGCGACAGCGCGACCGCTCATGGAAAATCGTGGCGAACAACTTCGTGAGCGGTTCTTTGACTGGTCCTACCACACAACAATCGTCGCTGCGATGTTGGCGCTAACCAGTGATGCGCGATTCTGAATTAAGGCGAGCCATCGGTCAGGCGCGCGAATGGCTTCAGTGCCTGTCCGTGAAGCATGTCATGGAATTGGCAGCTGCTGACGCGATGTTGGTTCTCATAGGTTTATGGCTCGGGGACATCACTCATGTTCACAAGGACAGGGAGAGCGTCGGAGTGATCGCGAACCGTCTCCAGCAACTGCTTGACGACTCTGATCAAGACACCGTTGGATCCGGTCACTACGACACGCGCCTATTGCTTATCTCGGACTTAATTCTCCGGTACTGCGGTCTGGGTTCTGCACAGATCGAGGTATTGGCACGGGAGCTGGCTGCGGACTTTGAGGATCTCGATTCGACTCCAGAAGACTACCTTGGAGAGTCGTTCCTGCTGAGCAAACGCGGCCTTCTACCCGGACACGTCACGACGCGCGTCGACTTGAGCTTGGCTTTGCAGATTGGGTTGGGTGGGATTTCCGCGCAACGAATCTATGTGCATAACCTGTGCCGGCAAATCGAAGGGGCCACGGGCTTCGGAACATTCCCCATTCAGACCAGCCGGCGTGGCCGCGTGGAGCTCGAGTATCGCCTGAATCAAGTTCTCATAGGATCGTTTCACAGCTACGATATCGAACTTGCCGCCGCTGTCTTGCGATCGCTAGTGTCTATTCAAGCACGGGATTCGCGAAGCGTTCGAGAGGCTTTGCGTTTTCTCCTCCTTCAGCAATGGCCAGATGGCCGGTTCGGCTTTCTCAGCACTGAAGTCAGGCTATTGGCGGGCGAGCGATCCCCCGTAGAACCCGTGGCGAGGCGAGTCTACCTACAGAGTACCGTCGCATGCATGTGGGCGATCGCAATGATGTTGCGTGACGACTGGATCGTTCACGCGGGTCACCTGTTTACTGGCACTGAGCAGGCCGCGTAGATGGCTCGAACAATCGGGCAAGGTGCGATCCAGACCTCAGACTCAGACCAGGTCTTAGTTGAAGTGATCACCACGCCGAGAGGACTCCGCGCGTGGCGTGTAAGAAGCTATCGCGACGTCCGCGCTCTCTTGACCGACGGCCGCGTGAGTCGCCACCCAGACGTTGAACACGCAAGCAGTTCGGTTCGCCCAGTTGTATTTGAAGAGTTTGGCGAAGGCCACGGTCACCGCATGCGCGACGCGCTGTCACGAGCATTCTCACCGGGCCGTGTCCGGTATCTGCGGCCAAAGATTCATGACCTCGCCATTTGGCTGATGGACGCAATCGAACGCCAAGGGCCGCCTATTGACCTGAGGACATCACTGTCGCTCCCGATGGCCGGATTGGCGATCTGCGAGTTGCTGGGGATTCCAGTTTCAGATCGTGTCGAGTTCATACGATGTGCCCGCACTGCCGGCAGGCCCGACGAAACCAATCGTGCGGCGACGGATGTGGCGAAGCTATGGACAATCATGCAATCCCTCATCAACAATCGCCGGCTCGAGAAGGGTCAAGATGCGATATCCGAGATGGTCGACACATTACCCGATGGCGAGATCGTTGGGCTCGCCGCAGCTCTGATGTTTGGGGGGTACGAAACAACTGCCGCCGTCATTGAGCGTGGAGTCGTGTTGCTCCTGGCCAATCGTCCAGACATTGAGACGTGGCACCGCGATTCAAAGTCACTTGCTGCCGCCGTGGAAGAGATACTGCGTGTCCCCGCTCCAAGTGGCGATGGCGTGCGTCCAGGCGTAGGCGGATTACCCCGATACGCAACCACGGACTTCCAACTAGGTGGAGTCTCCATTCACACCGGTGACCTTGTACTGCTAGATATCCGGGGTGCCAATCAAGATCCTTGCCAATTCGCCAAACCCAACCGCTTTGATATGCGCCGCAGACGCAACGCACACCTCACGTTTGGTTACGGCTCGTACTACTGCCCGGGCGCGCCTCTAGCTCGTATCGTCTTGCAGGAAGTCTTCTGGGCTCTGTTTGATCGCTTTCCCAGGTTGCAGCTGACCGCTGAGCCTCAACGCGATACCGACGAGAACGATGCGATTGTTTCCCTGGTGGCCGCATGGTGATCGGATTTAGCGCCACGCTTCCTCTATTCAACCTGAAATTGGCAAACGGTCATTCGTCGGCGGACCGGATCCAGTCGGAACGGGCTGGGCGGCTCATCTAGTGCATTCCCTGCTTTTGACGGTGGCGGTGATTATTCCGATTCTGGCGATCGTCATACTTCGTCGCAGGCGTCGATGAATTGCCAGCTAGTGCCATACGGGCTCGATTAGGAGGTGCTGTGCTCTGAGGGCTCTCATTCCCGATACTCAGTTCACACTCACGGTCGAGGCGCGGATCTCGATTCCGGTGTTCAGATACAGTGAGCTTAGGGTCGAGCGATCGGCTGCAATGATCGCCTGTTGGCCGGCCAGGACTCCCGAGCCTGCGCGAGCGCCTTCCGTCCGACGTTTCTCCACCGTCGCGCCACCTTCGGAGCACCTTCTGGCCCCCTCGCCGCGAACTTGGCCTCACGCTTGGCGGCCCGCTCCGCCTTCCCTCCGCCTTGTTCGACGTGGGCCTCCTTGGTTACGGGACGATGTGAAACCTCGCCCGGTCCGCGGTCCACTTTTCGCGATGAGATCTGCGCACTTTTCGTGATCGCCTACACGACCTACCCTTCTACGACGATCCAGCGTCCTTACTCCCTATAACCAGCGCACCGCAGCTTGGTGCTGGTCTCCTGGCATCGGCAGAATTCGGTTATTGGTCTTTTGAATTTGGGGCGCGCCCTGCGCACACAAGGTCAGCCATCCTTCGGCGGACTGCCGTAATACTTAGTGCGGTTGTGGTCGGTGGCGCCCTTAGCGGCGCCGTTGCTGCGGTTATCGGGGCGGGTCGCGTCTCGAGCATTCTGACTGCACCCAGCTCGGGTTGGGGAATTTCAAACCGGCGCTATCTGAGGAGTTTCACACCGGCGCTGACTCAGCGCCCCAAGGTGTCGATGAGCCCGCGGGTTCTCCAGGTCTCGCGCATCTCATGGTGGGGGAGAGGAGGAGGTTTCCCACTAGTCAGCACGTCTGGGCGCACTACTGATGTCATCAGAAATCACGACTTGCCAAGCCTGGAACCAGCGCCTAGGTTCTATGTGGCGCCGCCAGGGAATTCGCGATGGCGGCTGAGCCCAAAAACGTGTAGCGCAGTCAACACCGAGGAGACCTACTACTGCCAGTATCAGGGGGTAGCAGCCGTGGCCGTGCGTGTTCGGCTTTTGGTTCTTGCAGTGACCGTCGCTATGATCGCTGTCCTGAATCCTGTGTCGACCACAATTGCGCTAGCAAAGTGTGACCCAGGTCGCAGCGATAACGGGACGAGCTACTGGACGGGCTGGTATCGATACGCGACCAGTCCGACCGGCGTTGGGTCTGACATCCTGAATTACGATCCTTGGGTTCATTATTCGGATGATGTCGTGTCTGCATGGACGATGCTTGCCTCCGGCTCACTCTATGCCCAGATCGGCTGGATTGAATACCCATTTGGTTATCGCTACATGTTTACCGAATACACCACTAGCGATGGAGCGTGGCACCGTAAGCTCTACACCGCGCAATCGGTTAACTCGGTCCATAGATACACGACCTTGTTCGGCGGCGGGGTATTCACGTTTCAGTTGGACGGTGTGACTGGAAGCACCGTCCCGGCACAGTTCACACCGGACAATGCTCAGAACTTTGGCGAGATTCATACTCTGGACGATCAGATGCCAGGGGCGACATCTGCGCATGAGACCTTCCGCAATACACAAATTAACTACGGTGGAGGATGGCATCCATTCGCTGGGTCCGGGTCCATCAATCCGTACTACTCTGACTTCCACTACACCACGTCCGACAGCGGTCAGTACGCGCTCGATATATGGGATGGAAAGTGTTCAAGCTAGGTCGCTGGCTGGCGGGCATGGGAGCACTTATCGTCGGCTTGGCTGCGGTTGTCGGCGGTGCAGCACTTTCATCAGCAAGCGTGTCTCCGCCAAAAACGTCCTCCGCGGTGGTGACTGCGCCGAGTCCTGGAAACGGTTCAGGTTTGGCAATTCAGTCGGCCACGGTTGCCGATCTAGCTGCTCAAGGCATCACGCTTCAGCGACCATCCAGCGGTGCAATCGCGAGCCAAGCGACAGTCGTCGACTCCGCACTGACCCGATTTCCTGGGAGCAACCTGCGTGAGGTCGTGCTCGCGCAGGTTTCAGATACCTACACAATGCCGAATGTTCGATGCACATGTTGGGTGGTTTCGCTGGCACTGCCCGCGGGAATCTCGAGCATGACCAGTGGGCCGCCTCCTGGCACTCGGCACACAACGGCCTATTTGATTATGTTCTACGATGCCATATCGGGAGCTTTCGTCGAGGGGATTCAAGGGGGCCCCACCGGCTGAACTGAGGCGGGATTTGAGCGGCGTCACCGCGTGGAGGGCAGCAGTCGCGGCGCTCCTACTGGTCATTAGTTGCGGCACCTCTGCAGGCTCCGGGCCAATGATTCATGTGGAGAATCTCGACGGACCGACCGCAAGAGTCGTTGCCTGGGACGGGGGCCCGAGCGTTACTGTGGCTTGCGGTGGCAGCCGCACCGTCGGACCTCAGGGGGCTCCGTCCCTGCCGTGGCATCTAACCGTGTACGACGCGTCAAGCGGGCGGGTCCTCTTCTCGCATACCGTCACAGGAACGATCTACTTGATCATTCGATCCGATCGAGTACTGTGGGGAGATCAGCCCGGCAACGGAGGACCAGTGCCCGGAGGATGTCACTAGGCGCCTTCGCGACTTATGACCTGGCCTGTCTGGCCAACTCGGCCCGTACTGGCAGACATAACGATCGGACCTTAGTCATATTCGGGACAGCGTGAGTCACATGGCACTACTGCAGCACGTTGACCTCCGATTTCGTAAGGACGCGATCGCCGCTATCGGAGGCGTCCTTGTAGGTTTCGGGCTACTGGGAGTGTTCACCGCTTATGGCTTGGTTCCGCTTGCGGCAGGAGTCGTCATTGTGGTCATGCTGGTTCGTCGCGACGAAAATCTCGGGAAGGTTGGCACTCTGGCGATCGCGCTTCTCTTTTCGTCGGGCACGGTCGGGTGTTTGTTATGGGGCTCTGAGCATATTTGGAACAATCCCTCGTGCTCGCAGCATCCGAATCAATCCGCAGGTCAGATCACCTATTGGTCAGGTGCCAGCGTCATCTGGGTCTGCGTAAACGGCACTCCCATCGTGACGCACAACTCTCGCTGAATCTAAGTTCACGTCACAACCCGACATCTTCACCGAGCTATGGGCGCACGCGATCACTTAGAAGTTCCAAGCGGCGGGCCAAGGTGTCGATGAGCCCAGGATGATCGAGCATCCCGCGCAACTCAGAGGTCGGCATGAGGAGAAAAGTTCGAAGAGCGTCCACTAAGGGGAGCCAATTGTAAATTCGAAT
>JGI12635J15846_10006096_pt1 | contig 10360 bp, 5 predicted proteins | sample BlaSpr_A8_OM2_M2_FD_15846 | JGI IMG/M metagenome (IMG submission 15846) | reverse complement strand
GGGCGATTGCCGCAATGCTATCCGAATCCGAGATGCGAGCTCTCGCGCAAGCATACGCAAACGAGAAGACCCAGCAACCATGAAAAGAACTTATCAGTCGGAACAACCTGCGCGCCAAAGTATCACCGGCGCCGCTCTCCGGGTGAGAGCTGAAGTAGTAGCATACGGCGGCTCGCAAGGACTGACCGCTACCTAATTAAGGTAGCGCTGCGGCGGTTTTCCAAACCGCCGCCGAGCAAAACGGTTCTCACGGATGAAATCTCAGTTCGACAAGCTGCTGTACCAAGGGCGATCACCGCGCGGCCACCCTAGGCGTGGAGAAGAAACACTGCGAGTTCAGTTTGCGTTCTTTTTGCGTTGTAGGATCGGAAATGATGGGCAATGATGGGTTGTGAAGGGGAGCTAAACTCTTGAGTTTTCAGCTATCTCGTTTGTTTGACGTGTCCGACCGCAGTTTATGAGCCCGCTGCTCTAACCGCTGAGCTACGGGCCCCTCATTGACAAGAAAGAAGATAGCTCAGATTGACCGGAGTCGCATCCAAACTTTGCGTTGTATTTGCGTTGTTCCGCGTCACTTTGCTGCCTTCTTTTTCGACGTGACCTTGTCCATGGCTTCGTGGAGTTGGCCCGTCGAAATAATATTGTACCGCATGAAGATGTGCAGGGTGCGATGTCCCGTAATCTTCAAAAGACAGGAGAAGCGTGGTATCAGTACAGGGGCCTTGTTCCCCGTGATTTCCGACGCTCTGCCGTTCGCAACCTCGTCAACTCGGGTGTCGATACGGCTGCGGCCATCGAAGCGGTGCTGTGCGGGAAGTGGCTAGTGGTCCAAGCAGAGAGCTCAAACTCGGCAACCTACCGCTCATTCTCAAACACGTGACTCGAAGGAAACTCGCATTGTCAGGACGACCATCTGGCCTCGCACTATCTGCTCTTTGGTATCTAGGCAAGAAGCAGGTCACTACAGACACCATCAAAACAATCCGAGAAATGTTAACTCCCCAAGCCTTTGAGGAGTTGAGGGCTGAGACTCCATCGATGCCAGCTTGGATGGCCAATGCACTGCATCGATACGAACTAGAGGCCAGTCCTGGCTGAGGCTTTCTTACAGCTGTCTCTTGAGGAGCAGGCGGGAATACTGCAAACGTGCGCTGGCAAAGTCGGCCGGAGGCCGGAGTACCTGGAAAAGGGCGTGTGGATCTGTTGGGTGCTCCAAGGCCTCATCACCATGCCCGACCGCTTTCCGATGGCATTTATGGGGGGCACGTCGAAATGCTCTTGTACTCTGGTCAGAAGCGTCGAAGGCCTGCGTCGATGTGAACGAATCGGGTCGCCGCGTTGTGAACCGGTTGTTCGAGCTCTACTCGCTTGCCTTTGGCGTAGATTTCATGGTGAGGATGGCTTCTGTGCCACTCCGCTAGCGTAGCCGTGCGATTCATATGCTCGACAACTTTTCGCCAACCACCGCCATTGTAGGCACAAAAGCTAATTTCTCCCTGTTGAGTTGCTACGGGGATACTGGAATTTGAGATGGCCGAGAAATCGTAGTTGAAAGCGTCTTGGAACCACAACCCGTTAACGGTCATCACTCTCCAACGGGCAGCATAAGAATATGCTTTCTGCGACCAGTCATCGCTACTACCGGCAACACGGTAGAAACAATCTTCGAGCAAACCCCTAAGCTGCACGAGACCGAAGCCTAAGGGAGCTTTCTTCTTATCGAAATTGCGCAGCACGGACAACGAGACGAGGGCCTTTGTAGCGGCCGGCCCTCTCCCACGATCCGTTATCTCCACGATGTCGCGCATGAATTGTTCCAGGTTGAAGAAGGAAGGAATCGGAACTGCCGTCTTCTGGACTGAATCTATGAGCAAGAGGCTGAAGATCCCTTGATGTGGGTGGGTGTCCGGGAAAAGACTTCCTACCACTGCATTCGGGTTTAGGACGTCGCACAAATGTGCGAATACTCCATAGTCTGAGACCGGGAACCAATCGCGCATTGGCCGCCAGGTAGTCGAACCCTGCTCTTGCAGGTCGTAGGCGAGCTGCGAGAGCGGATAACGCTTCACGTACCGGTCGTCGGTGGATATACCTTCATCTCTTCCCGTAAACATGACAGGCTGAAACAGCACGCCGTGAATCTTGTCTATGTTCTCAATCGCGAAACGGACGATGTCACCAAGCCCATCGTTGTTGAGACCGTTGACAACTGTAACTTGCAGCGTGGTTCGCATTCCAGTCGCAGCGATGTTCTCCAATGCTTGCCGCTTCACTTCCATGCAGTTTCCGAGCCCGCGATGTTTGTTCTTTTCTTCCGAAACGCCGTCGCACTGGAGGTATGCGGCGTGTAATCCAGCTGCCCTCGCCTGGAAAGCAAAGTCTCTGCTCTCGGCAAAACGTACACCGTTCGTCGCGACGTGAAGCCGGTGGAAGCCCATGCTTTTCGCGTGCTGTACAGCCTCTAGAAAAATCGGCGAAAGTGTGGGCTCTCCTCCTGAGAACAGAACGTTGACCTCTCGCTGAGGCTTAAACGAAACTGCATTCTCGAAGAGCGCCTTTACGTGTCCCATATCCAATTCGTGAACATAGCTGGCGGCATTAGCGTCCATGAAGCACGGCGAACACATCATGTTGCATCGGTTGGTCAGATCGACGATCAAATGTGATCCCCGGCCTGATCTGATGCTGTTGGGACCGTGATTGTGCACATCCTGGTCGTGAGCGCATTCAAAATCCCGTCCAAAAGCAAGCCGCTCCATCCTTCGGAAAAAATCCGGGTGATTGGATAGCAGGTCTTCAAACGGGCCATGCCGGTCGCACACTTTGCGCATGAGGATGCGCCCGCCTTCTTCCAATATTTCCGAATCAATGATTCCCGGTCGGTCTCTAAAATCAGCAATCTCATTTTCACCACGCAGAACCGCTTCAGCTGCTTCGCGGTTACAATCAGGGCACAGCGAGGACGTTTTCCTGGGGACACCCAGTTCCATGGGTTTTCGTTGTCCCGACTTGAGCAGCGGTCCAGGAGCCCACTTTGGTGCGGGCAAGACTCCCTCTCGGAATGCGCTGTTAATCGGCTGAAGAACTTTCCAGCCTACATTTGCAATGGCATAAAGAACGTCAACCTTGGACGTAAACATTGGAATACCTCCCTGACGGTATCCTCACAGGGCCATAGAAACGTGCTGACGGACAGCCTGGACACGAAACCAATACGCGCACAGCCGGCACCTGTCAAGTGAAAACGTGGCTAGGGCTAGCAAGAACTGGTCGGCAGCAATCTCCTTAACTCTGTATCAGGGCTAGGATTGCCCCTGAGATCCCCCTCCCGGTCCGCTAAACTCCTGTCGCTAAATTTTGCGCATAGAGTCGAATAGCGCGCGAGTGCGTGCCTGTGCGTCGTCAAGCAGGAGGTCCAGCAGGACATGCCCGTGAACATTATGAGTCCGCTACTCTAACCGCTGGACTACGGGCCCCCCGTTTGAGAAACATTTTATTCTGCAATTGCCCATTCACCCGTGCTGTGACCCAGATTTCTGCTCACCCCTTGGCGGAGAGGGCGTCTATCGCCAGTGGGGTGGTTTGTCACTGAAAAGAAAGACATTTATATCGTGGTCTTTTACGGAGAGGAGAAGGTGTGATTATGCGTAACGTATGGAAGTGTGCTTTGGGACTGTCGGCGGGACTCGGCGTATTGGCCGGGAATGCCGGCGCGCAATTCAAAAACGGAAGCCAGCCAACGGAGCTGAACATCCCTCGAGTCAGCCAGCGCGGCACTGTGTCCCAACGAATCGGACTGACGGATATCACGATTACATATCACCGGCCGGTAGTGGGCGGGCGAGAGATCTGGGGCAAGACAGTGCCGTATGGGAAGGTATGGCGGGCGGGCGCGAATGAGAATACGACTATTACTTTCACCGACGATGTCTCCGTGGAAGGAAAACCCCTTGCGGGGGGCACGTATGGGTTGCACACCATCCCGGACAAGGATCAGTGGACGATCATTTTTTCGAAGAACTCGACTTCCTGGGGCAGCTTCAGCTACGACGAGAAAGAGGATGCGCTACGCGTGAGCGTGAAACCGCGCGCGGCAGAATCCTCTGAGGTGATGACGTATTTTTTCGATGACGTCAAGCCGGATTCGGCGACGGCAACTCTGCGGTGGGAAAAACTCGCCGTTCCCTTCCGCATTTCCGTGGACGTGAAAGCGGTAGTGCTGAAGAGCGTCAAGAACGAGCTTCGGAGTGTTGGCGGATTCACGTGGGGCGGATACGACGAGGCGGCGCAATGGTGCCTGGACAACAATTACAACCTCGAAGAAGCGCTCAAGTGGGAAGACACTTCGATCCAAAATGAAGAGCGGTTTGAAAACTTGGAGACCAAGTCTCGGATCCTCGATGCCATAGAGCGAAAAGAAGAATCCGCCAAAACGCTTTCCAAGGCGTTCGATAAAGCCAGCGCGATTCAACTGTACTCCTACGCCCGCGGCCTGCAACGATCGGGGAACGCCAAGCGCGCGTTCGAGCTCTATCCTCAGGTTCCCAAGAAGGATGCGAATCACTGGATCAGCCACCTGGCGCTGGCACGAATCTCGTCGAACACGGGTGATTTCCCGACCGCGACCAAGGAAATGACGATGGCAATTAGCGGGGCACCTGACACGACGAAGCCTTTTCTTCAGCCGTTGCTGAAGCGGCTGGAGGCGAAAGACGACATCAACAAGTAGTCGGGTTCCCCCCTTCGACTCGGAGCTGGAGGCGGGTACACCCATAAGCGTTTGCTTAAGAAGATAGCGTTTTCGCTTCCTCTTGGAATCGGCAAGTCGTTGAACGATTTCGCTCCAATGTGTGAGTGTGTTGACCAGCCCTGTAGTGGGAAGAATGGCTGCCAGTACCTCGCGGAGCATGTATTCACTTTCATGCCATCGGCTACGTCGATGGGCCCCTGACGAAAAACCGCTTCTTGTCGTAGCTGTGCTACTCGGTCGCCGCAATCCCCGTGTTATCGCGGCCCTCTTGCGCACAAGAGAGTGAACACGGAATTGAGGGTTGAACGGCTGCGGAGGCGGCGTGATCGACGCGGCGGAAGCGGTATAGACAAGAAAAAAACGCAAATCCAAAAGCTCCACACGCAAACCCGGCGTGATGGGGCACCCAAATTCGTTTAAAGATTTATCGTCCGGCCCACCGCCTGTCCCACCCGTCCGCGTGGTATTATCTGGTTAATTCTAGCCGAGGTGAATATGGGCTCTGCTGATCTGAACCGGCGCATTTGGAGTTGGAAGTACAAGTAAATAGCCTGTCGAGGGACAAGCGGGAGCTGGAGGAAAGGGTTGAGGAGCTTATTCCCCGCAAGATGTTTGTAGCGACACTGAATTCCAATAGGCCACCCTAGTGGGTTGAGGCGTAGGCATAATCTACCCGGGGAACATGTTGGTTGAACTGCAGAGTTTTCTTCAGAAAATGGGTCTGGAAAGTCTGAGCGAGAATGATGCGAGAAGTTTCCATGGAGGCAAAATGAGAGTGAAATTTTTCCTGATAACCGCATTGGTATTGCTGTTTACGGGCGCCGCCTTTGCACAGAGCGCCACCTGCAGCCGGATGAGCACCGGCGCCGGAGCGAGCCTCAACGGCTTCGTTCCGTTCCCTGCGAGCGGCCTGTGGAACACCGACATCTCCTCGGCGGCAGTGGACCTCAATTCCGCCAGCATCATCAACTTCATCGGCTCCACCGTCACGCTGCATCCGGACTTTGCTGCCGGCACCTACAAGAGGCAGACCATCGGAATTCCCTACCAGGTGGTGGCGGGCACGCAGGCCAAGGTCACCATTTCACTCGGCGCCTACGCCAGCGAGAGCGAACCCGGGCCGATGCCGATTCCTTCCCATGCGCTGATCGAAGGCTACCCCAAACCCGGCAATGGCGATCGGCACGTGCTGGTGCTCGAGAAAGACGGTTGCTGGCTCTACGAGCTTTACCACGCCACCCTCAACAACAACGGAAGCTGGAGCGCCGATTCGGCCGCCGCATGGGACATGACCATCAATGAGCAGCGTCCCTATACCTGGACCTCGGCGGATGCCGCCGGCTTGCCGATCTTTCCCGGCCTGGCGCGTTACGACGAAGTCGCGGCAGGAGCCATCAACCACGCGCTGCGGTTCACCGTGCCGACCACCCAGAAAGCCTTCGTGGCCCCGGCGTCGCATTGGGCCTCCACCGTGACCAATACCAGCGCCCCGCCCATGGGCACGCGACTTCGTCTCAAAGCCAGTTTCGATATTTCGGGCTTCCCGGCCGATGACCTGGTGATCCTGACCGCTCTGAAAAAATACGGGATGATTCTGGCCGACAATGGCAGCGGTATCTTTATCAGCGGCGCTCCGGACAACCGTTGGAACAATACCGATTTGAACCTGCTCAAGACCATCACGGCCTCAGACTTCGAAGTGGTGCAGATGGGAACCATCTCCACCCCCGCGAACGTACCCACCGGCCCTGCGCCCACCATCAGCTTCACCGCCAACCCGACTACCGTGTTTAAGGGAGGGGTGGTAACGTTGAGCTGGAATACCAGCGGAGCTGAATACAACATCATCTCGCCGCAGATTGGGGCGACGCGCGTCACTAGCCTGACCGTCAGCCCGGCCGTTACCACGACCTACACGTTGTATTCAACAAACCAGTACGGCCGCTCCGTGGCAACCGTGACGGTAACCGTGCTGTGACCACTCCTCCGGCTTTAGCCTGAGGCTAATGCTGCGATAGGAACGCCCAGACCTGGTACGCCGTTATTGGAAAGGCGTGCTGTGGTCACCGTCGTACTTTGCTGCCAGTTGCGGCGGCGCCCCGGCCAAGCCAAATGGGTTCAGGACAATTCTAATTTGTGGTGCGCGCGGTCGGGCTCAGATAAATGATTAGGCGTGTGAAAGTGCCGGTTGCTTGTGTTCCGAAACGGCCGCGAGGGCGGCCTCGATGATGTTAAAACCTTCGTCGAGTTGCTCGTCGGTGACCACCAGCGGAACGAGGATGCGAATCACATTGTTGAAGGTGCCGGCGGTGATGGTGATGAGACCGCGTTCGTAGCAATACTTGGCGATGGCCTTGGTCTCGGAGTCGGCGGGCTCGCGGGTTTGCGAGTCGCGCACCAGTTCGACGGCGCACATGCCGCCTAGGCCGCGAACTTCACCGACCAGAGGCCATTTCTTCTGCCAGGCTTGGGCGCGTTGTTCGAAATGCTTGCCGATGGCGGTGGAACGGGCGAGGAGGCCGTCTTTCTCGATGGTTTCGATGGCGGCGAGCGCGGCGGCGCAGGAAAGAGGGTGCCCGCAGTAGGTTCCGCCGAGAGAACCGACACCGGGTGCTTCCATGATTTCGGCGCGGCCGGTGACCGCGGCGATGGGCATGCCTCCGCCCAGGGATTTCGCCATGGTGATCAAGTCAGGCTCGATGCCGAAATGTTCTGAGGCGAACCATTTGCCGGTGCGGGCGAAGCCGGATTGCACTTCGTCGGCAATGAAGAGAATGCCGTGCTTGCGGCAGATATTTTGCATCAGCTTGAAGTAGCTGGCCGGCGGAATGACGAAGCCGCCTTCCCCGAGAACGGGCTCGGCGATCACGGCGGCGACGGATTCGGGAGCCACGGAGCGCTTAAAGGCGTCTTCAAGATGATGCGCGAAGGATTCCGCGGTGGCTCCTTTTTCGGCGCGGTAGGGATAGGCAAACGGAATGCGGTAAATGTCGCTGGCGAAGGGCTGGAAGCCGGCTTTATAAGGATGCGTCTTGCTGGTCAGCGACATGGTGAGAAGCGTGCGACCATGGAAGGCGTCTTCGAAACAAATGACAGCGGGGCGCTTGGTGTAAGCCCGCGCGATTTTGATGGAGTTTTCGATGGCCTCGGCGCCGGAGTTGACAAGGATGGTTTTCTTCGGAAAATTGCCGGGAGCTAGCGCGTTCAGTTTCTCCGCCACGGCAACGTAGCTCTCATAGGGTGTGACGGCGAAGCAGAGATGCAAATGCTTCTCGATTTGCTCGCGGATCGCGGAGATCACCCGGGGAGAGCGATGGCCGATGTTGAGGCAGCCGATGCCGCCAGCGAAATCGAGATAGCGATTGCCGTCGACATCATCAATGGCCGCGCCTTGCGCGCTTGCGGCGAAAACCGGGGTGGCATTCGAAGGGCCGCGGGGAATCGCGGCTTCGCGGCGCGCCATCAATGCGCGGGACTTGGGTCCGGGTATTTCAGTGCGAAGTTGGATGGTTTTCATCAGAGTGTCTCCGTTCGTGAACAGCGGTCCGCCTCAGAAGGCGGACCCTACAAAAACTAGTACCAGCCGATCGGCGTCTCGTCGAGATTGACGAAGACTTGTTTGGTTTCGAGATATTCTTCAAGGCCCCAGGGACCAAGCTCGCGGCCGAAACCGGACTGCTTATAGCCGCCCCAGGGCGCTTCGACGTACGTCGGTTGCATGTGGTTGACCCAGACAATGCCGGCACGCAGCGACTTGACGACGCGGAACGCTTTGTAAATGTCTCGCGTCCAGACCGCCGCCGCGAGTCCGTACGGCGTGTCGTTGGCGATGCGAATCGCCTCCGGTTCACCTTCGAACGGAATCACCGAAGCGACGGGGCCAAATATTTCTTCGCGAGCGATGCGCGCGCTGTTATCGACGTCGTAGAAAATGGTCGGCTCGACGTAATAGCCTTTGCCAAACTGCTTCGGGCGCCCTCCGCCGATGGCCAATTTCGCTTCTTTCTTCCCGACTTCGAGGTAGGAGCTGACGCGGTCGTATTGCTCTTTGCTGACCAGCGGCCCCATCTTCGTTTGGCGATCGAGCGGGGCGCCCAGCTTGATGCGCTTGGCCTTCTCGGTCATGGCTTCCACGAACTTTGGGTAGATTTTCTTCTCGACGAGAATGCGGCTGCCCGCGGAGCAGACTTCGCCCTGATTGATGAAGATTCCGAAGAGCGCGCCGTCAACGGCCGCTTCCCAATCCGCGCTATCGAAGAAGATGTTGGGTGACTTGCCTCCAAGCTCCAGTGTGACGCGCTTGAGTGTGTCTGCGGCACTCTTGACGATCATTTTTCCGACCGCGGCGCTGCCCGTAAATGCGATCTTGTCCACTCCAGGATGCGCCACCAACGCAGCTCCCGCGGTTTCACCCATGCCATTGATAACGTTCACCACTCCCGGAGGCAGACCGAGCTCTTCAAACCAGTTGGCGACTTCCATCATGGTGAGCGGGGTCTGCTCGGCAGGCTTAAGGACGCAGGTGCAGCCCGCGGCGATTGCGGGGGCGAGCTTCCATGAAGCCATCACCAGCGGATAGTTCCAGGGAATGATCTGGCCCGCTACGCCAACCGGTTCACGCAGCGTAAAACTCAGGGCATTGGCGGGCACCGGATTGACGTGCCCCAGAACTTTGTTCGCGAGGCCGGCATAATATTCGAAACAGGTTGCGGCATCGGCAATGTCGTACTCCGCTTCCACAATGGGCTTGCCCGAATTGCGGCATTCCAGCTCGGCGAGTTGCGCGGCGTTCGCCCGAATCTTTTCCGCCAGCTTGTAGAGAAGGCGACCGCGCTCGGCGGCGCTGGTCTGCGGCCAAGGGCCGAAATCAAACGCGGCACGCGCAGCTTTTACGGCGCGATCGATATCTGCTGCCGTGCCCGATGCAACCTGCGCGATCACTTCTTCGGTCGAAGGATCGTAGACGGGGAACGTTTCACCGGAAGCACTCTTGACCCACTGTCCGTTGATATAGTTTTGATAAGCTCGAACGACCGTTTTCACACTGCTCGACATAACTGCCTCCAAATCTCACCTCAAAGCGCAGGCGCCGCCGCCAGTTTCCTCGCGGCCTTGCGCCTGCCGTACACGAAGAAGAAAAATGCGGCAAGGCCGATGAAAAACAACGTGCCCCCGAACATCCAGATTTCGTAAGACAGGAGCGACTTAATCTGCTGGGCCGGAAAAAATACCATGGCGATTCCCAGACCCGTAGTCGTGAATCCACTGAAGCCGGCAAGGATCAGCGTCGTCCTGCTGTAGCGCCCTTTTGCAAACGAATCGTTGAACGCGATCTTCAGTAGCGCGCCAAACATATAAAGAAACGGAATCAATTGCAGCACCACGGCAAGGGACAATAACTTCTGAAACGTTTCCTGCACTCCCGCGCCCGTAAAAGAGAAATTGATCACTACCAGAATCATCGATACGGCCGCGTGGACGATCAGCGCGGCATACGGCGTGGCGTACTTTGGGTGGATCTTACCAAGCCAGGAAGGCATATAGGAATCGAGGCCCGCGACAAAGGGAATCCGCGCCGATCCCCCGAGCCACGCGGAGCCAATTCCGGCA